>Ga0213881_10000677_pt1 | contig 19541 bp, 17 predicted proteins | sample BarmaccoBMER_R08_FD_160104 | JGI IMG/M metagenome (GOLD analysis project Ga0213881, IMG submission 160104) | Barbacenia macrantha exposed rock microbial communities from rupestrian grasslands, the National Park of Serra do Cipo, Brazil - ER_R08 ... | reverse complement strand
CCGCGTCGGAGCGATGCTCAGCATCTCGCTCAGCTCGGCGGCTGAAGCTGGTCCGTGTTCGAGCCGCTCGAGCACGGCGAAGCGTGTCTCGTCAGCCAGTTCGGCCAGCAGCTGAACTCGGGGATCGCCAGGCGGTGTGCGCATCGGCTGCCAGCATATTCCATCTTTCAGCTATCCGTGAAAGGTGGTAGGTTACGTTTCATAAAGTTCTGAATGGTGTCGTGCAGGCCGGGATGGGAGCGTCGCATGTTCGAAGGGTTCGCGCTTGAGCACGTCAACCTCGGCAAGGTGACTCTGCGGGTGCGCCACGGCGGCCAGGGGCGCCCGGTCGTGCTGCTGCACGGCCACCCCCGCACGCACACGACCTGGCACCGGGTGGCCCCGCAACTGGCGGAGTCGTTTTCCGTCGTCTGCCCGGACCTGCGCGGCTACGGCCAGTCGGCCCTCCCTCCCGATGCTCCGCAGCACGCCCAGTCCTCCAAAAGAGCCATGGCCCAGGACGTGGTAGCGCTCATGCGGCACCTCGGCCACGACCAGTTCGCCGTGGTCGGCCATGACCGCGGAGCCCTGGCCGCCTTCCGCACCGCCATGGATCATCCCAGCGCGGCCACGCGACTCGCCGTCATGGACGCCCTGCCGGTGATCGAGCATCTCGAACGCCTCAACGAGCAGTTCGTCCGCACCTGGTGGCACTGGTGGTTCATGGGCCAGACCGACAAGCCGGCCGAGCGGTTCATCAACGCCGATCCCGGCGCCTGGTACCAGAGCCCAGCGCCGGATGAGATGGGAGAGGCCAACCACGCCGATCTATGGGCCGCGCTGCGTGATCCCGCCGTCGTGCATGGCATGTGCGAGGACTACCGGGCCGGCCTCAGCGTCGACCGCGCGCACGAGGAAGCCGACCGCACCGCCAATCGCAAGATCGCTTGCCCGACACTGCTGCTGAACGCCACCGAAGACGACATCGACATCCACGGCGACCCCGAGGCGATCTGGCGGCCATGGGTGGCCGGGGAACTTTCCAGCAGGCCCATCCATTCCGGGCACCACCAGGCCGAAGAAGCGCCAGACGAACTAGCCCAGGCGCTCACCGCGTTTCTTCTCTAACCGCAGGCCGACGCCAGCAGACGACGCATAACTACCGGCGGAGAACCCGTGAACTGGACGTTCTGCGTAGGACACATAGCCCGCCGCCACCGCTCCCTCCACGGACAGAGCCGGCGATCCGCGCGCCCTCCGCGCAGACGACACGATCGAATCCACGATCAACGAGACGGCGGATGACATCCACGCCAGCGCATAAGCATGCGCTCCCACAACGTCCGCTATTCGGCAGATCCGGGCGTTCGCAGTCGGGACTTGGGCGCACAGATCGGCCAGCTGTGCTTACGTGGGCGACTTTGCCGGGGACCAGACATGGCGCCGAATGGGGGATCTTTCGCGGCAAGCCTGGCCGCCCGTGTAGTTCCTGTCCTTCCCGGGCGATTGAACTCCCGTAAGGTCAGGGCCTGTGGAGCGCGTTATGCCGCCTGGCGGCTACTCGACGGGTCTGGCCGAGCCCGGGGCGCGATCGGTTCAGGAGATCTGTGATCGGGGGCGCCGGGTGACCTTGACCTGGTTCGATCCCCCGTTCCGGCCGGAGCCGCCGCACTCTAACCAGGCCTACGGCATCTGCTTCACCGGGACCGGGATGATCGTCCTGGGCGGCGGCGGGGTCGAGCCGGGCGAGACGCTGGAGGACTGCCTGGTCCGGGAAGTGATGGAGGAAGGCTGCGCCCGCGTCGTCGAGAGCCGCTACATCGGCTGCCAGCGCGTTGACGATCCTGAGCACCCGGCTGGACCCTGGCGCTACTACCAGACCCGCTTCTGGGCCCGGGTCGAGCTGTTGCCATGGGATCCGCGGCACGAGGTCGACGAGCGCCGCCTGGTCCAGCCCGGAGACTTTCTCCGGACTCTGACCTGGGGCTCCGCCCCCACTGCCGCCATCATCCTGGACGAAGGACTCAAGATCGAGGCCCGCCACAGACAGGACTGACCGCCCTGCGGTTGCGCCGGCAATCCCACCTGATCTTGCTCGAACGCACGCCGTGAACCCGGCCGGCTGCTCAGTCGCCCACGGTCGGTGGCGATCGCGGAACGCCCATTCGTGATTCACTTGCAGGAAGGTCACGGCGAGGCAGGAGGCGCTCGATGGCCACGGAGCGGTCACCGGCGGCCATGGCGGCCGGTGCGGTGGCGTTGGCGGGCCACGGCCGGGATCATCCGGGCGCTGCGGCGGAGGCCCCGGAGCCCGGCGGTGATGCCGATGGTGGTCGGCCTGCCGCGCCCTGCCGCGGAGGCGGCGGCCCGTTCCGCGTCCAGGATCGTGCCGGTGGATGTCGTGCAGGTTCCGTTGGCCGGGATCCCAGCCGGGACTGTGGCGGCGCAGGTTCCCGCCGCTGGTAGCGCTCTGTCACGTTCCAGCCGGGTGCGGCTCACGGTCGCTGCCGCGGCTCTCCCCGGCACGTGGATCGGCCTTGATGCCCGGGCACAGCGGGTGAACTGGTTGTGGACCGGCGTGCTGACTCTCGTCTTCGCGGGCGTACCTGTCGGTATCTGGCTCGACCCCGGTGGTCCCCGGCCCTCCGGCGATGGCTTGCTGGTGGGTGCGGTCGTGTTCGGCATAATGTGGCTTCCGGCGTTTCTCTACATGATCAACCGTGGTTACGGGAAGACCAGGCTCACGGCCGACCAGATGCAGTTCTACTCGTTCGTCAGCCGGCGCCGCGTGCCCTGGGATGAGGTCACGCGGATTGAGATGCACCGGCATCAGAATCCGCGCGGAGGCGCCTGGTGGTACATCCGCGTTCACCGCACGACCGGGCGGCCGCTCGCGGTTCCCGGCGCATTCACCTTCGGCTCCGGGGCCGCCGACCTGGCTACGCTGACGCGCAAACGTGACATGATCCTCGAATACCTTCACGGTGCGGACCCCGGATAAGAAACGAATGCCGGCCGGTCTACTGGCGGGAGCTGCGAGGCCGGAACTTGATCCAGGCCAGGACGGCGATGGCCACCAGCAGCAACCAGGGTGAGAACAGGAAGTGCACGACGGTGCCGAGGATGGCCAGCGCCACGACGGCGATGAGGGCAAGAACGATGATCGCGAGCATTGTGATCAGCCTCCGTTTACGTTAGCTACTTGCTTGCCAGGTCCGGCTGGAGCGGTCCCGGCGTCCGGCTGATTTCGCCGTCTCCGGGGGTTGCGCTCACAATTCAAGGCTGCCGCGGATAACGGGCACCGTCGATCGGGATCAGCCCTGTCCGGACCCTGGTGTGCCGACGCGGCTATCGGGGTCATCCCTGACGCGGCTGGTCAGCTCGCGCCAGGCTCCTGGCCTGGCCATCTGGCCGCGGCGGCTATGAGGTCGGCGGCTTCGCCTGTGGTGCGGCCGTCGGTGTCGATGCGCAGGGCGTCAAGGGGGACGTGATCGAGGGCCTGGGCGTCTGCGGCCGCCTGCTCGGCGACCCGGGACAGGTAGCTCGCCGGCTGCCCGCGCAGCGGATCTCCTGGCTAGGGCCAGCTGCCTTCTTCGCCGCGCGTCATGATCCGCCGCCTCAGCTCGGCGGGTCCGGCGTGCAGGCGGCATGTCGTCATCACCGTGGCTGGCAGCGCGGTCGCGTAGGCGCGGAGCACGGCCTGGTTTTCGATGGGACCGGACATCACGAGGTGCGTCGCTCCGGCAGCGCGGTAGGTCCGCCAGATGCCCGCGAGATTGGCGGCCTTGAGCCGGTGGCCGCGCGGGTCATCATCGGGGCGGGGAGCGAGGAACCCGATATGGTCCAGGTCGATGTAGCCGGCGGTGAGGCCGGTTCGCAGGCACCGCTGGTACAGCTGGAAGCCGATCGTCGACTTGCCGACCCCGGCCGGGCCGCATACCAGCAGGACCTGCCCGCCGCTACCGTGCGCCTGGCTCCCGCCGGGCCACCTCGCCAGCCGGCACGCCGGTCGTGTCCACGCACACGTCGGCGAAATCGCTGGCATCCATGCGATCACATCCGTCCCGCACCTGCCGCGCCAGGTCCCGCACGTCTTCGCCGAAGTGCCGTCGCTTGCCGGCCAGCCGCCGCACGACCTCATCGGGGTCCGCGCGCAGCCGGCACACCAGCACCGCCGCCTGCTCCAGCAAGGCCCGCCGCACGCCCAGGGCCGGCCCGGATCATCCGGCGGTGCCGGGTAACACATGCACAACTGGTCGGCATCGGCAAAGGCGGTACGCGTCCCCGAACCCGCCAGCTCGGTGAACAGCAGCCAGGAAACCGTGGACTTGCCGACACCCGCGGGCCCGGTGATCCACAAGACCGGCACCTGGCCCCGATCACCAGGACACCGCCGGGTCGCCCAGCCGCGGCCCCGCCGTCACGATACACATCGGCACCGGTCAGCCGGGGCCTTGTGTGGCGAGCAGGTCCGCGAGGCGGTGTGGATCAGCTCCCGTGACGTCGACCACCTTGGTCCGGCTTGACGCTCCGGTGACCAGCGTGACGGCATTCCGGCGGACGCCGAACGCGGCGGCGACCGCGGCTAGCGCGGCCTCGGTGGCCTTACCGTCCACAGCCCGGGCGCTGACCCGGACCACCAGCGCGCCGGCATGTCCGCCGCCGACTCCAGGACACGCCGAGCCGGGCCGGACCCGGATGGTAATCCGCACATGCCTAGTGTGCTGCCTGCGGCGCCAGCAGGCTTGCCCGGCTCCTACGCTCCTGGTGTGAAGCGAGTCGAGGTGCTCCTCCTCCGGCTTGTCACCCGTCCCGGCCAATGCCGGTAACTTAACAGCTCAGCGAAGCTGACCCGGGCCGTACGGGGCGTCGCCAGTTGCTCCGCCTGTCGCTCATATCCGCATTTGCCGGACATGGATCCGCAGGTTTGTGTGGTGGTTTTACGCCTTGCGGTGGATACGTAGGACTCCGTGCGCGCGTTCCAAAACAAATCGAGTCTGCGGCGTGTCGTTGCGGTGCCGATTTTGTCCTGATATGGCCGTTATGTGACGGCAGCTGCGGTGGACGACGTGGAAGAAAAGGGCTTCGCGGAGGATAGGGCGCTGGTTTCCGGCACCTTTTCTTCCAAAGGGCTCTTTTCTTCCCACTGAAGGATGCTCATGTGTCCGCTATGTATCGGTATGCATAGTTCACCCAGGCTGTTCAGCGCACTCTAGCAAAGACGACATGCCCAACATGCCGCAAACGCACGTTATTTTGGCGCGCGCACCCAGTACCATAAAGTCACCACGAAGCGTAAAACCACCGCGCCAGCCGTGGCATCGCGAGCCTGGCTTCAAAGAAACGGCACGTCCACCTGCTGCGCCGCTGCGTCCGGACCGCTCCATGCGTACCAGGACAAGCACCACCGTCCGTTCGTTTGAAAGATCTTTTATAACGAACGGACGGTGGTACCACTACCGGGCCGTGCGAATCAGCCCGAGCTGACGGTCCAGCTTTCGCTGGAGCTGCCGTTACAGGTAAAGATGTCGGCGAGGGAGCCTGCGGAAGTGGCGCCGCCGCTGACGCTCAGGCACAGCCCGGAGGCATTTTCGGTGATGGTGCCGCCTGAGTTGACCGTCCAGTGCTGCGCTCCGCCGCACGTGTACACGTCCGCGGTCGCCCTGGGCGAGGTGGAGCCGCCGGTCACGCTCAGGCACAGGCCGGAGCCGTTGCCTATGGTGCCGTCGGAGTTCACCGTCCAGTTCTGCGCGCTGCTGTTGTCGCAGGTGGCGATGTCCGCGGTGCTCTTCGGGGCGGTGGATTCACCGGTCACGCTCAGGCACAGGCCGGAGTGGTTCCCGGTGATCGTGCCGGCGGCGCCGCCGCCTCCGCCGCCGTTGAAGCTGGACGGGTCGTAGCAGGTGTTACTCGACGAGTCGAACAACGGAGTGGTGTCCACCGGTTCGTTGCTCGGCGGGTTGACGATTACCGGCGCCGAGTTCTGGGTGAGGTTGTCCTCGCAGTTGATCACGTCGTTGGAGTTGCCGTTCTGCCCGTTGATCCACAGATCGATGTGATACAGGCCTGGCCCGCCGTCCGGCCCTTGCCCGGTCCAGTCCTCGTCGCACTCGGTGCAGTCGTCTTCCATGATGAAGTACCGGTGCAGGAACGGGTAGTACACCTTGGTGCCGATGGGCAGCTCGGCCTTGTCGGTGGCGTACGTGATCGGATCGGCGTACGTGCCGGTGCCGCTGGCGACGTTGTGGATCGTCGGATTGCCTTCGTCAGCGGGGTAGGCGATGTCGTTTCCTGGCGGGGAGTTGTCCGGCCAGCCATACAACGTGACCAGGAAGTTCCTGGTCGTGCTGGCCCGGGCGGTCCCGGATGAGACGGTCAGGCCCAGGAGGGTCAGCGCCACGGCTAGCAGCCCTACGGCCAGCGTGGTCAGGCGGCGCTTGGTCAGCCGCATGCCAGTTATCCTTTCTGTGAGGTGCATTGCCTTCCGGCGGTGCGCTCGGCGGCGACGCCGGGACCCGGGCGATGGTCGCACCCACCGCCCGGGGCTGGTCCGGGTCGCGCCGCTACCTCCTTCCTGTGGCGCCGCCGTTTTCTTTTTATCCGGGGGGACGCCTCCCCCCGGGACCCCCCTCGTCAACCATGGAGCATCCCGTAGATGTCCAGGTAGGTCTGGTCCGCGACGATCACCTTGCCGTCCGCGGTGACCGGCACGGTGAAATGGACGGGATCCCCGGGGCGCATCCCGTTCGCCGCGGCGTCCCGTTCGCTGCTCCACAGCTCGTCGGCGACATCGTCCGCGGCGAACGCGCGCAGCACCGTCCCGTGGGTCTGGTCGACCGTCCACACGATGCCGCTGCCGGAACGGCCCCGGTCTCCCGTCGTCACCGGGATCGCCCCCGGATAGCCGAAGGCAACCGGGGCCTGCGCCACCCGGACCTGGTCGATCGTCCCGTCATCGCGCAGCCGCCACTGGGTGAGCCGGCCCGCCGCGCCGCTCGCGTACACGAACCGTCCGGTCTCCTGCGCCCAGTACGCCCAGGTTCCCCACACCCCGCCGGCCACGGTGCTGTCCGGGAGTTCCTGCCTGATCCGGTCCACGTCCGTGCGTGCCTCCGCCTTAGGCGCGCACAGTCCTGGGATCGTGTGGTAACCGCCCAGGCTGGACTGGCCGAGCACGTAGACCGCGCCGGACTTGGCGGTGAGGATGAGCTCGTCGGCGCCGGGGACGGTCAGCGGCGAACCGGAGCCCAGGTCCAGATCGTGCCGGGCGAGGCACCGCTGGTTGAACGGGGTGAAGTAGTCCACGACGCGCAGCGTGCCGTCTTGCGGGACCATCTCGAGCACCGCGTCCCCGGCATCACGCCCGCCACGGTCGAGGTCGAACGGGCCGTCGCCGGAGACCAGGAACAGGTGTCCGTGTGCGTCGGCGGTGATGCCGGCCTGGGACTCCCACAGCCCGCCGCCGTACGTGTCCGGGGAGTCGTTGTAGACGATCGTCCGGGCTAGCGTGGCCGCGGAGAAGCCGATCAGCCAGCCGTGAAATGGCGGTACGTCGCACCAGGAACCGAAACCCGCGTAGACGGTGCCGGCCACCTCGGTCAGCGCCAGCCGTTGCTGCTCCTCGGTGGCGCGGAACACCACCTGCCCGTGGGCGGAGTCGATCCCGGTCCCCGGCACGGCGGCCTGTACCAAAACGGGCGCTCGTTCGTCGTAACCGGTGTAGACATCCAGCGCGTGCAGCCGGTACGTGAGCACGCCACGCTCCACGTCCAGCGCCATCACGAAGATCGTCTTGGCGGCCCAGTCCACCACCGGGGTGCTGGTGACGCCGGCCTGCGGCGCGATCGAGTCGCACGGCCGGCCGGGCGGGGGCCCGATCCGGTCGGCCGCCACCTCGAACGGGCGCGCGCCCGGCATGAGCAGCGACACCCGCCACAACGGCGCGGGTAGCGCGCCGTGCGCGGTCGCGCCGTGCGCGGTCGCGCCGTGCGCGGTCGCGCCGTGCGCGGTGGTGGCGTCGGCTTCGAACGCGTAGACCGAGTCGTGCTCGGTCGCGACGATCACCACGTCGTGCACTCGTCCGCCGATCCGCAACCCCGGCAGGTAGAGCGGCTGAGCATAGATCTTGCCGTCGACCGGGTAGCTGATACGCCTGCCGAATCTGACCGACGACACCGCGGCCGGGCTCAGCGCCGGCTCGTGGTCGTCGAGCCCGAGCCGGGTCAGGTCGCCGCGTGCGGTGAGCACCGCGTCGGCCGGGCCTGGTCTCAGGTCAACCCGCTCCGCGGGAGTCCGGTCCTCCGCCCGGTGCGCTGTTAACGGCGGCAAGCCCGCCCGGGCCGGCCGGGGATCGCCCATCAGCCGGACCAGGCCGAACGCGATCGCTGCCAGTGCGAGCACGGCCGCCAGGCCCGAAACCACGCTGCGTGGCATAGTCGTTCCCCTCACGCTATGTTTAGGGAAGTTTCCTAACGAAAGGTACGCTTTCGCGCAAGACCGGTCAAGAGGAATGGCGGAATCTGTTGCAAGATGCAAACCTCCGCGCGCCATCACTCACCCGGTGAGCAGATGTGCAGCCTTCCCGTTGCTGGGTAGCGGGTCAGCATGACAGGTCGAGGAGAAACGCGCCGGGTCTGGCATGAACGCGGCGGCCCGGTGCTCGTGGAGGGGCCGGTCGAAATCGTGACCGAAGATGGCACGGTAATCGGCTCGGACCGGCCGGTGGTCGCGCTGTGCGCTTGCGGGCGTAGCAAGCTGTTCCCGTTCTGCGACACCAGCCATCGGCGACGCGTCAAGGAAAAGCCGTCACAGCGGACATCATCACAGCGAGCATCGTCAGAGGGGGACTCGCAGTGAGGATCGGCCGTCGCGCCACGCGGTGAGCAGCGCCGCCCCGAACCGGTCCTCCACCCAGCCTGTCGCATCGATGCCGAAGACCACGTCGGATTCCAGCTCCGGCTCGTCCTCCAGCAGCCCGCCGATGATCTCGCGCCGCGCCAGCTGCTCGTGCACCGCGTCCGCCTCCACGTGCTCGGTGTAGAAACGCACCGCCGCGGGTCCCGCGCCTACCCGTTCCATCGCTTTGGCGAGGCGGCGACAGGCCGGCGAGGACGTGACTTCCACGGTCGCGTAATGACCCGCGAGCGCGCCGCGCAGCGACCGGTGCAGGCCGAAAAGGGACATGAGATTGACCACGGCCAGCATCTCGGCTGTGCCGGCCTCGAGATAGTGGCCATAGCGGTTGTCCAGTCCGAGGTCAGCCATGAGATCGGCGTACAGCTTGGCGTGTATCCGGTCGGCCCGGCCAGCGCCGTACTCGTCGTACTCCACGGCAACCAGGCCGGCTTTCGCGCGCCCGGTCAGCCGGGGGATCGCCCATGCCTCTGGATCGGCTTCCTTGAGGTGATACAGCGAACGCAGCGCCGCATACTCCCGTAGCTGCCACAATTCGCCTTCGTCCCGCAGGAAATGCGACAGGCTCGTGCCGTTGACGGGCTCGGCGAGCAAAACGTCCAGTGCTGATCCGACGTCCTCGTGCGGCTCCACATCGGCGCGCAGCCCGCCGAGGAACCGCGCCTCGAGCTCTCCGCGTAGCTCCAGCAGGGCCGGATTCCATTCCCACTCATCCGATACGCCCGCTATTCCGCGGTAGTGCAACTCGTAACACAGGTACAGTGCGAGCTGCAGGTCACCCTGGTAGGGACCGGCCTGCCGCGCCGCGCGCACCGGCATCTCCCCGGCCCGCCGCGGGCTGTCCCGCAGCGCGTCGATCAGCCCGGCCGAGATCTCGCCCCGGGCAGCGGGCAGCGCGTTAGTGGCCAACCTCATCCCCTCCTGTAGCAGCCCCAGCCAGCTACCCGCCATCGCGTCGGCCAATCGCCCCGTGATGGTCGATACGCGATGGTCGATACGCGCCGCGTGGCGAAGGGTTCGGCCGCCGCTTCCTGGGCAGACGACCCGGCATACCCGCGACCACTCAGTCCTGGAGGGAAGACAGATGCCTGAGGACGTCATCGCACTGATCACCAGCGACCACCGTGAAATGGAGCGTGCCCTGGAGCTGATGAAAAAGGACAAGAGCACGCGGCCGCTGCTGCTCCCGCTGTCGCTGGCGATGCTTGCCGCGCACAGCCGTGCCGAAGAGCAGCACGTCTACCCCGTCGTGGCCAAGGAGGCGGGGGAGAAGGACCAGGCGCACCACGGGATTGAGGAGCACCTCCAGGCCGAGGAGCTCGGCCGCCGGCTGCTGCCGCTCGATCCGGAATCGCCGGACTTCGACAGCGCCCTGGAAGAGTTCGCCGCCGCGGTGCTGCACCACGCGCATGAGGAGGAACAGGAGATACTGCCGGCGCTGCGCGAGGCGGTGGATTCCGAGCGGCTGACCGAACTCGGCAAGGCCTTCGCCGCCAAGCGTGCCGAGGAACTCACCGGCGCGGGATCCGGCAGCCACGACCGCCGCTCGTCCGGCGGTAACGGCGGCAACGGCGGGAAGTCGAAGGCCGAACTCTACGAGGAGGCCAGGGAACTCGGCGTCGAAGGACGGTCAGCCATGGACAAGGAGCAGCTGGCCGAGCAGGTCGAGCAGGCCAGGCGCCAGACCTGAGCAGACCGCAGCCGCCGACCTGAGCAGACCGCGGCCGCCGGGTGTCTAGGCCCGGGACCTCGGCGCGGCAAGCTCGGCGAGGTGGTGCAGCGAGTTGGCGAGATGCGCGGGGCCGAACGGCGGGAACTGGATGTACTCCCGGATGCGCTGGGGCACCGCCGACCAGTCGTAGGTGAGCGTGACCTCAGTCTCGGACGGACCGAGCGGCGCAAGGTCGTAACGCCAGAACCAGCCGCCGAACTCCAGGTGACCGTCGGCGTCCTCCGTCCCCGTCAGCCAGCCGATGGCGCGCGGCGAGTCGAGCACGTGGACCTTGTTAGCCGTGCGGTAGTTGCCCTCTGGATGGCCGGGGTGATACATGTCCATCCGGAAGATCTGTCCCAGCTCGGTTAGCGGCGCCCGGTCGGCAGCTTCCTCGATCCGGCCGATTCCGTCGGTGACCCGGCTCCTGCCGTCGATCGCGGAATGGGTCGTGGGGTCCGCCAGCACCGCGAACACCCTCTCGGCGGGCACGGCGACGGTCAAGGTGGCGCTCACGTTCTCCATGGTGTGCACGCTCCTTGCCGTCTCATCTGGGATTCAGGCCGGCGGCGCCGGTTGCGTACCGCGGGCGCCCGGCCGGCCGGTAGACCTGGATCGTTACGCCCTTCGGGAAGGCTCTTGAGTCGGCCAGGTCAAGCGCTATGTCCGGGCCGTTATCGGGGAATAGCCGCGTGCCCTGGCCGACGACCACGGGGACGATGAGCAGGTTCATCTCGTCGACGAGGCCGTTCGCGAGCAGCCACCGGGTCAGGACGCCGCTGCCGTGCACCTGCAGCTCACCCGTCTGCTTGGCTTTCAGCTCGCCGATGGCCGCCGCGAGATCACCGGACAGGACAGTCGTGTCCGCCCACTTCGGGTCGGTGAGCGTGTTCGATGCGACGTACTTGGGCTTTGTGTTCAGGGCATCCGCGATCGGGCTGCTGCCCGGATCCATCGCGCCCCAGTAGGGGGCGAAAAAATCGTAGGTCCGTCGGCCGAACAGGAATGCCGCGGCGCGCTGGTAGACCTCATCTACGAACGTCATGGCCTCGTTGTCGAAGTGCCCCATCGCCCATCCGTCGCGTTCGAATCCGGCCCTGCGTTCCTCCTCCGACGGGCCGTTTGCCTGCATCACTCCGTCGACGGAGACCTGCGTGGTGGTCGTCAGCCTCATGGTCACAGTTCCCTTCGCGCTGGGTTTGCCGTCCTTGGATTCGACCGGACCGGAGCGCCGATCTCATCGGTCGCGGCCTCTTAGCCTGCGCTGTCCGCGGGCACTGCCGGTAGATGCCGATGTCGCGAGCTGGTCGTGATAAACGTCATTGCCGGCTGGTGATCACCCGGACGGCCGCGGGAACGCTCATGAGCTGCGAGAATATGCTCTGCGCGGGGAGATCGTATAGTGGCTGGCTGGAATCGGTAAACTCGGCTTCGCTCGTCTGGACGTAACGCGTGTGCTCGCGGGGAGGAATGGCAGTGAGGGAAGCGGATGCCTCACCAGACGCTCCGGGAACGGCTGGTCAGCGGCCAGGATTCGATACGAGCTTGCCGAATATCGCACGGGTTTATGACTACCTTCTCGGCGGCAAGGACAACTTCACGGCCGACCGCGCGGCCGGCGACATGGTGATCGCTGCCTACCCCGGCATCGTCCGGGGCGTCAAGGCCAACCGGGCGTTCCTCGGCCGTGCCGTCCGTTACCTGGCTGGTGAGGCCGGCGTCCGGCAGTTCCTTGACGTCGGCCCGGGGCTACCTACTGCCGGCAACACCCATGAGGCCGCCCAGTCGGTGGCCCCGGCGAGTCGCGTCGTCTACGTGGACAACGACCCCGTCGTGCTCTCGCATGCCCGCGCGCTGCTGCGGAGCAGCCCGCAGGGCACGGCCGCCTTTGTCGAGGCCGACGTGCGCGACATCGGCAAGATCGTGGCCGGAGCCGGGCAGATGCTGGATTTCTCCGAGCCGGTGGCGATCGTGATGCTGGCGGTCTTGCATTTCCTGCCGGACGATGCGGTGTACGACACGGTACGTGCGCTGATGGCCGAGGTGGCTCCGGGTAGCTTCGTGGCGATCTCCCATATAGCCAAGGACATCGAGGCCGAGTCGATCGCTGAGATCATCCGGAACTCCCGTGAAGGCCCGCAGTCGGCGGAGTTGTACCCGCGTACCCGGGATGAGGTTACCCGGCTGTTCGCCGGCCTCGAGCTGGTCGAGCCGGGCGTGGTAACGCTCCAGGACTGGCGGCCGGACTCAGATCTCGAGGCCAGGAACCAGGCGGCCGCATGGGCAGGCGTGGCGCGAAAGCCCTTATCCCGCTGGGCTAGCCCGGCACGGCCTGACTACGGCTCCGGTATTTCGTGCATGAATATATCGGACATGGCATAAATTATGAAAATGGTAGCTGTTTCCGGCGGTCTGCGCCACTAAAAATCGTGGCTCGGCACTGTACATTCGCCGGAGGCTGCATTAGGCTGTCAGTCGTCAGCGGTGCTGGGAACGCCACTAGAAGTGCCTTACGGCCGAGCGAAACTGGGGGGTTTCGATGGCCATCGTTAACGTTCCGGCAGGCTCAGGAGCACACATACGCTCTGGCGCAATTAAAAACATACTGACGGTCTATTGCGTCGGGCCGGAGCCAGCTACCTTCGGTATCAGCATCCATAACCCGCCGCCACCCTACATCTGGCACCATATCGCGCCAGGTAATGCAGTGGCCTTCCAGATCGACGAGTTCGAGATCTGGGTGTTTAACAAAGGACCATCCACGATCCAGCTCCTCTATCAGCCGCGGGATTCCGAGGCATCATCGGTGGACGAAACCGAGGATGTATCTGTCATAGAGAGTGCGGCAGTCTGATAGCCGCCGCTCCCTGCAGCGCCGAGTACCTTATGATCGTGAGCGAAGCGGGCCGGCAGCCGCCGAGCCCGGCAACGCCGGCCTGAATGAGGCTCCGGCTATCGCGCCTAAAGTCCGACCCGACGCCCAATCGCGATCAACTTGTATACCGTTACGCTGCAGGTGAGGACCAGAGTCGAATAATCGTGTCCTTCGCCGCGCTCAGTTAACATTCGCGGAATGTCAGAGAATCCTAGCGGCCAGATCGGCCGTGCACTCTGTAAAATCCGCGCGGTGAAATCCACCGGGGTGAAATCAGCCCGGGGAAAGGACCTGCTCCGAGGAATTGAGCGGATTACGAAAGGGTATTCGCTCGACGCAATCAAGAAAAGGGGAAGTAAATGTCCAAGTACACGCTCACGCTTAGGAATAACTCGACGAACCCCAGCTGGACGTTCGCCATATACACCAACGCGCCGATAAGCAACACGAATCAGTTCGCGCTGGCCTGGCTTACGAAGAGGGTAAATTCAGGAAACTCGGTGACATTCACCTGGGAGCTCAAGTACTCGCTCATGTTCGCCGCGCAGGGCTTCAAGAATAACGTGCCGTGGACGGAAAATCGTTCCGTGGAAGTCAACCCGAATAGCTGGGACCAGAACGCCGCACTTCTCAGCTATTCAGGCGGGGATTATCAGTTCCAGCTGGAACCCAAGAAACAACCGGCCGACCCGGGCAAGGTCTTCATCAACACAGACTCCACGGTCCCCTCGTACAACTCAAGCACAGGCCCGACCGTCGCCCTCGCCATCGCTACGGGGGACGACGGCACGCCGACGCCGGCCATCGGTGGTACCAGCGGCCCGAACCTGCTGCATACCTTCACGCTGCATCCTTCCTACTACATCCAGGCAGGCGACGTCGAGCAGGGCCAGATGGCCGACCTCGACACGCTGAACAACATGCAGGAGGTGACGTACGTCGCCGGGACCTACTCGGCAGACTGGACGCTCAACGACCAGAACATCTGGGTGCCCACGAACCAGCTCGTAATGGCAGGCGTGTAATTTCGCCCAGGCCGGGCGAGAGCTGACAACCCCGGCCGCGGCACTGCATGCGGCGGTCCTTCGCCATCGCAGGCGAAGGACCGCCGCGGCGAGCATCCTGCGGGCAGCGGTATGAAGGAGGCGCTGTGAGCGTTAAGTACACCCTCACCCTGGTCAACGAATCAACACAGCCCCGCCTCAATTTCGACGTGTACGCCGCAATCCCCGTAACAACCGAGCAGTCCGACGGTGACAGTAAAATTGTCAATTCATATCGCGACGTCTACCCGCTGGCCTGGCTTTCAGCGCTAACAAGCCAGTCACAGTCACAGTACAGGTTTAGCTGGACACTAGAGTACTCCTTTCTTTATGCCGAGCAAGGCTGCCAGGCAGGCTCCCTCTGGTCCCCGAACTCCGTGGCAGTGGACGTAAACCCGAACAATAAATCCACGAACACGGCATACCTCGACTATTCACAGGGTGCTTATAGTCTGTGCCTCATGGACGCCGGGAGCGGGAATCCGGTTGATTCGTCCAAGGTCTATCTTGTGACCAGCCCGAGCGTTCCCTCGTGGAGTCAGAAATCCGGGCCTTCCGTCGGGCTTGCCATCACAGCCGCTGTAGACGGCCAGACCAGCAATCCGGTTCCCGCGACTGTCACCGACAGCGGGCCGAACCTGCTTCACACCTTCAACCTGAAATGTACTTACCGAGTTCATTTGTCGAGTGATGAGCAGGCCACGATGACCGACTGGGATGCCGTCCAGAATTATCAACCGGTGGATTTCGGCAGCGGCTACGCTGAGACGTGCACCCTCCAGTCCAGCAACACCTGGCAATGCGAGGCCAGCACCTAGCGGACCGCTCACTCCCAGAGCAGGAGCGAGGGCAGTTCCTCCGGTTTGGCCAGGCGCAGCATCTGGTACCCGATGCCCGCTGCGCCCTGGAAGAGCCCGGGATTGTCGACAGCTCCTTTCAAGCCGAAGCCGAAGCAGCCGGTCCCCTCCGCCTTCCGCAGAACGTTCCGGGCGATCTCGAGCGCGGAACGTTCCAGTTCCGGCCTGGCCCGTCGCCTGGCGGCGCTGAGCAGCAGTTCGGTTCTTCCCATCGCTCCGCAGCAGAGCTGATCGATCCTTTCATCAGACACCCTGAGCGTGGCCGCGATAGCCGCCTCGACGTCACGTTCGACCTTCAAGCCGTCCGCGAGGTCGGCACACCCGAGCCGGGCAAGTCCGATCCCTGGAGCGCCCTGGCACCACGAGGACCCGAAGCTCCGCAAGTCAGCTTGTTCCTGCCGCGGGTCGGGCCAGTTGCCATAGGCCTGATCGAAAAGCGCGGCCTCATGAGCCATTCCGTCGCACGCGGCCGCACGGACCTCGTCATTACCTGTCACGGAGTACAAGCGCAGCAGAGCGTAACTGATCCCGGCCGCGCCATGCGAAAAGCCCGTCGCGAATGTGCCGTCGAGGCTTTGCCAGCTCGGCACGCCGGTCGGCGCCATGGTCCGCTTCTCGAGCAGGATGTCGCCGCACGCCGCCGCTCTGGCCGCCAGGCCAGGGTCGTTGGTCCTGAAGTACAGCGAGAGCAGCGAGAGCAGCGTCCCAGCGGCACCGGCAATCACATCGCAGTCCTGCATCGCGCGGATTCTTCGCTCCGTCACCAGCGCGGCGACCCGCGCCGCGTCGTCGGCCAGGCTCTCGCCTAGGAAGTCACCGGTGCGCACCAGCGCGTGTATCAGCGACGCGAAGCCGACAACGCCACCAGGACCCATAGCCTCGGCGATGGTCTCGAACCGGCCGAGGCGCAGGCTCTCCTGGAGCGGGCGAAGTGTGTGGCGTGCCAGGTCAGCGTACTCAGTGAGACCCGTCTGGCGCCCTAGTGCCGCGAGGAACAGGGCCACGCCGGAGGTGCCGTCGAACAGGCCGTACCCCATGAGCCGCGGCACAAGCCGCTGCCTCTCGACGTAGTAGGGTCCGGTCCACGTCGCGCCCTCTTCGCTCACGATGGCTCGTGCCCTGAGGTCATCGCCGATGGCCCGTCCGGCCGATATAAGATCGGCGGCCGCGAGGACACCGCGTTGTTCGGCTTCCCTCGAGAGGAAAGGAATGCTTCGTGCCGCTGCCGCCTTGGCTCCGACGGCACCGCGGATGAACGCGGTCTGGCGGGCGAGATCCCTCCCGTCGAGTCCGGCCAGGCGCTCAATCGCAATCCGGTAACCCGGTTTCGTCAGCATGCCCTGGACCGTGGTCCCCGCGTCGCTGCTGAGATCCTCGCTGTCGGCTTGCGCGAAGAATATGGGGATATCCATGCGCTCCAGGGCGGAGATCTCATCCCGGATGAGCGGTTCCACCGGGCTCGATCCGGTGGCGACGGGCGGACGGCTAGTCAGGACGCCTAGTTCGACGGCCCGAACGGCGCCGTCTCGCAGGCAATCCGGTCGAAGAGAGCGGCTGAGGATCAGGTCGTAGGTCCGGGTGGGCCGCAGCGCGATACGTGCGCGCTGGCCGGCCAGGGTGGTGATGGGGCCGCCAGGAGCGAGCATTTGCTCCCGCAGTCGCAAGAGCACCGTATGCATCGACCTGAAACCCTCGACGAGATCGGCCTCGTGTTCTACGAGCGTGGCATCCGCGCCTGCGTTCTTCCTGGGGCTGGTGGGGTACTTGAGATTCCTGGGGTGCTCTCCGCGTCCTCGGGCGAACGCGAGCGACATTCGATCGGTATTAATCTCCTGCCAGTGCGGAAGCCAGAAACCGGTGGCCTCCGCTGGCGACCCGCCAAGGCCGCTGGCATCCGAGATGATCCCGTCGGGAGCCACGGTGTGGTACGGCAGAAGCCCGGTCTCCAGGACCGAGCGGTCAAGCCCAGGATCGAAGCCAGACGCGTGGGGCCCTCGATCGCTCGGGTACCGCAGACGAGACGCGAGCAGCATCTCGAGGTCGATGAGTACCGGATGCTCCCCGCTGGCGATGATGTTCTCATGGTGCAGGTCGATTCCGACGAGGACGTACGCGAGACACACGAGCATCCCGGCGCGGCGGAAGTAGCGGCCCGGCTCTCCGCCATCGCGGAAGGGCCGTGCTTGCACGAACTCGACCCATCCGTAGTCTTCGCGGTGGAGAATCCTCGGTACCTTGAGCGGCAAAAGGCCACTTCGCTCATTCAGCCACTGAATAATTTCGGCGAATGCCTGATCCATCCCGAGGTCTTTGGGTTTGTGGAGGACCGATAGGCCGGAGGCAAACGAAAGGCAGGTGACAGAGCGATTGCCGCGATGCGGATCCGACAGATAAGGCTGGATCTTAATCACCGGCCCGATATCCGGGTGGCCTGAACCGAATACGCGACGAATCTCCTCGTGGTCACATTCCAGGCCGGTGAGCATCTGGGCGAAGGAATCGACGAAGAGCAAGAGAGTAGATCCAACCAACCTGGCGAGAACGCAGTATTCTTCGAAGAAGCGGGCGAGGCCTCCTGCGGTGAGTTCATCGAGGAAAGACTGGTATATCTGCCGGGACGAATCATTCGCATCAACGTCGCCTCGAGTGTGCTGATCGGTCCCATCCTGCGGAGAAGTGTTGTCGAATTCGTCAAACATGCATGCCAGCGAGGATCTGCCCGCCGCACGGAACAGCGAGAACTCCAGCTCGAGTGCCTGCCCGCAGAGGTATCCGAGCCGATGCCGGAGACCGTGGGCCAAGTCGGCGCGAGCCTCGGGTGACAGGCGATCCCATCCAGACGGGCAGCTAGCCGCGAGCCTGTGGGTTGCTACTCGGATAAACGGATCGTAAAGCGGCGCGAAGGGGATCTGGCGGCATGTGGCGCGGTCGCCTTCACCGGCGTCTTGCGGTGCTGGAGGATTCCCTTCCAGAACGTCTTTGAGCATCGCCGCCCAGCCCGGAATTCCGGGCTCGTTCCCGGGATGATCTGACTGAGGTAGTGCCCGGGCTACAAGCTTGCGCCAATCGATCACAGCGGACATGCTCGTTCCCGGGCACTGGGTCTGGACCATAACGGTCTAGGAGGACAGCAATCACCGGCCGCAATCACACGGAGACGTGATCGCGGTGGAGGTGTTCGTTGGGCAGATCGGAGGAGGTTGTTCGCTCCCTGCCAGTTCCTCGTCTGTCACCGCCATGAAGTTGTCGCGCTTGTACGGTATTGCGATGTAGCGGATGTTTCGGGTCTCTTCAACGACCCGGACTTCGACATTGTCAGGTATCGCGGTTCCCAGCTCTTCCGCCAGGACGGTTTTGGGCTCTTGGAGCAGCCTCTTCCTGTATGTCTCGTCCTTCCACGCGCGCGTGATAACCCGGGCGACGAACTCGTCCCTTCCCGAGAATCTCCTACTGAGTACTGATGATTGTGAGATCATAGCTACCTTCCCCCCTTGAAATGCACGCCACGTAAGTGGCCTGCACGGTAACGACCTCAACCCTCCCATTCCCGCGGCCCGGGAGTCCAAACATCGGCATCCCGAGCGCGCACAAGTACGGCGTGTCATGGGCGGCCGCCGGTTTGCCAGGATATGACCGTTATACGACGGCGGCTACGGTGGACGACGCGGGAAGAAAGAGCTTCGGGGAAGATAGGGACCGGTTTCCGCTCCTTTTCTTCCAGGGGGCTCTTTTCTTCCACGAGATGAGGCATCCGATCATTTCAGTGCGGAAGCGCTGGCTCGCCGGGAGCGGACTGCGTACCTAGTGCCGCGTCTGTCTACGTTTGCCCGGTTGGTGTGCGGTGAGCCTGCTGGACCGCAGGGGCTGATACCGGCAGCACAGGCCTCGCGTGCGGCCAGCCCGCCGACGGCCGGCCTGGTGCCATCCGGCTGACTACGATTTCCTGAGCCGAAAATATTTTCGGCTCAGGAAACTGGCCTCAAAGAAACGGCACGTCTCCGGCTGGCCCCGCACCGGATCTACGCGGCGGACGGCGGGCGAACATAACCGGTCACGGCACTAGTATCCCGAGCCTGAAATTTGGTGGTTAAGTCTGTAGCCTGGATGGCATGTCGCAGACTGCTGCACCTTTAGTGCTGAGTGCTGAGGATCGGGCTGAGCTT
>Ga0213881_10000676_pt1 | contig 19555 bp, 19 predicted proteins | sample BarmaccoBMER_R08_FD_160104 | JGI IMG/M metagenome (GOLD analysis project Ga0213881, IMG submission 160104) | Barbacenia macrantha exposed rock microbial communities from rupestrian grasslands, the National Park of Serra do Cipo, Brazil - ER_R08 ... | reverse complement strand
ACCTCTAGGACATAGAATATGCGCTCTACCAGCAATTCGCCTCTGCTACCTCACCATTGGGAGGAGCTTACGCACACCAAGCTTGACCCCACTCAGTTGGACAAGATCAAGGTTCAGCTAGATCTAGTGCTGTTGGCATTAGAAGCCTTGGCACGGGTTGATACCAATGTCATAATCCAGGCAGCAGCTCATCTCAATCTGGAGCCTCAAGTGCTAGCCTATATAACCTCAAGGCAGCCACAGCTGTCAGATTCCCTCCCTGAGTCTGAGGCAAGCCAGCCCCAGAGGGATGAAGAAGCAGTGCGATCGCTGGTTTTAACCATCTGCTACCTATCAAGACAGCATCAGGAACTGATCCGTCGTGCCGTTACCCTCTTAGAACAATTGGTGGTAGACCGTCGCAGTCCGCATGATATAGCTTTACTGGGAGACTATCTTGATACCTTTAACCAGCTTTACCAAGAACGCTGGTTAGATGAAGACAAAATTGCTACATCAGATTTACTAAATAGTGTTGCTTTGAAGCTCCTTGTGGAGCTTCTGTTTTATAGTGGTCCTGGTGGTCACCATCGCCTCTGGTCACGACTCCTCAAGGGAGCGCCGGAGTGAAACTCCGTCTGCGCTCTACCGCAAGCTCAACCGCCCAGCTTAGATTCTACTCCCCATCACCCCACTACCATGCCTCTGTCTAACACAGTTCAACGTCAGTACACCCCACCCACCTGCACCCTAGAAATTACGGCTCGGACATCACCTTTGTCTCGCAAAGGAAGGCATCCAGTGACAGAACTGTTGGGCTTCATCCTGCGCTTCGACGACCCCCGAATGCCGGAGTCAGAACCAGTGGTTGTTCGAGGGAATTACCAAGAATTTATAGCTCTCCAGACAGCGGTAAGCACCTACGTGCAGGATTTGCTGAAACGGTCGCCTGAGTACTTCAACACTACGGTTCATGCGGATACCTCAGTGCCTGTGACGCTAGATTCTTCCCGGCTGGCAAATACAGATGAGGCTGTTGCTCGTCCCGAATCACAGGAAGTTGCTTTCAACCAGAAGATCTACTTAGAACCAACTGATAGTGGGTTAACTCATAAACTCTTCTTCAGACCGCTTGCGACAGAGCAATCAGGAACAGCCATGCAACTCAGTGTGCTACAGCTGTTCGATCTGGCGACAGCACTAGATGAATGTGTAGCTGATATGGAGGCTGCGCCAGTTCGCAGCTACTCCCGCCCCACATCAGCAGCTCCTTCTACCTGGGCTAACATTGCCGCATTGCTGCTGCTAGCTGTAGGCGTAGCGACAGCAGTGGCGGTATTTCTAAATCGGACGAACCCTCAGAGGCAGGTAGCTCAAAGTCCAATCCGGAGCAACCCATCGCCAGTTGCCCTGCAACCCTCGCCGCAGCCAACGATCTCGACAACACCATCATCACTGCCATCCCCACAAAAATTGCCGCCGTTGCCTCCGCTGACAAGTACCACTACTGTTCCTCCCAATTCCAAAGGTGTGTCAGGGTTAAACAATTCCCAGACAAATGCAGGCTTGCCTTCTGGGCAACTACCAGGGGTGATAGCACCTCCCCCACCACCGAGTATCCTCACCACTCCTTCTAAGCAGGATCGTTCGCAATACAGCAGCCTTCCTGAATCTAGTAGTGAGCCAAAGACAGATAGCACACACCTGCACCATAGCAAAGAGCCGCGCCAGCCTGCTATTAGTAACTCCCCCAATTCTCCCTTGGCTAACCTACCACCTGGCAGTAACCTACCTGTACTAACTCCTGGTAATCCAAACTTGGGAAGCAATACATCGCCTACACTACCCAATACTCCTGGGCTTGGAAATCAAAGTACGCCACTACCTAGTAGTTCAACTTCTCCTGAACTTAGCAAGGGCACTGCGTTTGATAGTATCCCCCAGGTGGCAGAAGCCAGAAATTATTTCAAGCAGCGATGGGAAGCACCCCCTGGCTTGACGCAAACTTTAGAATACAGCTTAATTCTTGACGATAACGGTACTATTCAAAGGATTATCCCTCTAGGAGAAGCCTCCAGAAGATTTATCGATCGTACTGGAATGCCCTTGATTGGCGAACACTTTGTTTCTCCTATCAGCAATGGGCACACTCCCACAATCCGAGTTGTACTTAGCCCTGATGGTCATGTACAAACGTTTCTAGAATCGGATTGAGGGGAAGAAAAATATAGAAGTCAATCTTTCCCACTATTTTCGGCAAGTAAGGGAACGGAATTTCATGGGGAGCGACACAATCGTTTTGTTATCGAACAGAGAATTAGAAAAGATGCGTCAGGCTGGGCGGTTAGCAGCTGAACTCCTGCGCCATCTTGAACCAATGGTAAAACCAGGGGTAAGCACACTGCAATTAAATGACGAGGCCGAACGCTGGACTCAAGCTCATGGGGCAAGAAGCGCACCTCTCGGCTATAATGGCTTTCCTAAGTCCATCTGCACCAGCGTTAATGAGGTCATTTGCCACGGCATCCCTAACGCTAAGCAAATCCTTAAGGAGGGTGACATTATTAACATTGACGTGACACCAATACTTGATGGCTATCACGGTGATACATCTAAAACCTTCTTTGTGGGCACACCTTCCCCAATAGCAAAAAGATTAGTTGAAACAACTAGAGAGTGTTTAAAGCGGGGTATTGCTGAAGTTAAGCCCGAAGCAAGGATTGGAGACATTGGTGCTGCGATCCAAGAGTACGCCGAGTCCCAAGGCTTCTCTGTCGTACGAGATTTTGTGGGACACGGCGTTAGCAACATTTTTCATACAGCACCTCAGGTGCCTCACTACGGCACACGTGGTAAAGGAAAACGCCTTAGACCAGGTATGGTCTTCACTATTGAGCCAATGATTAATGAAGGTACTTGGGAAGCTGAGGTACAAAGCGATAAGTGGACAGCTCTAACCCGTGATCGCAAACTCTCTGCTCAGTTTGAACACACTGTAGCTGTCACTAAAGATGGGGTTGAAATCCTGACCCTTTGTGAAGGGGAAACAGATTATTGATGAATCTTGCGAGATAGCTTTTGCTTTTTTTGACGCCGTTTGCTAGCGACAAGCGCCTCTTCCACTGGATACCCTGGCAGAGGAATGACTTGGTACTGGCGCTCTTGCTCCATCCTCTTGACTTCCGAGTCATCCAGCCAGTGAATACAGTCAACCGGACAGGTGTCAACCGCTTCCTGTATGACTTCTTCTGGGTCGCCGTCCTGGCGAACCACACGAGAGCGCCCATATTCTGGCTCGATGTAGAAAGTGTTGCGAGCAACATGGGCACAGTGCTTACAGCCAATGCAGGTGACTTCGTCAACGTATACGCCCTTTTGCCGTAGCACACCTCCTAACTCTGGCTCTAGACCAGAGCGTTCGGGGGCGTCTCGCCAGATACCCCCTAACTCTGGCTCCAGCCCTGATTGCTCAGCTGTTGCCTTTGCCTCCTGTGACGATACCCAATCAGACACTACGCACTCCAGCGCTGCACTAACAAGCGAATTGAACCGTCTTGGTTTTGTTCTTGTTCAGCAACCTGGAATCCCTGCTTGGCTGTTTCCTGAACCACTGTATTGTATGCGTAACGCTGAGTGACTCGCTTGAGAAACCCTTCTACTGATAGGTTCTGCTGCCAATATTGCAGATCTGCTACCAATTCGTATTCTTTGCCATTCCAACTGAATCCAAGATCGTAACCATTATCTTGCTCAATAACAACTTCAGCAGTGCAAGTTTGACCTCTATAACCACGTACCTTTCTCGGACCCGATTTCCAGTCAATCCCCAGATCAGTTAAAGCCGTTTTTAGGAAGTCAAGATTACGGATTTGAGTTTTAATTTGGCTAAAGTGTGACATGTTGGTTATGTAAATAAATCAAACTGGACTAAATAAAAAATCTACCACTCACTAAAGGTCGAACGAGTCGTCACAACAGTAGAGTGCTGCAGCGCTGCCGCAAAGAATTCTGAGGTTTGTTCAACCTTGAGAACTTGCCCTAGCTCAGCCTCGATCCGAGCTGTTACCTCAGCACAGGAGGCACCCACAATACCAGTTACCTTTTCTTGTACCCGACCATCTGGAAATATTATAAACTCCAGCGTTTCCATGCTCTTCTCTAACTCAAGATAGGACTCTTTGGATCAACCTACTAGATTTGTACTACCTTAACAGGTAGTACACCCTACTGCGTTTATGTACTAACTTGCCAGTTGTTAACTAATGTTCCATCTATCGAATTACATATAGTTAAAACTTAACAAAATTTAGCAGTTGCCTGACCATCTACATCAGTCATTTGTAAGTTTCGCTTAACTTTGGCGTAGGAGTCAAGGAGGAGGGCCCTCTTCAATCACGAAGGGAAGATGCGCTCCTTCTAAACCCCGCTTGATTCGCTCTGGTGTCTCAGCAAATACAACGAACAAAGGATGGAGCGTATTGTCTCCCTCACTCATGACATGTTGGTAGCGCGTGGGCATTAACCACTCGTACTCTTTGTCCAACAAGATCTGAGTCTGTCGCCAGCGCCCTAGGAGATCAGAAAAGTCTTCTTGAGGACGGTGGATGAAAACAAGAATCTCAACCCCAGTTTTGATTTTCCACTCTGGGTCACACATCAAAATTGCAATGTCGCAAGGTAGGCAAGTTGCAGATTTTGCCGCTATAGCACCAGTGCTTTTGGGGATAGAGGTGGCATGGCGTAGGCGCACAATCGGTAAGGTAATAACGATGGCACTTTCTTCTGGTCGGCGCAAACTGGGGAGCATCTCTAGATAAGGACGGTGCTGCTTCAAAAGAGCGATCGCCGCCAGGTTATTACTGTACTCTGCTAGTAACTCTTCGTAATCTGATTGGTTAACAGGCATACTTCAACGCTGCCAGCTATTTGATGCCTCTGCATGCTAGAGGTGCAGAACGCCCCCCTAGCCTTCACCCAAACTATTTAATATGGTCAAACACGCCAAACAACGGCAAATACATTGAGAGTAGAATCATCCCTACCATTCCCCCTAGAACTACAATCATGAGAGGTTCTATGATGCTGGTTAAGGCTTTCACTGCTTGCTCGACCTCATCTTCGTAGAAATCGGCAACTTTCCCTAGCATTTTGTCTAATTCACCTGTCTCTTCACCAATAGAAATCATCTGAATTGCCATGACAGGAAAGACTTTTTCTTTTTCTAAAGCAACGCTAATCATGCCACCCTGTTGAATATCTCGCCGCGATGCATCTACTGCATTAGCAATCACCTGGTTTCCTGCTGTATCCCGAATAATTTCTAAGGCAGTGAGAATTGGCACACCAGAACGAGTCAAAGCCCCAAATGTACGGCTGAAACGGGCTACCGCTGTTTTTTGAATCAAATCACCAAACAAGGGCACCTTGAGAGCAAGACGATCAATTGTTTCTTTCCCCACTCTGGTTTTGTAGTACATCCGATAAGCGATAGTTGCTGCAATCACCAAGGCAATAACAACAACAAGCTTCCAACTTCTCAGGACCTCACTAACACCCAGCATGAACTGCGTTAGCGCTGGTAATGGAGCATTCAGCTGTTTAAAAATGCCAGCGAAGATGGGAATCAGAAACACAGTCATGCCGATAAAGATAGCAATGGCAAGTAAGCCGACCACAGTTGGGTAAGCCATGGCTGACTTAATTTGGTTTTGTAGCTTTGCCACATCCTCTAGCAACTTGGCTAATCGATTGAGGACTTCGTCTAGAACGCCTCCAACTTCTCCGGCTTGAATCATGCTGACGTAGAGATTATCGAAGCACTGAGGATGCTTACGCATTGCGTCGGAGAGATTGACACCTTGTTGGACGTCAGAGCTAATTTCTGAGAGGGCTTTTTTCATTTTAGGATTGCGACATTGCTCAGACAGCAAGCCGAGTCCTCTCACGATTGCCACTCCAGCATTGACCAAAGCCGCAAATTGACGCGAAAAAACAGCTTTATCCTTAACAGAAACACCTATCAGAGCTGACTGAATTCCCGATAGGTCAATATCACTTTTAAGGCTGAGGCTTTGGGCTTGTTTGATTTCTTGGATGAAAAAACCTTGCTGTCTAAGAGCCGAACGAGCTTGTCCTGGTGTTTCGGCAACAATTTTTTCTTTTTTAGCGTTTCCTTTGGAATCGCGAACGCGAGCAACGTAGGTTGGCATGGCTTTAGTTTATTAATTGACATATCTTGTTTCAGCAAGACCAGACTTTAGACCAGATCTAGAACCTGCTGTGGGAGAAACACCACCAATGAGACGCTGAAGTTCATCTGGTCTAGAAGTCTTACCCATTGCCGATTCAAAAGAGATGGTTCCTGCTTGATATAGATCTGCTAGAACCTTTTCTAGGGTTTGCATCCCCAATTTGCCTCCGGTTTGAATCGCAGAGTAGATTTGAGCGGTTTTGCCTTCCCGTAAGAGGTTAGCGATCCCTGGAGTCACAATCATAATTTCTTGAGCCATGACTCGCCCAAACTGATTTGGTTGGGGATTTTTTCTTGGCACGAGAGTCTGACTAAAGACTGCAATTAGAGAGTTAGACAACTGAACGCGAACTTGTTGTTGTTGCTCTGGAGGAAATACATCAACCATCCGGTCTACAGTCTGGGCTGCCGAACTTGTGTGTAAAGTGCCAAATACTAAGTGACCAGTTTCTGCTGCAGTAATTGCCAGAGAAATTGTCTCTAAATCACGCATCTCACCGACAAGGATGACATCTGGATCTTCCCTTAGAGCCGCTCTCAAAGCATTAGCAAAGCTCTTTGTGTCTTCCCCTACCTGACGTTGGTGGATGATGCTCTTAACCGATTCATAGACAAATTCAATTGGGTCTTCAACAGTAAGGATATGTTCAGCTCGCGTCAGGTTAATGTTGTTGATCATGGCAGCCAAGGTTGTTGACTTACCAGAGCCTGTTGGTCCTGTCACTAGCACCAATCCCCTTGGCTTTTCAGAGATTTCCCGGACAATGTCTGGTAGATTCAGGGTCGCCATACTGGGAATTTTGGAAGACAGCGCTCTAAGACAAGCAGCATAAGCACCGCGATCCTTATAGACATTGACGCGGAAGCGAGCCAATCCCTTAATGCCATAAGAGCAATCAAGTTCCCAATTCTGCTCTAGATTTTTGCGTTGAGTGTTGTTCAAAATGCTAAAGATCAGTCGCTGGCACTCCTCTGGTGTCAACGGTTCATGCTCTATTGGAGTTAGCTTGCCACTGATCCGAATATGAGGTGGTAGACCAGCAGAGATATGAAGATCTGAGCCGCCTTTTTCGATCACCTGCTCCATCAGGTCTTCCATCATTAATTCCATGTCTTCATCTCCTATAAACGATCGTGTTAAACGTAAAAGCCACAATGATATAAATAATATTCTCCCCATCACCCCATCACCCTACCACCCCACTCCCCTAATCCTGAAACCGCACCCTCATACAATAGGGACACTCTAGCCACTCTGGTTTTAATTCTGCATGACAAGTTCGACATTCTAAAGAACTCTTCCGCTTGGCTTTCAGCTCTGCCTCTAGACCAGAATCAGTAAATGTTACACGTTCTACCTCTTCCAACGTCGTATGACCCTGATGCACCAATTCAAGACTGTAAGCCAGCAAAGTCTTCATACCCTCTTCAACCGCCACTTCCTTGATCCGCTCCGTTGGTGCCCCTTCAGTGATCAAGCCTTGCAGCCGCTCAGTCATCCGCATCACTTCGTAAACCCCACATCGCCCCTTGTAGCCAACGCCATAACATTTCGGGCAGAGCTGGCCCTTGGTTTTAGCTGCCTGGACTGCTTCTGGTTGTAGGGTGTTGGCTTTGTATATAGTGAGTGCCACGTTTCCTGGGGAAGCCGATAGACCAAAGTGAGCTAGTTCTGCTGAGCTAGGTGTATAGGCAACGCGACAATCAGTACAAACACGCCGTACCAAGCGCTGTGCTAAGACCCCAATCAAAGAGCTAGAAACCATAAACGGCTCAACTCCCATTTCTTCTAAGCGCACAATTGCTCCAGCAGCATCATTTGTATGTAGAGTTGTCAGCACCAAGTGTCCAGTTAAAGCTGCCTCAATTGCCGTTTTGGCTGTTTCAGAGTCCCGAGTCTCACCTACCAGCAGCACATCCGGATCTTGCCGCAAAAAGGCCCGCAGTGCCAGGGCAAAATCTAGTCCCTTCTCCCGGATCACCTGTACTTGTGTCAGACCAGGTAGAGTGTACTCAATTGGGTCTTCCACAGTGCTAATATTGATGCCTGGGCTATTCCGTTCTGCCAAAGCCGAATATAGTGTTGTCGTTTTACCAGAACCAGTTGGTCCTGTCACTAGGATCAGACCGAAAGGGCGGCTAACCATCTCCTGTACAATTGCTAAACTCTGTGGATCGCCAATTAGTTTATCTAAGCCAAGTTGTGTAACTGAGTTATCGAGAATCCGCAGCACCACTTTTTCCCCGTAGCGACTGGGCAAGGTACTGACGCGAAAGTCAATCTTACGACCTTGATATAACCGACGGATGCGACCATCCTGGGGCATACGTCGTTCAGCGATATCTAGGTTAGAGATAATTTTGAAGCGGGCTGTGACAGCTGGAATAATCATTTTGGGCAACGGATCGAATGCCTGACGTAGCACACTATCTTTGCGGAATCGGATGCGTAAGCTCTCTTCTTGAGGCTCTATGTGGATGTCAGAAACTTCCTCTTGCAGAGCTTTAGCAAGGATTTTATTGACAAGGTTAATAATGGGAGCATCATCAGCCCCCTTCATCACGTCACTCAAATCATCGTCAAGTTCATCGGCTACTTTGTCGAGGGCAAGAAACTCCAGCTCTTCTAAATCTGCTTTGACATCTACTGCCTTTTGGAGTTCCAGCTGCTTTTGGCGTTTCCCCTGCTCTTCCCGGTATTTGTCGAGCAGTTGTAGGCAGTCTTCCAAGGCAATCACCATGCGCTGTAGCTCTAAACCTCGGGGGCGCAGAATCCGTTTTAGATCGTCTTGAGCCTCTAGATGGTCTGGATTAACCATTGCCACCAAGACAGAAGGCGGCCGAGCGTTTTTCGCGAGTGGCACTAAGCGGTAGCGCTGACAGACTTCTATCGGAATCAAGTTATCGATCAGATCTTCTACCTGATGGTTTGCCACCTGTTTAAGTTCAGGATCGATAAACTCAACACCATAAAGAATTTTCAGTTCAAATAATTGCTGCTTTTTGTACTGCCTTAGAAGATCGGGAGGCAGTTGCCGACCAGATAGGGCTTTTAGCACCTCTGTCAGTGGTTTCCCAGTTGTGCGACTTTCTGCAACTGCGTACTTCATCTGCTCATGATTGACATATCCAGCCTCAATCAGCTTGTTGCCGAAAGCCGGAAAGTCATTTTTGACAATGAGAGCACGCCGCTGTGATGAGGAGTTAACCATAGGTAATGAATGTATTGATGAGCATCTCTAGATTCCGGTTCCATTGAGAGTATTCCCAAAATGCTGAGGCAAAATCGCTATTTCAGCAAAACGCTAAGGCAAAATTGCTATATATAGATCAGAAATCCCGCATTCTGTCTTTTTGACGCCAATCTGATCGAATTAGAAAGCTGGACATTCTATAGCTAGAGAGATATGGACGAGGAAAAGCAGATAGACAACACGGCACACAAACAGGACGATAGCTCAGAGGAAAAGCGAGCCATGGCGAGCGATACAACAGCAGCCCAAACAAATTTGCATGAGGAAGTTACAGAGCCCGCCGAGCGCCAAGCGGCAGCACAATCCAATGTTGAGACAGTCATGACAGGGGAGGAAAATACCGCAGCCGAGGCAGAATCCCAAGCAGCTTTGTCAGAATTGGCTAAGCAGGTAGAGTCTCTCAGAACAGCTCTAGAAGAGCGTAATGGTCAATACATGCGGATTGCCGCAGATTTTGAGAATTTCCGCAAGCGGACAACTAAAGAGAAAGAAGAGCTGGAACATCAGGTAAAAAGTTCTACAATTGCTGAATTGCTGCCAATAGTCGATAATTTTGAGCGGGCGCGAGCGCATTTGAAGCCAGAAACTGAGGCTGAAATCAACATTCATAGAAGTTATCAAAGTGTCTACAGGCAGATGGTTGATGCCCTCAAGCGCCTGGGTGTCTCAGTTATGCGACCCGAGGGCACCGAGTTTGACCCCAATTTGCATGAAGCTGTTATGCGGCAACCAACTGATGAACATCCCGAAGGAACAGTGTTGGAAGAGCTGGTCCGGGGGTATTTTTTGGGCGATCGCGTCCTACGCCATGCCATGGTTAAGGTTGCTGCTCCCGGATCAGGAACCGAAGAAGATTCTCCTAGTCCACCAGCAGAAAGTGAAAGTTAAGAACAGGGTGTAGGGGAGGACGTTGTGGCGAGGCTCCCTCGCCCCCATATGAACGCCGTTGTGGAGTGTGGGCAGACTTGACTACAGCCCCACACTATACCCCTTCATCAGCTTCTCCTCTTGGAATTAAAAGCAGCAACGCAATTAATAGACTATGGAAAAAGTCATTGGCATCGACTTAGGCACTACCAATAGTTGTGTTGCAATTTTAGAGGCTGGTAAACCAGTAGTCATCACCAATTCAGAAGGTGGGCGAACAACGCCAAGTAGTGTGGGATTTGGCAAGGGTGGCGAGCGGCAAGCCGTGACGAATGCTGAAAATACAGTTTTCAGTATCAAGCGGTTTATCGGTCGGCGTTGGGGAGAAACGGCAGCAGAACGCAGCCGGGTCCCATATCAGTGTGTCAAGGGTCGAGATGACACTGTAGATGTCCAAATTCGCGGTCACAATTACACCCCTCAAGAAATCTCTGCCATGATCCTGCAAAAGCTCAAGCAGGATGCAGAAAGTTTTCTAGGCGCAACTGTCACACAGGCAGTAATCACCGTACCTGCTTACTTTACAGATGCTCAACGGCAAGCAACCAAAGACGCAGGCACCATAGCGGGACTAGAAGTTTTGCGCATCATTAACGAGCCGACTGCCGCCGCCCTTGTCTACGGTTTAGACAAGCTGGAGCAGGAGCAGACAGTCTTGGTCTTTGACTTGGGCGGCGGTACATTCGATGTCTCAATTCTGCAATTAGGAGATGGAGTCTTTGAAGTTAGTGCCACTTCTGGCAACAACCAGCTGGGTGGGGATGACTTCGACCACTGTATCGTGAACTGGATGATCTTAAACTTCCAAGAACAAGAGAAAATCGATCTTTCCCTCGATAAGATGGCTCTACAGCGCTTACGTGAAGCCGCCGAAAAGGCCAAAATTGAACTCTCTACCTTGGGAAATACCTCGGTTAACCTCCCTTTCATCACAGCTAATGAGACGGGACCAAAGCATTTGGAAATGGAACTCACCCGTGCCAAATTTGAGCAGATGGTTAGTCATCTGATTGAAAGCACCATCCAACCTATGACCCAGGCGTTAAAAGATGCTGATTTGCAACCATCAGAGATTGACCGGATTGTCTTGGTAGGAGGTTCGACCCGCATCCCTGCTGTCCAAGAGGCAGTGCAAAAGTTCTTTGGTGGTAAAACAATTGAGCGCTCAGTAAATCCAGACGAAGCAGTAGCCCTAGGGGCAGCTATTCAAGCAGGGGTACTGAGTGGAGAGGTTAAGGATGTATTACTGTTGGACATTACACCCCTATCACTGGGGATAGAGACCCTAGGAGAAGTTTTCACCAAAATTATTGAGCGCAACACGACACTTCCTACCAGTAAGTCCCAAGTGTTTTCCACAGCAACTGATGGACAGACTTCAGTAGAGATTCAAGTCCTTCAGGGTGAACGCGTGCTGGCGAAAGACAACAAAAGTCTAGGCAGGTTCCTATTGACAGGGATTCCCCCCGCTCCACGTGGTGTCCCTCAAATCGAAGTGACTTTTGAAATTGATGTCAATGGGATTCTTAAAGTTTCGGCTCAAGATAAAGGCACTGGTCGAGAGCAGAGCATTCGGATTACACATACTGGCAGCTTAACTCATACTGAAATAGAACTGATGCAGCAAGAAGCTCAAGTGTATGCAGAGCAAGACAAGCAGCGCGTGCAGTTGATTGAGTTGAGAAACCAAGCAGATACTTTATTTTACAGTTATGAATCGACTTTAAATGATCATGGGAAATTCCTCAGTGAGGAACTCAAAGCTGAGGCTAGCGAGAAGATGGCAAGGCTAAAAGCTCTACTTATTGATCCTGCTGTTACGGTAAAACATGCAAGACAGGAGGTGGAAAGCTTTCGACAAGTACTGTTTGCTATTGGTTCTGAGGTTTATCGGCAAGCAGGAAGTGAAGTGAGCTTATCGACAGAAGCTGTAATGCCAAAGCAAGAGAGGATATCACCTGCTGGAACTGATAATGATACTACGGTGACTGCTGATTACGAAGCGATTGAGTAAGAGAACGGAGGTCAAGAAGAGGACAAGGCTTCCTTGCTGTAAATGGGGTTCTTAGTCTAGATTGATGATAGAACCATCTGACACAACAAAAAAACTAGTTTTTCTCATCTTCACTACTAAAGCAGCGCTCTATGGCCCGCGATTATTACGAAACTCTGGGTATCTCTCGTGATGCAGATAAAGAAGAAATCAAGCGAGCCTATCGCCGCTTAGCCCGGAAGTACCACCCTGATGTGAATAAGGAACCTGGTGCTGAGGAGCGCTTTAAGGAGATTAACCGAGCTTACGAGGTTCTCTCAGAGCCAGAACTCCGCGAACGTTACAACCGCTTTGGTGAAGCCGGAGTGGCAGCCGGGGCAGGAGCTGGCTTTGGCGACATGGGGGATATGGGCGGTTTTGCTGATATTTTTGAGAGCTTTTTTAGTGGCTTTGCTGGTGGGATGCCAGGTCAAACACGCTCTAGTAGGCGTAGTGGTCCAACTCGCGGTGATGATTTGCGCTTAGACCTGAAATTAGAATTTCGGGAAGCGGTTTTTGGCGGAGAGAAGGAAATTCGCATTTCTCATCTAGAAACTTGCGAAGTCTGTGGGGGTTCTGGAGCTAAGCCAGGTACCAAGTCTCGTACCTGCTCAACCTGTAGTGGTTCGGGTCAGGTACGGCGCGTCACAAGAACACCCTTTGGTAGTTTCACCCAAGTCTCTGTTTGTCCCACCTGTAATGGTTCAGGACAGACCATTGAGGAAAAGTGCGATACTTGTGATGGCAAGGGCGCACATCAAGTGACTAAGAAGCTCAAGCTAACTATTCCAGCCGGGGTAGACAATGGCACTCGCTTACGGATCTCCAGTGAAGGGGACGCTGGGCAACGCGGTGGTCCAGCTGGAGATTTGTACGTGTACTTGTTTGTCAATGAGAGTTCTGAATTCCAGCGAGATGGGATTAACATCCTATCAACAATCAAAATCAGTTACCTCCAAGCAATTTTAGGCTGTCGGTTAGAGGTAAATACTGTAGACGGACCAGTGGAGCATTTGATCCCACCAGGGACACAGCCTAATACAGTTATGACGTTGGAAAATCGCGGTGTACCAAGATTGGGAAACCCGGTAAGTCGCGGTGACCATTTGCTCACAATCTTAATCGACATTCCTACAAGAATCACTCCTGATGAGCGGGAACTGCTAGAAAAGCTGGCTAAAATTAAAGGGGATCGTACTGGTAAAGGTGGTTTAGAAGGCTTCTTGGGGAATCTGTTCCAAAGATGAATAAAGAAATTCAAGCGGCAAACCATGCCCAGATGGATCTACGCGGCACCCCCTGTCCACTCAATTTTGTTCGGACTAAACTCCGGTTGGAACGAATGGCACCAGGTGCTTTACTAGAAGTATGGCTAGATCCAGGAGAACCAATCGAGCAGGTGCCCGATAGCTTGATTGTGGCGGGTTACAAAATTGAACAAATTACAGACTGCGCTGACTATTTTGTTTTGCAAGTACGGCGTCCAACTGCCCCGGCATGAGGAATTCCCCAGACTTGGAAGAATTAAAACCCCTACTGGGTACAGTGCTGGCAGCGCAAGCCAACTACTACCGCGTGCGTTTAGATCAGACGCCAGAACCTAGCACCCCCCCATTACCTCTGCCCCCTAATCCCCAAAGGGGACCACGCCAGTCCCCTCAACAGGGGGAACCCCCGCGCGGGGCTAGCTCCCGAGTTCCCTCCACCCCCTCATCTCCCCACCTCCTCTGCACTCGCCGTTCGCGCCTTAAAAAAATTGGGCAACAAGTCATGGTAGGTGATCGCGTGGCAGTGGTAGAGCCTGATTGGGCTGGTGGCAGAGGCGCAATTGCTGAAGTCTTACCTCGCCAAACTGAACTGAGCCGTCCCCCCATCGCCAATGCTCATCAAATCTTACTAGTCTTTGCCGTAAGAGACCCCCCATTAGACGCATATCAACTGAGTCGATTTCTAGTTAAAGCCGAGTTAACTGGCTTAGAAGTCTGTCTCTGTCTGAATAAACGCGATCTCATTACAGAACAGCAGCTGCAGGCGACTGATGCTCGCATTCACTGCTGGGGATACCAGCCTTTATTTATCAGTGTCAGTAGCGGCATGGGCTTGATAGAATTGAGACAACAACTCAAGGGTTCGCTCTCAGCAGCTCCAGCGACTTCCACAGAGCTACTCAAAGATTGTATTACTGTACTAGCTGGTCCTTCTGGTGTTGGTAAATCTAGCCTGATTAATAGGTTGATCCCAGGACTTGATTTACGGGTAGGAGAAATCTCTGGCAAACTCAGTCGTGGTCGTCATACCACCCGCCATGTCGAGCTCTTTGAGCTACCATCTGGAGGTATACTAGCAGACACTCCCGGATTTAACCAACCTGATATCGACTGTAGTCCTGAAGATTTGGTGTATGCTTTTCCAGAAGCTCGGCAACGATTAGCTGTAAGCAATTGCCAATTCGGCAATTGTTTACATCGAGATGAGCCAAATTGTGTGGTTCGAGGGCACTGGGAGCGTTACGAACATTACTTGGAATTTTTGGCAGAGGTCATTGCCCGCCAAGATGAGCTGAACCAACAAGCCGAGCCAGAATCCCAGTTAAAGGTGAAGACGAAGAGTAAGGGTCAAAGTCAGTATGAACCCAAACTGGAGACTAAGAAATATCGTCGGCTCTCCCGTCGCACACAACAACAAGTGCTGCAAGAGCTATACCAAGATGCTGAAGAAGCATGAACCAAACTCATCCCCAGTCACGTCGTCGATTTGCCATTATCAATGGTGATGACTTTGGATTTTCTACTGGTGTCAATAACGCTATTATCACTGCACACGAACGGGGTGTGCTGACAAGTACTAGTCTGATGGTGACTGGAAGAGCGTTTGATGAGGCAGTGACTCTAGCACAAGCTCACCCAAATCTGGCAGTTGGGCTACATCTGGTTCTCACTTGCGGCAAGGCAGTACTGCCACCCTCGCAAATCTCACATCTAGTTGACACAACTGGAAACTTTCCTAACAACCCCTTGCAGATTGGATGGCGCTACCAGTTTAACCGGGCTTCCCGTCAGGAACTCATGCTGGAAATCCGCGCTCAGCTAGAAAAATTTTGTGCCACTGGGTTACCGCTCTCTCATGTTGACGGGCATTTGCATATGCACATGCATCCAGTCGTGTTACGCATTCTAGTCGAATTAGCTGACGAATTTAAGATTAAGGCTATCCGGCTCCCTTCTGAGGAACTGAGGCTAACATTGGGGCTTGACAAAAGCAATCTCATGACTAAGCTGATTTGGTCTTTTGTCTTTAGCAGGCTTCGTCACTATGGGGAGCAGCAGCTGAAATTAAAAGGCATTGGTTTTGTTGAGCGCGTTTATGGTCTACTGGCTACTGGACGCATGACTGAAGCGTACTTACTCGCTCTGATTCCACAGATCCAGGCGGATCTTGTAGAAATCTATTCCCACCCAGCAATCGCGGTTGCTGATGAGCCAACGAATGGACCGTTAGGCAATGGTCAGGCAGAACTTGATGCCCTGATGAGTGAAAAAGTCCGTGCAGAATTGATTGCCAAAGGTTTTGAGTTGACCAACTACAACAATAGAGAAGCAATCTAGAATTTAATAAATATGACTCAACGTTTTGTGCCTTGGTAGCTCCTTGGCTGACGTTGAGCAATTCCAAAGTTGAGGTTATCGTGGCGTCTAAGGTTGAAATTTACACTTGGAGAACCTGCCCATTTTGTATCAGAGCTAAGGAATTGCTGAGCAGGAAGGGCGTCCAGTTTATCGAACACAAGATTGATGGGGATGAAACTGCACGCTCTCGGATGCAAAAGCGGGCAAACGGGCAACGCTCTGTACCTCAAGTTTTCATTAATGACCAGCATGTGGGTGGTTGTGACGATCTTTACGCCTTGGACGCGCAGGGTAAGCTCGATCAACTCCTAACAGCAGATCAGCAGATAGTGGATAGTTAATAGTGAAACTCGCTTTTATTATCGATCCTATCCACCAACTCGACCCAGGGCACGATACGAGTGTGGCACTGATGGAAGCAGCACAGGTTTTGGGACACGAGGTTTTCGTGAGTCAAGCTAACCTGCTGAGTGTGGTAGATGGCAAAGCTTGGGCTGTCGTAGAACCGCTACAGTTAGAACCAGTGCAGCTTGTAGAGGGGCGCTGGGTGGCAGCAAATCCTTGGTATAAGCTGGGCGAGCGCACAGCCGTCTCATTAGAAACCATGGATGCTGTATTCATGCGAACAGACCCGCCAGTTACGGTTGCTTATCTCTATGCCACATATATTCTGGACTACATCGATCAATCCCAGACCCTGGTGATTAACGCTCCCCATGGACTGAGAGCCGCAAACGAAAAAATGTATGGTCTTCAGTTTACTCAATTGATGCCAGAAACAATTGTTAGCGCTGATAAGCAATTCATCAGACAGTTTGTCGAGGCAAAAAAAGAGGCGGTTCTCAAGCCTTTGGGCGGCAAAGCTGGGGAAGGAATTGTGTTTTTGTCAACAGGCGATCGCAATTTCAACTCCATGATTGAACTTGGTACGCTGCAAGGTCAAGTACCAGTTATGGTTCAAACCTACTTACCTGCAGCTAAGGAGGGAGATAAGCGGATCATTCTACTGAATGGTCAACCAATCGGTGCCCTCAATCGCATCTCTTGTGGTAGTGAATTTCGCAACAATATGGCAGCTGGTGGTACGGTAGCTAAGACTGAAATCACACCACAAGAGCAAAAGATTTGCTCCACGATCGAGAAAAAACTCCGTCAAGATGGACTATTTTTTGTTGGTATTGACGTCATTGGTGGTTATCTGACCGAAATCAATGTCACTAGCCCGACTGGCATACGAGAAATCGATCGGTTAGAGGGTACCCGTTTGGGTGAGCAGGTGATTCAGTGGGTAGAGAAGAGGAGGGGGTAACCCCCACTCCTCTTACTGCGGTCGTGGAAAACGCCGCCTTTGGAGGAATTCTGGAATGTCTAACCCAGGTTTTTCTTTAGGCTCCGGCTCAGAAGTTGGTGGGGGAGCTGCAGCAATTGGTCGTGCCTTGGATGCTGCTCTCGCTGGGAGAGGAGGAGAGGCTTGAGCTTCACCAGAGAATCCTGTAGCAATAACGGTAATTCTGACTTCGCCCGGAAGTTTATCATCAATCACTGCACCAAAAATGATATTGGCGTTGGGATCGACAACTTCGTAGATTGTTTCTGCTGCTGCATTGACCTCATGTAGGGTAAGATCGCTGCCGCCAGTAATATTAAACACAACCCCTCTAGCTCCATCAATTGAGGACTCTAGTAAGGGTGAGGATATGGCAGCATTAGCGGCTTCTCTCGCGCGTGATTTGCCAGAGCCTAGACCGATCCCCATCAAAGCTGACCCTGCATCTGCCATAACGGCTCTGACATCGGCAAAGTCAACATTTACAAGCCCTGGGATTGTAATAATATCTGAGATTCCCTGTACCCCTTGACGCAAGATGTCATCAGCGAACCGGAAAGCCTCTTGCACTGGAGTTTGCTCAGATATCACTGCCAGCAGCTTATCATTCGGGATCACAATCAATGTATCCACTCGGCTTTGCAGTGCTTCAATTCCTTGCTCGGCTTGACCAGTACGGCGTCTGCCCTCAAAGATAAATGGACGTGTCACCACCCCAACAGTTAGAGCGCCCATTTCTTTGGCTATTTCTGCCACAATTGGTGCGGCACCAGTGCCAGTGCCACCTCCCATCCCCGCCGTAATAAAAACCAGGTCAGCATTTTCTAAAGCGGCAGTAATCTCATCGCGTGATTCCTCTGCTGCTTTTTGACCAATGGCAGGATTCCCGCCAGCTCCCAAACCCCGTGTGAGCTTTTGACCAATTTGTAACCGTTTAAGGGGTGCAGCTTGAGTCAGGGCTTGGGCATCGGTGTTAATTGACCAAAACTCCACCCCAGATACATTACTGGCAATCATGCGGTTAACCGCATTACCGCCACCGCCGCCAACACCAATGACTTTGATGTTGGCTACTCGACCTGGCACAATATCGTCAAAGCGATCACCTACTTTTGGTAGACCCTTAGGATCGTGGTTCTGATCGAAATTTAGCCCAGAGGCGTTAAAAGGATTGGTAGAATTAATCATCCCTGGTAGCCCTGGCTGCCCTGGAGGCTGGGAGCTTTGATTGGCAAGCTCACTTTTACTATTGAGTGTCATTGGAATCAGGAATAGTATATGAACAAATTTTTAAGGCAAGATTTTGCTTAAAGTTTACTGTATTAACCCCCTACAGACTTATTGAGCAAACCTCAACTAGTTTGTCTCGCCTCACTTCCCCAAAGAAGTGGAAAACAAGGAACGATTTTACAGTCAGCTACCCATCTAACTCCTTTGGAGATTGTGTGGTAGCTTCAGCTCTGCTGTCGGCTTCATCAAGATTGTCCAACATAATGCACAAAATTACTAGATATTATGTACGAGCAATTCAGATTCAATGGTGTAACTAGGCACGAAGAAGGTAAATTTTTTAAACAGTCTGTTTGTTGCTTTTGAAGCTTGCTTAGAGCTGTGGAGAGTCGGCGCTGATCGGCTTCATGGTCTGTTTCATCTGAACTAAAGGATGTCTGGGATCTTTGAGATTAATGTAAGCGATTTGACTAAGACTGACATGTGTGGGTAGTTGCCGCATGCGGGCGAGTACGTCAAGTTGCTCAGCCAACTGAGAACTGTAAGGACCAAGATGCACAATTCCTAACTCAGTTTTCAGCATTAAATTTGCTGGATCTTGGCAATCGATCTCAGAAATTTTTATGGGACTGTGAATGACTGTTTGGTATATTTGAGCCCAGTAGGAGTGATACTGCTCTGGCGAACCAATCACTTTGAGGCTCGGTAGTTGCGAGGTACGAGACAGAGCTAGATAACTCCTAAGCGGTATCCATACACCATCCTCATCTAGTAACCCCATCGATGCTTTTATTGATGTGGTATCGCTGTCTAGAGAGCCCTGTCTCAGGGCGATTGCCACAGGGACTCGTTCTCTGACTTGGACAGTTATACCAGGAGGAAAGAGTTGACGAGTGACGTTGGCATTAGCAATGGCTGGTTGTGCGACTA
>Ga0213881_10000675_pt1 | contig 19617 bp, 18 predicted proteins | sample BarmaccoBMER_R08_FD_160104 | JGI IMG/M metagenome (GOLD analysis project Ga0213881, IMG submission 160104) | Barbacenia macrantha exposed rock microbial communities from rupestrian grasslands, the National Park of Serra do Cipo, Brazil - ER_R08 ... | reverse complement strand
CCCAGGGAACCCCCGGTCACCGGCCCGCCAGCCGGATCACCGCCATACCCGGACCCCAAAATCAAGACCCCTAACGAGACTCAACGCCCGTCCCAGACCAACCACCGATCAAGGCGAATGATCAGGGTTAGCCACGCGTGCGGCAAGCGGTGGCCAGGCCGCGTAGTTGGATAGTACACATCGCCCATCGGCGACCTTGGCGGCGGCTCGGTGCCGTCCGGCACCAGCGCGCCCTGCTGGTAGGCGAAACCGATCTCGATGTCGTGCGCCTCGCTCTCCGCCCGGTTGGTGCGGAAGATCTCTGCGGCCCGAGCCCGGATGGTCTCGCCCATCGCCGACTCGTCGAAATAGGCGTGAAACATCGGGACGCGCATATGCGCCGGCAGATGGGAACCGAGCCCAAGTGCGGCTTCGGTGATGACTTGATGGTGCAGCGACGCGGACGTGGCCCAGTCGACGTTCCGCCGGCCGATCGGTCGTCGCTCCGACTCATACGTGTCCAGCAGCCCGTCGCCAGCGTGTCCGTGCAATACCGCTGCCAACTTCCATGCCAGGTTGTGCACATCCTGGATGGCGGTGTTCATGCCGATTCCGGTGGCTGGTGGATGGCGATGCACGGCATCGCCGGCCAGAAACACCCGCCCGACCCGGTATCGGTCGGCCAATACAGCCTCCAGCATCCAGTAGCTGACATGGTACAGCTGCAGCTCCAGTTCAGGCAGTCCAAGCACCTCACGAATTTTCGACACAGCAGTGGCCTCGTCGAACCGGACCGGGTCGTTGGGCGCGAAGGACAAGTGTAGTGCCCACTCCTCGGAGTCTCTGCCCCAGGTCGGACCCATCGGGATGAGGGTGGCGCGCAACAAATCCTCGTAGTTTGGGTTGATCAGCCAGATAATCAGCGTGTCGTCATTGGTCCACGCTGACAAGTCGGCGCTGAAGTGCAGGGTGGCCACTCCGGCGAGGCCGGTCGGGCCCTCCAGCTGCACGCCGAGCGCGGGTCCGACCGTCTTGCCGCCGTCAGCGCCGATCAGGTACTTGGTGTGGACGGTGTGCCGTTCACCAGTTTCCCGGTCCGCGATCAGCGCAGTGATCCGATCACCCTCATCGGTAAACTCCACCAGCTCGTGGCCGAGCCGCAGCCGTCCCAGCGCGCGCCGCTCGGCATTCACGCGCAGCAGCGGCTCCAACCGCATCTGCGACAGGTTGGACGGTAGCATCGGGCTGTCCGCGGCGTACCTCTCCCGCAGCGAGCCACCGCCATAGGCGTCCATCTGGTGGATGAGCCGCGCGTCCAGCGGTCTCGAGCCGGCGAGTGAGGTCTGCCAACGAATCTTGCCCAGCTTCTCCACCGGCGCTGCCTGCCCGGTAACCATCTTGGCCAGGCCGTGCTGGCGGAAGATCTCCATGGTGCGCTGGTTCAGGTAGTGCGCTTTGGGCACGTGCGCTGTGCTAGTGTGCCGTTCCACCAGCAAATGGTCGATGTTGTAGTCCAGGAGGAAGTTCGACGCGGCAAGGCCGCAGGTGCCACCTCCCGCGATCAGCACCGGAACCTCAATGACTGACATACTTGTCCTTTCCAGTAACCGGAATCCCGGCGGCTGCGTCGCTTGCGTGTGCACAACGCGGTACACGTTCGCCTGTCCGGAAGAACGCTGTGCGAGCGATGGTCGGGGCGGTCACCGGCCACTAGCCCCCTTGCCAGGGCACTTCCGGTTCGGGTCTGCGGCGAATACCGGCGGACACTGCGGCCGCGAAGGCCGCCCCGGCGGCGACCAGGTATGCGGCCGCCATGCCGGTGTTGGTGTACCCGGACAGTGACCAGGCGAGGGTGGCGATAGCCGGTCCGAGTGAGAGGCCAAGCTGGCGGAGCAGGCTGCTACTAGCCCCCGCGGTGCCGAACATCGACTTGGGCACGCTGGCCATCACCGATGCCTGGTTCGGCGCGAGGAACAGCCCGGTACCGATGCCGAACAGGGCAAGCCGCCACACCAGGTCAAACGGCCCCCAATTGTGGTCGAGCGGTACTATCAGCGCCAGCCCGATCACCGCGACTAGACCGCCGAGCACCTGCGGTGCGCGTACTCCCCAGCGGTCGCTGATCACACCGGAGAGAGGACCGAAAATCGCCATGCCTATCGGGAAGGCAAGCACGGTGATGCCGATCAGCTCCGGCGAGAGGTGTATCGAGTCGGTCAGGAAGAACGGCGTCAGGTACTGCACAAGGCCCACTGCGGCCATAATGGTCACCAGCCCGATCAACGGCGGAAGCACCGGACCGGACCGCAGCAGAGCCCGGGGTTCCTTGCTGAGCGGCAGCCGCGACCAGATCCACAGCGGAACAACAGCGAGCGTGACGATCACCAGCCAGCCAAGCCCACCTCCGGCGGTGAAAGTCAGGCCCACCAGCAACGCGGCCACGCTGGAGCCGAACAGCACAGCCTCGATCAGCCATGCCCGCCCCGGCAACCGCAGCGGACCGTCAGCGGACATCTGGTGGAGCCCCAGCAGAACGATGACAATGCAGACCGGAACGTTGACGTAGAAAATCCAGTGCCAACCGAGCTGGCCCACGAGCAATCCACCTAGCGCCGGGCCACTGGCCGCACCGAGCGGACCGAGCGTGGTGGGTACGCTCAGCGCGCGGCCTCGCGCCTCCGGGCGGACCGCGATGGTGGCTAACACCGGCGTCATGACGAACAGCAGCGCGCCGAAGGCACCCTGCACGATCCGGGCGGCGATGAGCACACCGATGGTCGGCGCCAGCCCGCAGACGATGCTCGACAACCCGAAACCGCTGGCGGCGAGCGCGAACATGACCCGCTTTCCCACACGATCCAGCCACCGCCCGTTGGGCAGCGCTAGCGCGACCATGGGCAGAAAGTAGCTTAGCGAAACCCATTCGATGAGATCTGGCCGGGTGTGCAGGTCCTGCTGGATGAAAGGGATCGCCACGCTGACAATGCTGGTGTCCAGCGTCCCCATGAACGCGGCGAGCCCGACCACGGCGACAAGCAACCACCTGTTGCGTTGCCCGGCACCGCTGTCGCGCTGCATCATCTCCGTCATGACACGTCTCCAGTCCAGGGTGTGTACCGTCATCCCGGACATGCCGCACAGTCGCTTTTTGTGCCGATCCGCGCTTGTCTTTTCCCATACGGCTTACATCGTGTGACGTTCGTGCGCGATCTCTGAGTCATTGAATGATGTGGCGCTCGTCTCTGTGAGCGTCAGTGGATCGCGTGCGCGTGTGTGCACTACGCGATACGAGTTTGACCACCTAGACGTGGCCAGAGATCGGGCACGGCTGCGCCCCTTTTTGACATCCGCCGGTCGTTCATCTTCGGGAAGGTTGTGAAATGCGTCATATACTTCCCTGTTGTCCCACTGGGCGTAGTTGACTATGAACGTGCCGTCGATTCCGCGGAGGATGCTGTGAGAGCGATAACCCGGGACGGTCATCAGCCACTCATCCGGCTGCGCCAACGTGTCGAACAGTTCTTTTTGGTTCTCTGGATCCACTCCGAGGACGACGATAATCGTGTAGTCGTCGCGGCTTGGCGAAATCTCAGTGACGCCCCCCAGAGAGGGATGGCGCTGAGTGAACAGCGCTTCAGTCTTGAGTAGCCTGATGGAGGTCGAGATCTCATTGAAAAGTGGTATCGTCTCGTGTCGAAACTTCTCCCCAGCATACCTTTCCTCGAGATCTTCCATGCTGCGCCACTGAATATAGTTCGCCGTGCCCAGCTTATCTTCACCACCGTGCAGGGTAGACGATATCCAACCGGGATACGCCGCCGTGTCAATAATTTCCCGCATGACCTCGAGTAATCGCTCTTGCCCAGCCAACGTGTCGGTTTCAAAGAGGTTGAGCACCGTCAGATAATCGTCGTCAACTGAAATTAAGGCCATAATAATTCCATTCCCATTTCCGCCTACCGCGGACCTCCGCTAGCATTGGCCGGTGGTTGTTGCGGGTAGCGCGTACCGGTATGAACTGGCAGTTTCTGGCGGTCGCGCGGTCAAGCGCCTGGTAATGTGCCCCAGCCAGAGCTTTCTACGTCAAGACTAACCCACAGGGTTATACGGGCTGTTGAGTCTGGCATCGTGAAGCACAGCGCCCCACCAAGAGAGTTGATCAAGAAGAACCTTCGCCGCTCCGTGAGGACCCTCAGGGCTCACTAGTCGCCCCTGGGTATCGAAAAGCTCCCAGAAACAGTGAAAGCTGACGGTGTCACGCACAGTAACCGCGTGCATCTCGGCGAATACTAACCGCAACTGCTCGACAGCCCGCAGGCCGCCACCCACGCCACCGTAGGACACGAAACCAACCGGCTTGGCCCGCCACTCGGCGAAGTGCCAGTCGATAAGACTCTTGATTGAAGCCGGGAAACTGTGATTGTACTCTGGCGTTACCACGACGAACGCGTCCGCCGCCGCCAACCTCTCGGCCAGGCCCGCCATCTCCGCTGGACGTGTATCCGTCCTGGCGATCGCTGGTGGCTCCGGCGGAAGCACCAGTGGCAGAGGCACCTCCGCCAGGTCGATCAGGTCCACGCCGAACTGGCCGTGCTGCTGCGCCTCATCAACAAACCACCGCGCCACCACCGCGCCGAAGCGACCCTCCCTGACGCTGCCGAGCACCACGGCGAGCTTGAGAACGTCACGAGACATCGCAGGACTCCCTGAACCCTAGGAATAATTACTGTGTTATCACTCAAATAATAGCAAGTGCCAGGACCGCTGGCAACACCCTGGTAAGCCGTCGCCGACGACGCACAAGACATGCGCAATCACGCAGCGTCACAGCACCGCCAGCCGCCATTGCCAAGGAAGTGGCCACCAGGCGACCCACGGCAGAGGGTTGCGACGGCAGAGGGTTGCGACGGCAGAGGGTTGCGACGGCAGAGGGTTGCGACGGCAGAGGGTTGCGACGGCAGAGGGTTGCGACGGCAGAGGGTTGCGACGGCAGAGGGTTGCGACGGCAGGCCCGAGCGAGAGCCCGAATCAGAAAATAGGTTAAGTCCGTGAGATGCTGACAACACCCTGATCCGCCGACACCACAGGACATACGCCATGACCACAGCGCCACAAACACAATCGACCGGGCGCGCCCGCGGACGCCCCCGAACCGGTGTGCGTGAGGCGATCCTTGCAGCGGCCGAGGTGCTCTTGATCGACGAGGGCGTCGGCCGGCTGTCCACCATGGAAGTGGCCAAGCGAGCCAGCGCGGCCGAATCCAGTATCTTCTACCACTTCGGGGACCGGCTCGGGCTGCTCCACGCTATTATCCAGGCACACGAGCCGCTGTATAAGGACATCGCGAAACAGGTTGACGCGCGAGTGGGTCAGAGTTCCCTTCGGGAAAACCTGGTCATTCTACTCAACGCGCTGGAGTCATTCCTCGTCCGCATCACCCCGATCATCGCTGCAATGCAGGCCGACACAAAGCTCCGCGCGGACTTCGCCAAACGTGGCAGGGAACTCGATGGCGGGCCCCATCGGGCGTTATCACTCGTCATTCCCTACCTCGCGGAGGAACAGAAAGTTGGCAGGGTCCGCGCCGACTGCGATCTGCAGGCAGCAGCACTGCTGATCGTCGGAGCAGCGCATCAGCACGCATTGCACCGCTACCTCACCGAGGAAGCAGCCACGTCGCTGCCAAGCTACGCACAGGTCGTCGCGCTGATCGCGCCGGTCATTGAGACATGACGTTTAGGCCTGATTGCGCGAATAGTGGGTAACCAGGTTGGCGGCAGGCCGAGTGCCCGAGTGTCGCCTCGGGTTAGCGGGTTTCCGAACTCACTGATTCGGGTCAGACCGAACCGAGCAGTGTGCCGCCGCTGGCATCAATCCAGCTCCCGGTGACCCAGCGGCCGTCCTCGGACGCCACGAATGCGACAACGTCAGCGATGTCCTCAGGCTCGGCTACCCGTCCGAAGGCGGACAACCGAGCGAGCGCCGACCGCAGCCGTGGCTCACGGAACGCCTCATCACCGTTGTCAGTGACCCCGGGCGCCACAGTATTGACGGTAATTCCCCGCGAACCCAAGTGCCGAGCTAAGTGCAGACTGATCATTTCGAGAGCGGCTTTGGACATCGCATGCGCCAATTCCATCGGATTCGCAAACCGCGTGAGCCCGGTCGAGATGTTGATGATGCGGCCGCCGTCGGGCATGATCGGTAGAATTCGCTGCACGATGAACAACGGCGCCTTGGCGTTTACCGCCATGAGACGATCGAAAAGTTCTGGCGTGATCTCCTCGGGTGGTACATCGGCAAGCATGGCCGCGTTGTTCACCAGGATATCGAGCTCGACCTTTCCAGTGTGCTCCTTCAGGCCGGCCCGCAGCCCATCGAAAAGCGTGTCGACGTCACCGTGCGTGCCCAGCTCGGCCTTTACCGCGAAGGCGCGGCCACCCGCTGCCGTGATGGTCTTGACGGTCTTCTCGGCCGCGTCTGCACCAGTCGCATAATGGACGGCAACGAGCGCACCGTCGCGCGCTAGCCTCTCGGCAATCGCCCGGCCGATGCCCCGGCTCGAACCGGTGACCAGCGCGCTCTTTCTGGTAACTTGGCTCACGGTTTTCCCTACGGCCTTGTTGATCGAGCAACAGGACCCCGACGACCTCAAGCAGGTGCGGGCAGCAGCGGTCGCGTTGCCGATGGTGCACCGAACCAGCGATTCAGCGCGGCACCTAGGCCAGCCGAGTCGACATCAACCCCGACAACATGGCCGTCTGGGCGCAAGAGTACGACATCGATATCTGACAGCGTGCTGTCGGGTTGGGGCTTGGTTTTCACCAGGCGAACCCGATCCGCCCATTTCACCACCATGCTGCGCAGTTCTTCGTGACGCGTGACATCGGTGGACAGATCCAGTAACACCCCCTGAGCCGACCGGAGTAACGCCGTGGTGCTGGACAGACCTGACTCGATCACCAGGTCGCAAGGGGGCATCCGCGCTCCGAGCAAGGGGTGATCGCCGGATCCGGCCGCGTAGCGGACATCCAGTCCGCTGGCCATGGCGGCTAAGTGCTCACGCACGTCATCGAGTTCAAGCAGCTCGCTGAGGCTTGCTCGCAATGGTTCTACCTCCGGACCGCCGAGCAGAAGGAGCGACTGGGCTTGGACGTAGGTTAGGGTGCGAACGCCGACTGGGTGTCGCTCATTGTGGTAGCTGTCGAGCAACTCGGCAGGCGCCCAGCCCTGCACCTGCGCGGCCAGCTTCCAGCCGAGATTTGCCGCATCGTGTAAGCCGAGATTCAGGGCCTGACCACCAATCGGCATCTGCAGGTGGGCAGCATCACCGACGAGCAGGGCGCGACCCTTACGATAGGAGGTCACGTGGCGGCTGGCGTCGCCGAAGGCGTCCATCCAGATCGGCGTCCCACCGCTGATGTCCTCACCCGTGATCCGAGCCCATGCCGTAACCACCTCTTCGAAGGCGGGAGCTTCCGTGCGATGGCGAGCCGAACAGCCGAACTCATGCACCATAATACGGGTGACATTGCTGTCCCGTTTGGCCGCGATAGCCAGCCCGCGTTCCAACCGCTGGAACCGCCTGTTCGGTACATCGATGCCGGCCACGTCCGCTCGGAGGAGTTCTCGCGTCACATCGGTCCCCGGGAAGTCGAATCCGGCTAACCGCCGCACGGTGCTGTGTTCGCCATCACAGCCAACCAGGTACCGCGCTCGCAAGCAAACAGAGCCGCCGGCGTGGTCGACGTCGGCTTCTACCCAGTCGGCCGTGACACGCAAACCCCGCAGCTCGTGTCCGCGGCGGATGTCGGCACCCAGTTCGCAGGCCCACGCCTCCAGCATCGCCTCCGTACGAAACTGCGGGATCTTCCAGAACCCGGCGTATGCGCTGGGCACGTGGCTCACGTCAAGAGGAAGCCCACCAAAATGCCCCATGCTCTCGCTCTGTGTCTCACCCAGCCGTTCGAGCAGACCTCGTTGATCAAAAATTTCCATGGTCCGCGCATTCAGTTGCGACGCTCGGGATTCTCCGGTCGGTGCGGACAACCGCTCCACGACGACCACATCTACCCCACCGAGCCGCAACTCGCCAGCCAACATCAAACCGACGGGGCCTGCTCCTACAACGATAATTTGGGTTTCTACCATAATCTTCCGATTCTGAACCTGGTCTCGGGGATCAACGCCGGCTTTCCGCGTATTTCTTGGCCTGCCCGAGGGTGGCCAGGCTGTTCGTACTCAGCGCAGTGCGGACGAACCGCCTCGCGTCCTCGACGCATCCTTCAGCACCGAGGACCTTCGTGATGTTCGCTTCGTTGACCACCACGGTGTGTCGAGAAGTCGCAGCCACTCCGTTGGAGTTCTCCTCGAGCAACCAGTGCCCCGTGTGCAGCGTCATCAGCGCGGGTACCTGGACCTGCTTGTAAACAATCTTGGTATAGGGAAAAGCCACCCGCACCGACGTGGTGGTGTGCACGGACCCGTCCTTGGTCCGGGTATCCATCTCGAGGAGCTGCAGCCCCGGTGTGTCTTCCCGCAGCGACACCCTGACCACGTGCGGCAACCGCTCTGACCACAGTTGCGCCTCGTTAATGAAGTCATAGACATCCTTCGCTGATCCATCGATCTGCACGACGTCATCGAAGATCAGCAACAGCTCGGATGCCCTGGTCGCCAGTTCCATATTGGTCTTCAATGCGGCCAGCTCGGCCTGACTGTTGCGGTCCACCGCCTTGTCGATCCACTCCAGCTTCTCCGGATCGTCATCAATGGCCCGGTAGTCGTGCAACAGCCGTACCAAGGACTCACCGTCCGAAATAGGTTCGACCACCCAGGTGCCACCCATGGCACCGACCGGCGGCTGGGACACTTCCTGGCGGAACTCGATACGCAGCTCCTTCGGGTCCAGCACCCGGCAGGACGTCCATGTCTTCGCTTCACCGTTCGCGGTAGCCCAGATCTGAATCCGTTCCTGCTCCGCGCTACGCTCGAGGTATTCGACGTGCACGGTCGGCGGGAATAGCTGTGGCCAGTTCGTGACCTCGGCGATGGCGCGGTAGACAGCTTCGGCTGGCGCGCGCACCTTGGTCTCGTGCTCCACTTCGCGGGTATCCGGCTGCGACATAATTTCCTCACTATGGTCAGAAGTTGCCAAGGCCACCACAGACGTTGATCGCTTGCGCAGTGACCGATGCCGCAGCGTCGGAAACGAGGTAGCTGACCATTCCGGCGACCTCCTCGGGAGTCGAGTATCGACCAAGGGGGATCTTTGCTTGGAAGCGGTTGAGGATGTCCTCCTCGGAGGTTTCCCACGCCGCCGCGTAACCTTGTCGGACCCGCTGCGCCATCGGCGTCTCGACATAACCCGGGCAGACCGCGTTCACGGTGATCCCGCTCTTGCCCAGCTCGTTGCCGAGCGCCTTGGTGAATCCCACGACACCGTGCTTGGACGCGGAATATGGGGCACCGAGCACCACACCCTGCTTGCCCGCGGTCGAGGCGATGTTAACAATGCGTCCCCAGGGCTTCTTCCGCATTCCGCCTATGCTCAGCACATCACGGGTCATCAGGAACACGCTGTTCAGATTGGTGTTGATGACGTCGAACCACAGTTCGTCAGCGATGTCCGCGGTGACACCGCCACCACTACGGCCTGCGTTGTTGACCAGAATATCCACAGTGCCGTAGCGATCAACGGCGGCGGTAACGAACGCGCGCACGTCCTTGGCCGACGTGACGTCACAGGAGGTACCGTGCACCTCCCACCCGTCTTCCCGGAGGTGCTTGACCGTTAATACCACGCCGTCGGCGTGTCGAGCACAGATGAACACCTGGTTCCCCTGGGCGGCCAGGCTCTTGGTAATAGCGAGGCCGATTCCGCTGGTAGCTCCCGTGACGAGCGCGACCCGCCGGCCCTGATCCGACATTTTTCCTCCCGCAGAGCTCTTCGCTTTCAGGTTTAGTTAGGCAGCGCCGGAGACGTCTTAGAGCAACTGCTCGACGATGGCAGTGCCATGGTCGCCGGATCGGAACACCGGGTTGCGCATCACCTCGCGCAGAAAACCGTTGGTGGTGTGCACACCCGGACCACGAACCCGGAACTCGGCCAGGGCGCGGTCCATCCGGTCCAGCGCCTGCTCCCGGGTCGGCGCCCAGACCACGAGCTTGGCCAGCAGCGAGTCGTAGGACGCCGGCACCCGGTAGCCGGGGAAACCGTGGGTGTCGACCCGAACGAAGGGGCCACCGGAAGGCATGAACTCTTCCAACACCCCGGGCGTGGGCGCGAAGTCGCGGTCAGGGTTCTCCACATTGATCCGACACTCAATCGCGCTACCCCGCAGCGCAACGTCGTCCTGGCGCAGCGTCATCGGTTCTCCGGACGCGATCCGGAACTGCTCCCGGACCAGATCGACACCGGTGACCATCTCGGTGACCGGGTGCTCAACCTGGATGCGACAGTTGGCCTCCATGAAGAAGAATTCCCCTGGGGAGCTGAGCAAGAACTCGAACGTTCCTGCCCCGACGTAACCAACCGCTTGCGCGCTGCGTACGGCCGCCTGCCCCATCCGCGCGGCCAGGCCGGCGGGCAGCCGCGGCGCTGGGCTCTCCTCGACTAATTTCTGGTGCCGGCGCTGCACCGAACAGTCCCGTTCGCCGAGATGGATCACATTGCCGAAACGGTCGGCAAGCACCTGGATCTCAATATGCCGCGGGTTCGTCAGGTAATGCTCAACATAGACCCGCGAGTCACCGAACAGTGCCTGCGCGTCTGCCCTGGTCTGCTCATATGCGTGGAAGAACTTGGTGGTCTCGTGCACCACCTGCATCCCCCGCCCGCCGCCACCGGCAGCGGCCTTGATAACGACCGGATAGCCGATGTCATCGGCCGCCTGTTGTGCTTCCTCAGCGGAGCGCATCGGCGTCAGGCTCCCCGGTATTATCGGCAGCCCGGCCTCAGTCATGAGCCGACGAGCCGCAGTCTTGTCACCGAGCTGAGCAATGACCTCCGGGGGTGGGCCGACAAAGACGATGCCATGGTCCTGGCAGACCTCAGCGAAGTCGGGATCCTCGGACAGGAAGCCGTACCCGGGGTGGATGGCCTCGGCCCCGGTGCGCAGCGCCGCCTCCGCGATCGCCGGAATGTTGAGATAGCTGCGTTTGGCCGGCGCCGGGCCGATCTGAATCGCCTCGTCGGCGTAGGACACCACCGCGGAGTCCCGATCCTCGGTCGAGTACACGGCGACGACCTGAATGCCCAGTTCCCGGCACGCCCGCGCCACGCGGAGCGCGATCTCGCCTCGGTTGGCGATCAGTACTTTGTTGAACATGGTTATTCCACCTGTCCGACCGCACCAAGCACAACGAAGGCAAATAACCTTTCGCCATACTCGACGGGCTCTCCGTCGTTTTTGAGCACTTCGACGAGGCGACCAGCCTGGTCAGCCTCGACCGGGATCATCAGTTTCATCGCCTCGATGATCCCGACCTGCTGGCCGGCCGCAACCGTGTCGCCCTCGCTGACAAACGGCGCCGTGCCCGGCTCGGGCGCCCGGTAAAAAACACCGACCGCAGGCGAGGTGAGGTAGTGCACGTCCGGATCCGCTTCGACCGGGGACGCCGGCAGAGCTACCGTCGCTTCGGTGGTCTGTTTGCCGGCTCGGCCGGCGGTGCCGACCGGCACGGTGCCGTGCTCCTGCGCCCACTCGACGTCGAGGGACACCTCACCGGCCCGTACCCGCAATACCCGGGGAGAGTAGGCAAGCTCGGAGATGAACAGCACGGCATGGTGCCGCACCCGGCTCAACAGCTTCTCGAGCTCTTCGGTGCCGACGAGCGGGCTGGCGGCGGGGACCTCGCTCGCCGTCTCCCCGTCGTTCCGCCCGCCGAGGCGGTTCGACGAGCGCTGAGTCATCGCTGCTTCGTCCCTTCCGGGGCAGTTCTCTCCGGGGCAGTTCCGGTCACCGCAGATGTGCCGAACGACCGGAATCGGGCCCGCCGCCTCGCTATCAGCGCGGCACTGTCCATTCCGGATAGCCGCCACAAGGCGGCGACCAGTGCACTCCGCACCCGTTGTGCCGCCAGCAGGGGGTCGGCCTGGTTGCCTCCCTCGGGCTCCAGCACCACGCCGTCGACGATTCCCAGGTGAAGGAGGGCCCGGGCATCGATACGTAACGCAGCGGCTGCGGTAGGCGCCATCCGCGGGTCGTTCCACAAGATTGCGGCACAGCCTTCCGGGCTGATCACTGAATAGACGGCGTGGGAACAGATCAGCACCTCATCGGCCACCGCGAGCGCCAAGGCGCCACCACTGCCGCCCTCGCCGGTCACCAAGCTGATCACCGGAACCGGCAGAGCCGCCATCAACCGGATGTTCTCCGCGATGGCCACTGCCTGGCCTTGCTCCTCGGCCTCGATCCCTGGATAAGCACCCGGGGTGTCGACCAAGGTGATCACCGGCAGCGAGAGCTTCGCGGCCGTCCGCATCAGCCTGGCTGCCTTGCGGTACCCGCCCGGGATCGCCATGCCGTAGTTACGGGCGGCCAGTTCGGCGAGTGTTCGCCCCTTCTGGTGACCGATCACCATCACCGGCACACCGTCAAGCCGCGCCATACCACCGACGATGGCAGTAGACTCAGCGCCCAGCCGGTCGCCGTGCAACTCCTCGAAGTCATCAAAAGCCGAGCTGAGGTAGTCCAGCGTGGTCGGCCGGTCGAGATTGCGGGCTTTCTGGACATTGTGCCATGCGTCGGTCTCCGGGAGGTGGGCGTCATCGCGCACCACGACATCGGTGTCACCGACCGCGGGCTGGGCAGCGAGGCGCCGCACCCCTGCTGGCGGCCTGCCCTGGCCGAGCGAAAGCAGCCTGGCGAGGGTGGCTCGCAAGGCGCTACGCGGCCGGATGATGTCGATGAGCCCCCGTTCCAGCAGGAACTCGGCCGTCTGGAAACCCGGTGGCAATGTCTGCCGGATCGTCTGCTCGATCACCCGGGGCCCGGCGAAGCCCAGCCTGGCCCCCGGCTCGGCGATAATCACATCGCACAGCGTCGAGAATGACGCCGCCACGCCGCCGTAGGTGGGGTCCGTGACCAGTGAGATGGTGAGAACTCCAGCCTCGTCCAACTGACCGAGGGCTTGGCTGGTCTTTGCCATCTGCATCAGTGAGATCGCCCCCTCCTGCATTCGTGCACCGCCGGAAGCGGCAACGATCAGCAGGGGAACACGCTCCTGAAGGGCGAGCTCAGCGGCTCGGGTGATGAACTCGCCGACCGCGGCGCCAAGACTTCCCCCCAGGAAACGGAAATCCATCACGGCGGCTACCACTGAGTTCCCGTCGATAGTTCCGGATGCCAGTACCACACCCTCAGCCAGACCGGTGGCAGTGCGGGCGGCGGCCAGTCGCGTCGGATAGGGCTTGGTATCGGTAAACCCCAGTACGTCAATACTACGCACTGGCACGTCGAGTAGCTCCACATGAGATTCACCGAAGAGCTGCTCGATTCTTTCGCGCGCGGTCATCCGGTGATGTCCACCGCAATCTGGACACACCTGAAGATTGCGCGACAAACGCTTGCCGTAGATCATTCCTCGGCATTCAGGACACACCACCCAGTCAGCGTCCTCAGTGACGCATCGATTCGGCACCTTCGTCATGGCGAGTATCTTCTCCTGCTCCTGATTGCATCATTCCCAAAAAAGACACCAGGCACAGCTGCGACACTAACCACCGTTCACGAACTCAAGGAATCGGCGCGGAGTCCGCGCCGAAGTAACAGCTTCGTCATCAAGTGTGACGCCGTACTCACGCGTGATCCGGGCCGCGGTCTCCAGGAGTACCAAAGAGTCATAGCCGAGGACATCAAAATCGGTGTCGAGCATCTCGCCCTCAAGATCCACATTTTCGTTCGCGCCCCCGCTCTCGCGAAGGATGCGCTTGAGGTCCTCGACGGTGACTTCACGGATACTCACGTGCCATCTCCTTATTTCCAGAGTTCGATTCAGCCGGCAGCACCGGCCGGCCTTACTCGGCGGCCCGAACTACCATCGCTGAATTAAATCCGCCGTATCCACGGGCGACCACCAGCGCCGTGCTCAACACGCCGACCCTCGGCTGTTCGATCACTAGGTCGATGCCATAATCCGGTGCCAGCGAAACGTTCGTGGTCGGCGGAACCAGCCCGTCACGAATAGACAACAAAGCGGTGACCAGGTCTAGTGCCGCCCCGCCGGAGTACAGTCTTCCCACCATGGTCTTGGGTGCCGTGACAGGAACGCCATACGGCCCGAAAATTGCTGTGATCGCGGCGGCCTTGATCCGGTCGAGCGCGGGGAGAGCGGCTGCGTCGGCAAACACCACATTAATCTCACCTGGTGCCAGCCCGGCATTGTGCAAAGCTAACTGAATCGCCTGCCGCAGGCCAGAATCACGCCCGCTGCCCGGTTTCGGGTCGAACGTGCATCCGTACCCGGCGATCTCGCCGTAGCTGGTCGGCACACCGCGCTGGCGTGCGGCTTGGGCGTCCTCCACGATGAGCAGCGCCCCCCCTTCGCCCGGCACGTGCCCGCACGCTGCGGCATCGAAAGGCAGATAGGCCCGATCGGGATCGTCGCTCGTGCTCAGACGGCGGCTGGCCAGCTGAGCTACCCAGCCCCAGGGGCAGATCGATGCGTCGACCCCGCCCGCGACGATCAGCTTGCTACCTTTGCGGATCTGCCGCCGCGCCTGGGCGAGGGCATCGAGCCCGCCGGCCTGGTCACTGACCAGCACGCCGCTCGGGCCCCGCATAGCGTGGCGGATCGAGATCTGACCGGTGTTCACCGCATAAAACCAGGCGAAGGACTGGTAGGCACTGACGTACTGGCTGCCCTTGCTCCACAGATTCTGCAACTCACCCTGGCCGAACTCGAAGCCACCCGACGAACTGGCGGTGACCACGCCCATCTCGAACTCAGCGAGCTCGCTGGGCCGCACACCGGCATCTGCCAATGCCCAATCCGCAGCTACCAGGGCAAGCCGTGTCATGCGATCGGTCTGCGGTATCAGCCGGCTCGGCAAGTGTTCCTCCGCGGCAAACCCTCCAACCTCACCGGCCAGGCGGGCGGGATAGCCCGTTGGGTCAAACCGGGTGATACGACCAATACCGCTCTTGCCGTTCCGGGTCGCCGCCCAGTAGTTCTCCGCGCCGAGCCCGTTGGGAGCCATGACACCGAGACCGGTGACCACCACCCGCGTCGTCGTCATGCAACGCTCGCCTCGGCACGGGCCAGCACCATCGCGCTCTGAAAACCACCGAACCCGCTGCCCACAGTCAGCACTGTGTCGGTAGGCCATTCACGGGCGGTGAGCGGCACATAGTCGAGGTCGCACTCAGGGTCAGGGTTGTGCAGGTTCGCCGTGGGTGGCACAACGTTGTTCTCGATGGCCAGCACCGAAGCGGCGATCTCGATCGAGCCAATGGCGCCCAGCGAATGGCCGACCATCGACTTGATAGAGCTCACCGGTGTGCGGTAGGCATGCGCACCCAGGCTGCGCTTGAAAGCCGCGGTCTCGTGCCGGTCATTCTGCCTAGTGCCCGAGCCGTGGGCATTGACATAGTCAATGTCCTCGGCGCTGACCCGCGCCTCGCTCATTGCGGTTCGGATGGCCTCGGCCGTCTCCCGGCCGTCCGGGCGCAAGCCGGTCATATGGAAGGCGTTGCACCGGGTCGCGAACCCAGCAATCTCGGCGTAGATGTGCGCGTTACGCCTCGTTGCGCTTTCCAGCTCTTCCAGCACGAACATCGCCGAACCCTCCCCGAGCACAAATCCGTTGCGAGTACGGTCGAACGGCCGTGAGGCATGCTCAGGGTCATCGTTGCGTGGCGTCGTCGCCTTGATCGCATCAAAACATGCCACAGTGATCGGCGAGATGGGTGCATCCGTTGCTCCGGCGATCATCACGTCGACGGAGCCCTCACGGAGAAGATCGCAGGCATGGCCGACCGCGTCAAGGCCAGACGTGCAGCCGGTGGACACGACGGTGGCCGGCCCTTCGGCGCCCACGGACCAGGCGACCTCGGCCGCGAACGAACTGGGCACGAAGTAGTCATAGAGGTGCGGCACCGCGTACTCGTAGTTGACCAGCTCAAGCCGACCGCCGTCGCTGACTACCCGATACTCCGCGTCAAGTCCCATGGTGGCTCCGACCGCACTGCCGACGGTCACTCCGGTGCGGTAGGGATCCAGCGCAGTCAGCTCAAGACCGCTATCCACCACCGCCTCCCGGGCGGTGACCACGGCGAACTGTGCTGCGCGATCCATCCGGCGAATCTCCTGAGGGCCCAGCCCGTGCGTCTCAGGATCGAAGTCCGCCTGCGCGGCGACCTGCGAACGAAACGGAGCAGGATCGAAGAAAGATATCTTTCTGGTCGCCGTCTCTCCGTTGACCAATAGGTTCCAGAAGTCTTTTACACCACTGCCACCTGGGGCAATGACTCCAATTCCAGTGATTACTACCCGGCGCCTCACGAAACATAACCTCCCATCAACGACTAGCTGGCGTTATGCAGATAACTGCCAGTGGTAGAAGCGAGTCGCCATCGCATCAGCAGGGGATCGCCAGGTTTCCGGATCATAAGGGGATATATACGACCTCAGATCAGCGCTGATACCTAAGAAAAGTGGGTGGGACCGGACCCGCTCTATTGCCTCACCGCCGTCCGAGCCAAAATCTTGGAGGTGAAAGTACAGCCCCTGGTACAAGAACAACTGTCGACGTTGCGTACCCATGACCTGCGGCATTTCGGTGTGATCGAACTGGTCAAATAGTCGGGCGACCTCTCCGCTCGAACGAGGTTCCATCCGAGCCACGATCAAGGTGCTGTACATCTTTAGTTCTCTCCTACGAGTAGATCATGCCAACTTGCTCGTGATCTCGACGCAAGCGAGAAAAGCCGAACCAGCGGTGAAGGGCATCAGACAGTTCACCACCACCGGGGGTGGCCCACGCAACGTAACCGTCCGGCCGTAGCAGTATCGCTTCGGTATCCGTGAGCTGGCCATTCGCTCCCGTCGTCAGCGGTGTCGCGGTCACAATGTCCACCCAGTCCACCCACCCCGATGCGGCGCGACGCAGCTCAGAGTTTCCCGCAAAGTCCAGCAATACACCTCTTGCCGAATGCAGTAGCTGGGTGGTACTGGTTACGCGCTTCCCAACGGCTAGAGCTTGCTGCGGCATGCGCCGACCTAGTAAGGGGTGATTACCCGAGCCCACGTCGTACCGGATATCTAAACCACTCACCGTACCCGCCAGATGACGGCTGACGCTCTTGAGCTGAATGAGCTCGGCCATGACGTCACGTAGCGGCCGCACCTCGTCGCCACTGAGATAGAGGAATCCCTGCGCCCGAGTATTGCGCAGCAGCCGGGCTCCCACCGGGTGCCGCTCGCTGTGATACGTGTTCAGCAACCCAGGTGGCGCCCAACCATGCACCACAGCGGCAAGCTTCCAGCCAAGGTTTGCCGAGTCCTGCACGCCCACGCTGAGTCCCTGCCCACCCGCGGGCAGATGGATGTGTGCAGCATCGCCGGCTAGAAGCACGCGTCCGCGACGGTATTCAGTAACCTGACGAGTAACATCGGTGAAGGCGCTGGCCCAAAGGCAGACTCCGCCATGAATGTCCTCACCGGTGAGGCGCTGCCACGCATCAGCCACCTCCGCGAAGCTGGGCGACTCGGCGCGTGGATGCGGCCGAGTGCCGCGCTCACAGACGATGATGCGGTCTACACCGTCACCCAGCGGAGCGGCCATGACCATGCCACCAGGAACCTTTTCACCGATAAAACGCGTCCGAAGGTTACAACCCGCCACGTCGGCCAGGAACATCTCACGGGTCGCTGCCGTACCAGGAAAATCAAACCCGGCTGCCCTGCGTACGGTACTGCGGCCGCCGTCACAACCCACCAGATAGGACGCGCGCAGGCATGCTGGACCATCCGGACCCCGCACTTGCGCCTCAACACCGTGCTTATCGGTGAGCAGCCCGCTCAACTCCCAGCCACGTCGGATGTCTGCACCCAGTTCCGTGGCCCAGTCCGCAAGTATTGCCTCCGTACGGGCCTGCGGCACACCCCGCACCCCGAAGTGAGCGCCATCGAATGAGCTGAAGTCCACCGGCAGGCCACCGAAATGCCCAGCGACGCTGGTCTCTATGTCACCGAAGCGGGGCAGCAAACCGCGCTGGTCGAACACTTCCATGGCGCGCGCGGTGAAGCCTAGTCCGCGTGACTGGCCGGTCGGCGCCGGAAGGCGCTCTATGACGGTGACCTCGATCCCGGCAAGCCGCAACTCACCAGCGAGCATCAGTCCCGTTGGGCCGGCACCCACAACAATCACTGGGGCCTGCATGTGCCCTTCCTTTGACTGCTCCCGACAACCTGGAACTCCCGACAACACACCGGACGCTAGTAACTAGCTTCTTCGGCCCAGCGGCGACCGTCAAGGGTCTCGACTTCAAATTTCGGGCAAAGTTTCGTCATGCCAGTGTCAACTTGAAAGGGAATGTGAACTCGACATCAGAGGACCGCAAAGGTTCCCGCTCGCGTTTGTTCGGTGGTGGCGCGCAGGATTAGGGTGGGTGCGTGGAGGAGAAAGTGACCCAAGGCAGAGCCCGTACGGCCGCAATGGGCGTCTTGTGTGCGGGGATAGGATGCTGGCGGCGGCACGAGACCGGGCGGGTTCGACGTCGCGTGGTTGCGGGGTCGGGGCTGTGCCGGGCATGCTGGGACGAGTTCGCCATGGGATTGGAGAGCCTTCCCGGGCTCTACAATGAATGTGAGCGTCGGCTCGGCGGGTTCGATCGACCCCGTGACAATGTGGCGGGCAGCGGCCCGACGCCGGGCATGCCTTTCAATGCGGCGGCGGCCGACGTGCGCGCAAGGATCCTCAGTGTACTGGGCTCGTGGAGCGGGATGGTCGCCGAGGAACGGCGCGTTACCGCGCCCGAGCGCTCCGTGGGAGCACTGGTCACATTCCTCGGCAGGCATGTTGACTGGATAGCCGCACACCCCGCTGCCGCCGAAGCTACGGAGGAAGTGGCGCAGCTAGTGCGGGCGGCTCGCCGGGTGGCCTACCCCAATCCCGTCCATCGGGTGGCAATTGGCGGATGCGTGGAGGTGGGCTGCGGTGGTGAGCTCGTCGCCTTCGTTCATCCGCACGAGCCGTTGCTGCCGGCAGAAATACGCTGCGATGTTGACCCATGCCATAGCTGGCTCGAGCATCACTGGATGCAACTAAGTCACCGCATGGGTACGACGCCATCCATCACCACGGCCACCACCACGCGATGGCTCAGCGCTGCGGACATTTCGCGTCTCTGGGGTATCCCACCGGGCAGCGTCTACCGGCTCGCCAGCGAACAGCAGTGGCGCCGCCGCAACCAAGCCCGCCGTACGTACTACCACGAGGGTGATGTCCTGCAAACATTCGACCAACGCAAGCCCCGTTCACGTTCAGGAGACCGCTGAGCCGCTCTGTTCGGGGTCCCGAGCGTCTCCCCCGCATGTAACTATTCGGAATTCTCGTGATCAGGCGTGGCGATAACCAGCGTGACCTGTTCGCAGCGGTGACGCCGTGGCGGGGGTGACGGTGCCGGTGTTAGC
>Ga0213881_10000674_pt1 | contig 19646 bp, 15 predicted proteins | sample BarmaccoBMER_R08_FD_160104 | JGI IMG/M metagenome (GOLD analysis project Ga0213881, IMG submission 160104) | Barbacenia macrantha exposed rock microbial communities from rupestrian grasslands, the National Park of Serra do Cipo, Brazil - ER_R08 ... | reverse complement strand
CCTGGTAGTGATCGACTTTGTGGCACCGCTTCCCAATTTGCGCCCACCTGGGCGGTGCTGCAAGGGAGTGCGCCGAAATGTGACATCCCAGAATCGGAATGCGGAAAAGAGACCGCTAGGAGCCGGCGGCCAGCACGAAGATCAGGCCGGACACGGCCGGCAGCACCGTCATGAGGCCGGAGAGGGCGAGCGTGAAGCGGGCTTGGCGGGACCGGGTCGGCGGGTCCATCAGCCGCTGCACCCGGGCCACGACCGCATAGCCGGCCGCCGCCAGCGCCGCCGCCGGCACCGGGACGGCCGACCGGACGGCGGAGCCGGTGCCCATGGCCAGCAGCGCCTCGATCAGCGGACGGCGGCCGGCCCGCCGCGCCGCGGCGTCGTCGGCTCGCATCTCGGCGAGCCGCGCTATCTCGCTCTGGCCCCGCTTGAACAGCGGCACGGCGGGGAAGATCGCCGCCAGGCCGCGGGTGAGCGCGACAAGCACGTGGTGGCGGCCCGCAAGATGCGCGCGCTCGTGCGCGAGCACGGCGGTGAGCTGCGCGGGCTCCAGCACCGACAAGGCGCCGGTGGTCACCACGATCGTGCTGGGGCGGCCGGGTACGCAGTAGGCGGCTAGCCGCGAAGACTCCACGACCACCATCCCGGAAGAGTCGGGGGGCACGCTGCGACCGGTGATCCGGGCCGCTTCCGCGTGGGCGCGGGTCTGCCGCTGCGCCTGCTGGATACGGCGGCCGTACCGGCAGACCAGCACGATCACGGTGAGCGTCACGAGGATGGCGGCGATACCGAGGCCGAGCTCGTACAACGCGCTGCGGTAGATCACGGGGGTGCACGCTCCGCCGGCGACCGAGCGGCACACCGCCTCGGCCAGCCCGGACCAGCCGTTGATGGCTGAGCGGATCAGGAACGCCGCCGCCACAGCAGCCGAACTCAGCACGCTGGCCATGGCGGTGATCCATGCCGCGATGCCAAGCCGGGCGCCAGCGCCGTTCCTGGTCAGCGGGGTCAGCAACACGGGCAGCCACCAGGCCACCAGGACCGAGTATCCAAACACTGGCAGGGCGGCGATCATCCGGACTGCCCTCGCTGCTCGGTTTCGGCGAGACGGCGGACCACCGCGCGGAGTACCTCGGATTCGTCGCCGTCCATCTCGGCAACGAAGTGGTTGAGCACCGCCTCGGTGTCGCCGCCCCCGACCAGCGCCTCGCGCATCAGCCGGGCACTGTACTCTTCGCGGCTGGCTGTCGCGGCGTAACGGTAGGCCTTACCCTCCTTGACCCGGTCAAGCCAGCCCTTGCGATGCAGGTTGTCCATCGTGCTCATCACCGTCGTGTAGGCGATAGCGCGCTCCTGGCGCAGTTCCTCGAACAGCTCCCGCACGGTCACCGGGCTGCCGTGATCCCACACCAGATGCATGATCACCGCTTCCAGGTCACCGAACCCGCGCACACCGCCTCCTCTGCTCAGCCCAGCATAAGGGGTTTCCCGCCTCCCGCACTCGATAAACTACTATCTACGTACGTAGGCCGTAGATCGGACCTGGAGGGCAGCGCGGTGGCAAAGGGCGGCGGGGCGGCACGGAATCGCGGCGGGGGGCCGGCTCGCAGCCGGGCCTCGGAGAAGATCCGGGCGCAACGAGAGGAAGAGGCCAAGCGCAAGCGGCGCCGCAACTGGCTGGCCGGGGCCGGCGCGGCGGCGGTCGCAGCCGCGGTGGCCGTAGGCATAACGCTGACGTCCGGTGGCGGCACCGCGGCCGCTGGCGGAGGCGCAGTGTCCAACAGCGGCGGAGCCGCGGGGCTGAACCTGGCTCCATTGACCACCCTCGGCACGCTCCAGCCAGCGCCCGCTGCCGGGACGAACGGAGCCGAAGGCGTCCCGGTGCCGAACGGGGCTTCGCTGGCCGGCCCGGCCGCCAGCACCACCGGCCAGACCATCGATGGCATCGGCTGCCAGTCGTCGGAGCAGACGCTGTTTCACATCCACGCGCACCTGACGATCTTCGTGAACGGCCAGCCGCGTCAGGTGCCCGCCGCGATCGGCATTCCGGGCGCCCAGGCGACCAGCACTCCCAGCGGCCCGTTCATCGACTCCGGAACCTGCTTCTACTGGCTGCACACGCACGCACCGGACGGCATCATCCACATCGAGTCGCCGGTCCAGCGCACCTACACCCTGGGCGACTTCTTCGACGAATGGGGCCAGCCGCTCAGCGCCAGCCAGGTCGGCCCGGCCCATGGGCACGTCACCGTGCTCTACAACGGGAAGGTGTACCGGGGCGATCCGCGGGACGTCCCGCTGACCGCGCACGCTCAGATCCAGCTCGAGGTCGGCACGCCGCTGGTGGCGCCCGTCTCGATCACCTTCCCCAACGGCCTGTAGCTGCTGGCCCGGCAGTGACCGCGGTTGGTCCGAGCCTCGCGGCTGAAAAGTGGGACCAAGCGAGCGTTCCTAGGTAACCTGAGTCTTCCACGCGCCGTGAGCGTCGGCCGGTTGGCCGGATATGACCGTTATGTATACAGCAGCCGCTCTGAACGACGCGGAAGATTAGGGCCACGCGGAACAAAGGGCGCTGGTTTTCGGCGCCTTTTCTTCCAGAGGGCTCTAATATCACCTGGTCCGCGGCGAGAGTTCCGTACCGGAAATGGGCCCGCTGAACGTGGACCACCTTGTACCTGCCCGGCAATGCCGCTGGACGCCAGGTGCACGGTGGCCATCGCCGCCGCCACCGTGATCTTCGACCTGATCGCTGCGATGGCCCGGAACCGGCCGGTGTAACCTGCCCCACGTGGGGCGGCGCCTTCTCCCGGGACTGCTGCGCGGCATCGGTCCTGAGGTGCTCGCGGCGGCGTCGGACAACGACCCCACCAACGTCGGCACGGCCGCGGCGGTCGGGAGCCAGACCGGCTTCCAGCTGTCCTGGGTGGCGTTGCTCGTCGCGCCGCTGCTCGGCATCGTCATGGCGATCGCCGCCCAGGTCGGCATGGTGGCGCGCGACGACCTCCAGTCGCTGACCCGCAAGCGATATGGCCAGCGCGCGGCGGCGGTCCTGCTGGTCTCCGTGGTGGCCGTCAACATGGTGACGATCGCCGCGGATCTGATGGCGGGCGCGGCCGGGATCGGGCTGCTGGCCGGGGTCGACTACCGCTGGCTGGTAGTCCCGCTGGCGGCACTCCTCGTCGGCTTGCTGCTGATCGGCAAGTACGACGAAGTCGTGGCTGTGCTTCGCTACCTGCTCCTCGGCTTCGGCGCGTTCGCCGTCGCCGCCGTCCTGGCCCGCCCCGACTGGACCGAGGTCCTGCGTGGCACCCTGGTGCCGGTGCTGTCCGTCCACACGGCAGCGGGCAGCCTGGCCCTGATCGGCACCACGCTCACCAGCTACGTCTACGTGTGGGAGACGATCGGCCGCGGCGTGGAGCAGGTAGCGGAGCAGGTAGACAACGGGTCGGCCGGCCTGACCCGGGCCAAGGCGGGCGCGGTGGCCGGCGCCGTGTTCACCGCGGTGATCCTGTGGTTCATGATCGTCGCCTGCGGGGCCACGCTGGGGCGGCAGCACACCACCGTCGCCACCGCCCAGCAGGCCGCCGGAGCGCTGCGGCCGCTGGCCGGACAGGCGGCCGCGGATGTGTTCGCGATCGGGCTGATCACCTCGGCGGTGGTGGCACTGCCGATCCTGATGGCGACCACCGCGCACGTGGTCGGCGCGCATTTCGACTGGCGCCGCGGGCTGTCCGAAGGCATCGGCAGCGCCCGGGGTTTCTATGCGGTCCTCGCCGCATCGGTAGGGCTCGCGCTGATCGTCGCGCTGACCAACGTGCCGGTGATCGGCATGCTGGAGGCGGCCAGCGTGATCGGCGGTCTCGGCAGCCCGGTGGGGCTGGTGGTCCTGGTCCGGCTCGGCCGGGATTCACGGGTGATGGGCAGCCAGCCCATCTCCCGGCGGCTGGCCGCGGCCGGCTGGCTGGTGGCCGTCGTGGTCGGCGGCCTCAGCCTCCTGTTCGTTGTGGCGGCAGCCCTGCCCTGAGATCCGCTCCGGCCCGGTCCAGCAGCTCTCGCAGCGCGCTGATCAGCTCACCCGAGTCCCGGTCCCACAGCAGCGGCTCGACCGGCCCTTCGTGGCCGGCGCACATCCACCGCAGCTCGCGGTCGCTCAGGCGTTCACCGAGCATGACCAGCAGCACCGGCTGCTGCGGCGGCAGGGCGGCCAGCCAGTCCTTGACCGCCTCGATCTGGCCGTCCGCACCAGGCCGCAGCCGGGCCCTGACCTCCACGACCACGTTCCTGTCGCCGGCGGTGACCAGCGCGTCCACCCGTGCGTGCACCGACTCCGCCGACGTCTCGTCGCGTGGCACCGCGCGGTCGATGTCGAGCGTCCAGCCGGCCGGCCGGCGCTGGCGCAGCGTGTCCAGCACGTGGTCCTCGAACTTCGCGGCGGCCACGGCGCGCAGCTTGTCCAGCTGCCGCACGATCGTCGTGCCCGAGTTCTGCACGGCCTGACCGACCCGCCGCGGCACGATGGCACCGCGGCTGGCCTCGTCGGCGATCTTGATCAGCTTACCGATCGAGGTGGCCTGCTCGTTGTCCAGCACGCCGCGACGGCGCAGGATATCCAGCGTCGCCGAGACCGAGCCGAACCCGCCGGGCGGCGGCGGATAGGCCAGCTCCTCGAGCACGATCGCCGCGTTCGCCCGCAGCACGACCAGGCTGCTCACCTCGTCCACCGGCAGCGGCTCGACGTCGCCGATCGGCTCGCGGTTCTGGATCGGCTCGATCTGCTCACCGTCCGCCGGGCGCTTGCCGGGCTCCAGGGCCACGGTCACGTCCCGGGACAGCGACTCCACCGCGGTGGAGATCACCGCCACCCCGGCTTCGGCCACCATCTCGAGCTCTGCCTCGCCGCCGGGGTACTTCAGCGACTTGATCCGGTCGATGAGCCTGCCGAGCGCCTCGCGCTGGGTGACCAGCAACAGGATCGCGATGACAAGCACGGTGACCGGCCACGCGAGATCGCCCGCCAGCAGCACCGCCGATTCATTCACGGAACAAGCTTCCCGGGATCTAGCGGTTAACTCAACACGGCATCTAACTCAACACGGCATCTAACTCAACACGAACGCCAGCAACCGCTCCAGCGGCTCGGGGACGTGACCGGGATCGAGGGCCTCGGTGAGCACACGGCCGTAGTGGATCTTGCGCCCGGAGCGGGTCCCCATGAACCTCCGCATCTGCTGCGCACTGGTCCGCGCCCGCTGCGCGGGCTGCTTGCAGAAGGTGCGGAACGGCCCCAGCTCGCCCTGCGCGGCTATCACGTCAAGAACCGCGTCGGTACCCAGCGAGCGGATCAGCTCGTCTTCAAGGTCGGCGACGCAGACGAAGAAGCCCGCCCGGGCCAGATCGGAGCCGAGCCCGGCCCGCTCCAGGCCACGACGGAAGGCGGCCTCCTCCCCCGCGTCGCACAGGCCCGCCACCGGGACGCCCTCGAACCGCCTCAGGTAGTGCCCGATGTTCGTCGCCCCGCCCATCGGGACCACCATGATGCTCATCGCCGCCAGGTCGTGCCCGCCACGCGACGCCAGCGCGTGCACCGCACCGGAGTCGCTCAGCCCTTCGACAAGGACGATTCGACTTGGGCGGCAGTCTGCTCCGGACACTCCTCTAGTCTCGCAGCCGGAGCGAAGGCAAGGGCGGCGGCCAGGCCGGCGAACGGCAGGACGGGAAGCAGGTAACGGTAGTCGAAATCGGCGATCGCGATCGGGAACACCAGCAGCACCACCGCGGTGACCCAGGGCAGTGCGCTCCAGCCCGGGGCGCTGTCGCGCCGGCGGCGCCAGACTCCCCATGCTCCCGTCACCATGATGAGCCCGAACAGCGGCCCGTAGGTGTAGAACAGCCGCTCATACCCCGCGATCGGGTACGCGAACGGCTTGAACACCCGGCTCGGCGTGGCGTGCCCGTACGACGCCGCGTCACCATAGGCGGTCCCGCCCGGAATCCACGAGTGACTGGCCGGCACCACCTGCGGCTTCAGGTGGAAGTAATAGTCGCGGACGGTACCCGCGCTGGGGTACTTCGCATTCCGCGGCCATTCCACGGAAAGAGCAAGACCTTTAAAAACCGCCCCCATATACGCGAACGGCTGGGCTTCAACAGCCCGGATAGCGAAATCCCGCAGCAGGCGGTCGTTCGCGGGGCTCACCGGCCCGCCGGGCAGGTCATGGACCATCGGTGCGTGCCAGATGTAGGAGCCGGGCGGCTGCCGCCTGGACGGCACACCTGACGGGCATACCCTGGCCTCGTCCGCCGGCGGCCTGATCACCGCGCAGTCGGCGAACGAGGACGCCCTCCCCCACAGGTAGAACCCGTCCGACCTGGTGAGGCCGTACGTGTGGTTAACGTGGTGGAACCAGCCGACGTAGGCCAGCACCGGCATCGCGCAGCCGGCCGCCATCACCCCCGCGGCGGCCCACTGCCGCCGCCACTGCTTGCGCCACTGCCAGCGCCGCCTCTTGCTGTTATCACCGCTCCGCAATGCCAGCGCCAAGGGGAACAGCACCAGCACCGGCAAGCCCTCGCTGCGCACCACGACCGCGTAGCCGGCCAGGATCCCCGCGAGCAGAGCGATAGGCCAGCGCACGGTTGCCCGCCAGAGGATCAGCAGCATCGCGAGCACGATCAGGAAGGTGAAGAGCGTCTCGGCCATCACCATGTGCTCGTCTTCGATCTGGTAGCCGTCCAGCAGCACCGGCAGCGCGGCGGCAACCGACCAGCGCTCAGATACGCCAGCTCTCCGCGCCAGCGCGTAGACCATGACCGCGACGCCCAGCCCCATCAGGTGCTGCACGCCGGTGACCAGCGTCAGGCTGTGCAGCGGCTCGAGCGCGCGGAGGAAGAACGAGTATCCCGTGGTCTTGGACAGGTCGGGGCGCGGCCGCAGCGCCGCGCCCAGGTACACGTAGGAGTCGCCGGAAAACCACAGCGCGCCCGGATAGCCGAGCATGGCGATCAGCCGCAGCAGCGCTCCCGCGCCGAGCGCGATGGAGAACAGCTTGTTGCCGGTGACGAGCTTATGAGCTAGACGCACTGTGCCCATTCCTCGAGCTGCGCGACGAAGGCTTTCGCGTCCGCGGGCCAGCCCAGCGACTCCAGCGCGGCCGCGTGACCGCGCGTGCCCATCTCGGCCCGGAGCGCCGGTTCCCCGGCCAGCTTGATGATCGCGCCGGCCGCCGCGCGGGGATCACGGAACGGGACGACGAACCCGCACCGGTACCGCTGTGCCAGGTCCGCGGCGATCGGCAGCGGCGTGGTCACCACCGGCACGCCCCGGGCCATGTACTCGACCACCTTGGTAGGCAGGGAATGCCGGAAGTTCGGCTCGTCCTCCAGCAGGGACAGGCCGGCCAGGGCGCCGTCCACCATCCGCATCGCCTCATCGTTCGGGACAAAACCGTGCCAGCGGAGCAGGCCGTCAATCTGGGCGGGTTCTATCAGCGAACGGGCGCGCGCATCGGCGGGACCGACCAGGTGCACGGTGATGCCGTACGGACGGACCAGAGCGGCGAGCTCAACCATCGCCGCGGCGCCCCGGTCCGGGGACAGGTGGCCGACGTACACCACGCGATGATCGGTGTCCGCCGGCGCGGGTGTGCCGGGCACGTACGTGGTGTTCGGCACGACCGGGTGCGGCTTGCGGAACCTCGTCACGTAGCCCTGTTCGGCCAGGATCAGGTGCAGCCGGCGCTCTGCGATGCGTTCCGCCGCGTGCACGGCGAAGGCGGTGGGCGGGCGCAGCGGACGGGGCAGCCACGGCTTGGTGCGCAGCGCCGCGGCGGTGTCCTCGTGCACATCCCAGACCGTGGCGGGGCGTCTGACCCTGGGCAGTGTCATGAAGGGCAGCGCGAGCAGCAGCTCGGGGTCATGCAGCAGCACCAGGTCGGCGCGGGAGGCGTGCTGGATGAGCTGTCTGCGGGCGGCGAGCAGCGCGCCGATCCTGCGACGGCCGGCCGCCCGCGGGAGAGCGGTTACCTGGAGGTGGGGCCGATCCCGTTCGCTGAAAAAATCCTCTGAACTTAGCGGGGCGAGGTAAGTGACCTCGTGACCGGCGTCCAGCAGGGCCCGGATCTGGCGGTGGTAGATCCGGGCGTCCTGCGGGTGATGGACGATCGTGCACACCACCACCCGCATGGCTACAGCGCCTCGACGTGAGCCGCCCGCGGCACCACGCCGCGGGTGTCCAGCAGCAGGCGGGCCTGCCCGGCGAGCGTCGCCGGGTCGTAGCAGCTGTGCGGCTGGAGCAGGATGACCAGGTCAGCGGCGGACAGCGCGTTGCCGAGGTCGTCGGCGCGGCCGATCTCCGCGCCGTCGACCTGCCAGTGGTCCACGTACGGGTCGTGGTAGCGGACGTCCGCGCCGCGGCCGCGCAGCCTGCGGGCGATCGGCCGGGCCGGGGACTCCCGCTCGTCGGCGATGTCCCGCTTGTAGGTCACCCCGAGCAGCAGGATGCGGGCCCCGTTGACCGGCTGGGCGTTCCGGTTGAGCAGCTCGGCGGCCCGCTCGGTGACATAGCCCGGCATCCGGCCGTTGATCTCCTGGGCCAGCTCCACGAACCGGAACGGGTAGCCCAGCGTGCGGACCTTGTAGGACAGGTAGTTCGGGTCGATGGGGATGCAGTGGCCGCCCACCCCCGGCCCGGGGTAGAACGCCTGGTAGCCGAACGGCTTGGTGGCCGCGCACCGGATCGCGTCCCACAGGTCCACGCCGAGCTCGCGGCAGAAGATCGCCATCTCGTTGACCAGGGCGATGTTGACGTGCCGGTACGTGTTCTCCAGCAGCTTGGCCATTTCCGCCTCGCGGGCGGATTTCGCCGCGACGACCCGGTCACAGATGCTGGCGTAGAACGCCGCGGCGGCCTCGGCGCAGCCCGGGGTGACGCCGCCGATCACTTTCGGCGTGTTGCGCAGGCCGTAATCGGGGTTGCCCGGGTCGATGCGCTCGGGCGAGAACACCAGCGAGAATCCGAGGCCCGCGGTGAGGCCGGAGGCCTTCTCCAGGATGGGCCGCACTATCTCGTCGGTCGTGCCGGGGTAGGTGGTGGACTCCAGGCTGACGAGCGTCCCGTGCTTGAGGAGCTTGCCCGCGGTCTCGGCCGCGGCGCGCACCGCGGTCAGGTCCGGGCCGTCCGCCACCGACAGCGGGGTCGGGACACAGATGACGATGACGTCCGGCGGGGCCAGCACCGCTTCGTCGTGCACCGCCGCGAACCCGGCCGCCTTCATCCGCGCGACCTCTTCGCCGGTGACGTCGTCCACGTGGGAACGGCCGGCGTTCAGCGACCCGGCGATGTCCCGCCGTGTGTCGTAGCCGGTGACGCGATGCCCCGCGCGCGCCGCCTCCCGGGCCAGCGGCAGGCCGACATAGCCAAGCCCGATCACGAGCACGTCAGCCGGCATAACTGTCCCCTCATGATTCCATTCGGATATCCGGAGGGTAGGCCGGCGATTCAACGGAATCGGCCGGTGATACCGGATCTTGCGACAGTGTTACCGCTCCGGTCACCTCATGTTCGCGTAAGCCAGCCGATACCTTTCGGCGTTGCGCGTCCAGGTGCGGTCCTCGGCCACCCATTCCCGGGCGGCCGCGCCGAGTTTCGCCCGGACGTCCGGATTTCGATACAGCCATTCCAGGCAGTCGGCGAGCGACACCGGATCTTGCGGCATTGTTAGCATTCCCGTCACCTCGTGTTTGACGATTTCGGCGAGTGCACTCAGTTCACTGGTCACCACGCACAATCCGCTCGCCATTGCCTCGACCGGCTTCAGTGGCGTGACAAGCTGACACACCCGGTCCCTGGTACGGGGGACGACGAAGACATCGAGGAGCGCATGAAAGTCACGCACTCTGGCCGCCGGAACGCGGCCGGTAAAGGTGGCTGCCGTGCCGTCGGCCCTGGCCTGGCGCTCCAGGGCGGCTCTGTCCGGGCCGTCACCGACGATGAGAGCCCGGGCGGGAACATCCCGGCCGCGGAGGATCCTCGTGGCGGCGAGGAGGGTGCCGATGCCTTCGTGCGGGACGAGAGTGGTGACGGTGCCGATCACGTAGTCGTCATGGGGCGCCGGCGTCAGCGGCCGGAAGAAGGCTTCGTCGACCGCGTTCGGGACGATCTCGATCTTGTCCGCGGGGACGCCGCGGGAGGCGATCTCATCACGCATCGCCTCGCCCAGCGTGATGACCAGGTCGGCGGCCCGCATGCAGGCGGTCTCGGCGGCCCGGATGGCCTGGTACAGGTCGCTTTCTTTGAGGGCTTTGGCGTCTTCGGGGTGGCGGGAGAGCCAGGTGTCCTCCCAGAAACCGCGCACCTCGTAGACCACCGGGATGCCGTACCGGTCGCGCAGGGCGAGGGCCACCCGGGCGTTGGAGTAGTTGCTGGCCGGGTGCAGGACCGACGGCCGGAGCCGGGAGACCAGCCGGGCGGTCAGTTCGACGGCCTGGCTTTCCTGGCCGGTCAGCGTCCAGGGCAGCAGGCGGTGGTACGGGACGCCGTCGAGCGTTACGCGCCGGCGGCCGTCGAGGATGCCTTTGGTGACCGGGAAACCGGGGCCGGTAACGACGTGGGGATCGAGGCCGGCGTCGCGCTGCGCCTTGGCGATCTCGTGCGTCCTGATCGTATAGCCCGCGCTCGTGCTCGGCAGCGCGTCCGTCACCAGGTGGAGGACGGGTCCGGCCTGGGCGGGCCGTGGTGCCTTGCTGCCGACGCTGACCCGCGCCGGGGTGCCGGCCGCGAGCGCGCGGCGCAGGCGGCGCTCGATTGGCCTGGGCCTTCGGCCGCGGCGACCGCGGCGGCTCCCGGTCGAATCGAGGGCGCGGGTGGCGTCGGTGAGGCGGCCCTCGCGCCAGGCCAGTCTGGCGGCCAGGATCGGGCGTCTCTTGTCGGTGTCGCGGAGCCGGGCGATGGCCGAGCGGGCGGCCTGCGGCCGGTCCACCGCCAGGGCGAACGCGGCCTGACGCCGGGGGTCGCGTTCCAGCACGGCCAGCGCTCTGGCCCGATCACCGCCCGCCCACAGCGCCGCGGCGGTACCGTATGGGCCGATCACCCGGAGGGCGCCCCGCAGCCGGGGCGGGAGCATCCGGCTGGCCAGCAGCACGGCGCGAACCGGGTCGGCGGTCGCGTGCCGCCACGCGATCGAGGCGGTCAGGGTCAGGATGCGGGGCGTCAGGTGCACGGCGGCGGATGTTAACCCGGTCAGGTAAACGAAAGGAAGCGATGCGCGCACCCATCACGCACGTCCTCGGCGCGCGGCCGAACTTCATGAAGGCCGCGCCCGTGATCCGCGCCCTGGCGGCGCTGGGTCACGAACAGCGGATCGTGCACACCGGGCAGCACTATGACGAGCGGATGTCGTCGGTTTTCTTCGACCAGCTCGGGCTGCCGGCCCCGGACGTCAACCTGGGTGTCGGGTCGGCGTCGCACGCGGTGCAGACGGCCGAGGTGCTGACCGGCATGGAACGCGAATTCACCCAGAATTCACCGGCGCTGGCTGTCGTCTACGGTGATGTGAACTCGACGCTCGGCGCGGCGCTGGCGGGCGTCAAGCTCGGCGTGCCGCTGGCGCACGTGGAGGCCGGGCTGCGCAGCTTCGACGACACGATGCCAGAGGAGATCAACCGCCGGCTGACGGATCAGCTGTGTGTCCTGCTGTTCGCGACCTCGCCCGAGGCGGCCGGCCACCTGGCCCGCGAGGGCCGGCCGGTGTCGTCGGTGTATTTCACGGGCAACCCGATGATCGACACGCTGCTCACCCACCTGGACCGGTTCGACACCGCGGCGGTCGTGGCATCGCTTGCGCTGCCTGACCACTACGTCCTGGCCACGCTCCACCGGCCCGCCAACGTCGACGATCCGCCGTCGGCCGCCTCGCTGGTACGGGCGCTGCATGCGGTGGCTTCGTCGGTGGACGTGGTGATTCCGGTACATCCGCGCGGCCGCGCCGCGCTGTCCGCCGCGGGACTGGGCGAGCATCCGCGCATCCATGTCCTCGACCCGCTCGGCTACATCGAGTTCATGGCCCTGACGCGGGGCGCCGCCGCGGTGGTCACCGACTCGGGCGGAGTCCAGGAGGAGACCACCCTGCTCCGGGTGCCATGCCTGACACTGCGGCCCGGCACCGAGCGGCCGATCACCATCACCAGCGGCAGCAACCGCCTGGTGACACCGGCCGATCTCGCCCCGGCGGTGCTGAAAGCATGCGCCGGTGGCCGGTACACCGGGGAGCTGCCGCCGCTGTGGGACGGCAAGGCCGGGCCCCGGATCGCCCGGGTGATCACCGGCTGGCTGGGAGCCGGCCTGGAAGCCGCGCCGGACGCAGGCCCGGAAGCTGGGCGGACCCGGTGACCGAGGAGCTGAGTGCCACCCACGAGGATCCGGCGGAGGAAGAGCCAGCCGGCGCCGCGGCCGGAGGCCCAGGCCAATTCAGCGCCGCGGCCGGAGGCCCAGGCCAATTCAACGCCGCGGATCCGGCGGCTGAACTAGGGATCGCGGCGGAACGAGACCGGCTGGCGCGGCTGCTGCGGGAGACAAGGCTCCAGCTCACCATGGCGCAGACGCGGCTGGCCGCGGTCGAGCAGTCGGCCACCCTCGAGCTTGGCCGGACGCTGGTGCGGGCCGCACGGCGGCCATGGCCGCGCGGCGCGCAGCTGCCGCGAGATCTTTACCGGATGTGGCGGTCGGGCGGGGCAGGGCAGGCCACGCCAGCGACCTCGCCGGCCATGCTGGCGCTGGCGTCCGCCCAGCTCAGCGACCTGGCTGGTGGCGGGGAGCGGTTGCTGTCCGCGCTCACGGCCCCCGGGCTCAGCGCGCGCGAACCGGGGCCGGGGACCGTGCCGGAGTCGCCTGGCTTGGCCGTTACCGGTGTGCTGACCGCGCGCGCATGTGCCGCGCTGGCTCCGGACGCCGCGGTCCATCCGCTGCTGCCACACGACGCGGACATCCTGCTGGAAGGCTGCGGCGCCGACCTGGTGATCATCCAGGCCGCCGCGCTGCTGGCCAGCTCGCCGTGGGCGTACGCGGTCGACCCGGCCGGTGCGGACCGGGGCCGGCGGCTCGGGCGGCTCATCGCCGCGGCGCGGGGACTGGGCAAGCCGGTGATACTGGTCCGCGACATCCCCGCGCACCTGGCTCCCGGCCTGGACTGGGTCGCGGCCAGCTGTGACGCGGTCGTCGACGACGACCTTGGCGTGCCCCTCGCCATGTTCAACCCGATCGGCCTTCCGCTGTTGCGCGACGCTGAGCCGATGTACGCGGCGGCCATCGCCGACGTCGGCTGGCGGCAGCTTCCCGGCCTGTACCGCGAGCACGCCCTGTTCGTCGGCTCGTCGCCCGCACAGGCTCGCGAGCAGCGAGCCTGTGGCGCCCGAGTGGTCAGTGTGGCCGGTGGAGAGGCCGCGATCGCCGAGGCTGTCGCGGCCGGGGCGCCGGGCTGGCCGGAGATCGTGGCGGCGCTGCGGGAGATCTACATCAGCCACGCCACCAGCGGCCGGCTTGGCGCGCTGGCCCGGCTGGCCGGCCTTCCGGATGGTCTGGTCACCGGGCGCCAGATCGCGGTGCTGGCCCGCGCGGACCGGCCAAGCGCCGCCCAGGAGCTGGGGGCCGGCGTGCTGCGGCAGCGGCTTTCGCCGGCGGAGCTCATCGTTTCGGTAGCGCCGGAGCAGGAGCGGCGTGCGGTGTCGGCGGCGCTCAGCGACGTTATGGGGCACGGCGTGCGGATCGAGGTCGTCTCCCATGGCGGCGACGACTGGATGGCCGCGTGCGCCGCGCGGGCGCGGTCGCCGTGGGCCGTGCCGTGGCCCGCTGAAGGCGAGCAGCCCGACACCTATCTGCTCGACCTGGCCTGCGCGAGGGAGTGCTCGCAGGCGGACGCGGTCGGTTTGGCCGGGGCGTCGTATGCGTACACCGGCCACCTCGCCGCGCCCGGGCTGGCCCGCCGGGAACTGCTTATCCCAGGGGGACCCGGGGGGATGGCATCCCCCCGTCAGAATGCCGGTGCCCTGGACATCAGCCAGGGACTACGCCTGTTCTCCGTGAGTTAGGAGCCAATCCCGTGAGCCCCCGCGCCCTTGTCTACGGCGACATCGACCTGAACCTGCTGGATGGTTCGGCCATCTGGCTGCAGTCGGTCACGCAGGCGCTGGCCCGCGCTGGTTGTGCGGTCACCTTGCTGCTCAAGGCGCCCGTGCGGACCAGCCGCCTCATCGCGCCGCTGCTCGCCGAGCCTGGCATCACCGTGCGCAGCCCGCACCGGGAGCAGCTTCTCGACGGTGTCGCTGGATCCATGCCGGTGGCGGTGGCGGCCAGCCTGCTGGCCCGCCTCGACGCAGCCGGACCTTACGATCTGCTGGTGCTGCGCGGCCGGAAGGTCACCGCGGCGGTCGCCAGCGGTGGCACGTTCGACGGCCGGCTGTGGGCGTACCTCACCGACGTGCCGCAGTCTGTGCCCGGATTGTCGGCCGACGCCGCGGATGAGCTCACAAGCATCGCCTCTTCCGCCCGGTACCTGCTGTGCCAGACCGAGGAGCTGCGCTGCTTCCTCGAAGGCAGCATCCCCCAGGCGTGCGGCAAGTGCGTGCTGCTGCCCCCGATGCTGGCCGACGTGACGATGACCCGGGGCGGCGAGGCGGCGGGCGCGCCGTTGCGGCTGGTCTACACGGGGAAGTTCGCGCCCCGCTGGAACACGCTGGAGATGACCGGGCTGCCGGCCCTGCTCTCGGCCCGCGGCACGGCCGCCGAGCTGCACATGGTTGGCGACAAGATCCACGACGACCCGCCCGGCTACCGGGAGCGCATGCGCGCCGCGCTGGACACCGAGGGCGTGACCTGGCACGGCGGGCAGTCCCGGGAGGACGCGATGCGGATCGCCGCGTCCTGCGACATCGGGCTCAGCTGGCGGCATCCCGAGCTGGACGCGAGCCTGGAGCTGTCCACGAAGGTGCTGGAGTTCGGCGCGCTGGGCCTGCCGGTGATCCTGAACCGTACCCCGGCCCATGAGGTGCTGCTCGGTGCCGACTATCCGCTGTTCGCGGGCAGCCAGGACGATGTCGCGTCGACCGCCGCGGCGGTGGCCGCTGACCCGGCTTTGTTCCGGCTCGCGGCGGAACGGACCGCCCGCGCGGCGGAGCAGTACACCATGGACCGCGCCGCGCAGCGGCTGCGCCGCTACCTGGCTGGCGCGGTGCCCGCTCGCCGTGGTGCTGCGCACATTAGCGCCGACCCCGGCGCGGGGCCCATAAGCGATAAGGCGACAGGCAAGCTGCGGGTGGCCGTGGCCGGCCATGACCTGAAGTTCTTCCGCGCGCTGCTTGATTATCTCCGGCTCCAGCCGGACCTGGAGGTCCGGGTCGACCAGTGGACCGCGCTGGGCAAGCACGACCCGTCGGTGAGCCGCGAGCTGGCTGCCTGGGCGGACGTGGTGATCTGCGAGTGGTGCGGGCCGAACGCGGTCTGGTACAGCAGGCACAAGCGGCGCGGGTCCCGCCTGCTGATCCGGCTGCACCGGTTCGAGCTCACCTCGCCGTATCCGGCCCAGGTCAAGATCAGCGCCGTGGATCAGGTGGTCTGCGTCAGCAAGCACTACGCGCGACTGTGCCGTGAGCGCATCGGCTGGCCGGAGGCGAAGGTCGTCACCATCCCGAACGCGCTGGACGTGGCGCAGCTGGACCGGCCCAAGCTGGCTGGCGCCCGGTTCCACCTCGGCATGATCGGCATCGTGCCGTCCCGCAAGCGCCTCGACCTGGCCCTTGACGTACTGGCCGAACTACGCCGCGGCGATGACCGGTACCTGCTGTTCATCAAGTCCGGGATGCCGTGGGAGCACTGGTGGGTCTGGCAGCACCAGGCCGAGCGGGACCACTTCAACGACGCCCTGCGCCGCGCCCAGCGGTCCGCGGCGCTGCGCGGCTCGGTGGTCTTCGACGACGCGGGCCCGGACGTGCCGGCCTGGCTGCGCCGGGTCGGCTTCGTGCTGTCGACCAGCGATGACGAGAGTTTTCATGTCGCACCGGCCGAGGGAATGGCCTCGCGTGCGGTACCCGTGCTGCGGCACTGGCCCGGCGCCGAGACCATCTACGACATGCGCTGGATCCACCGTGGCCCGGCCGACATGGCCGCTTCGATCGCGTCCCTGAGCGGCGACGCGGCCTGGCGGGACGCGGGCGAGGTCGCGCACCGGCAGGCCACGGACAGGTTCGCGCTCAAACGGGTGTGCGAGAGCTGGCGCCGGCTGCTCACCACCGACCTGGAGCCGGCCGTGCCGGGCCCGCTCCTGGAACTGCTCGGCTCGCACTGAACGTGCACTTCACGCTGGCGATCAGTGCGGCTTCCGCGTCGGCGTGCGGCGCGCTGACCCGGAAGGCGCTGGACACCGACGCCGCGATCATGCCCATTCCCGGCCCGGCCGGTGTGGTGTGGAGATCAGCCGACGGACGCGCGGCGATGATCCGGTGGGGCGGTCCGGCGGCCCCCACTGGTTCACGCGCTGGTGGTCCACAGGCGGTGTCGCGGGCGGGCACTATCCGGGCTGACCCCGCGTCCGGTGCGATCCATGCGCACACCGGCATAACCCGTATCGACCCGGTCTATGTCGCACGCTCACCGGACACCGTCGTGATGTCGGATCGTGCTGGCTGGGCCGCCGCCGTCCGCGGCCGGCTGACCGACCAGGATCCGGTGATGATCGCGGCGTTCCTCAACCTGGGCTACCCGCTCGGCGCGGCGACCCCGTTCCGCGGCGTCCGCGCCCTGGGCCGCGCGCAGACACTTCGGGCGGCGGCCGGGAAGCTGACTGTCCGCGACGACGACCGCCCCGGATCCGGATCCGGATCCGGGGCGGATGCGGTGGCCGGGGCCCTGGTGGACGCCGTCGCGCCGCTCGGCGAGCGCGTTCCGGACGGTTCCGGTGGCTCGTCCCCAGGGGCGAACGGAGTGGTCGAGTTGTCGCTGACCGGCGGCAAGGACAGCAGGCTGATCGCGGCCGCGCTGACCGCGGCCAAGGTGCCGTTCCGTGCCCGGACTCACGGCGCCGCGGATCATCCCGACGTCGTCCTGGCGAGTAAGATCGCCGCCCTGCTCGGCATCGAGCATGAGGTCACCCAGCCCCGCCCGCCGGGCTCCGCGGCCGTGCCGGACGTGCTGGCTCGCCTGCGTTCCGCCACGCTGGTCTGCGACGGGATGCTGTCCGCCTTCGAGAACGTGGGCCGGCCCGATCCCCCGTTCGTCGCCGATCCGGTGCAGATCGGCGGCCACGGCGGCGAGCTGCTGCGCGGCGGGTATGCCTGCTACGCCGGCTCCGCGGCACGCGGTGCTGAATTGGCCCGGGCCTCCGGCCGGGGGGCCGAGCAGTTCCGCCGGCTCACCACGCGCCGCCTCGGCCTGCTCCGACCGGCCGCGGCCCGCGGGTACCTCGCCAGCCTCGCGCCGTGGGCGTTCCGCTTCGCGCGCGGTCCGCTCCGCGCGCTGGACGACTTCTACCTGGACAACCGGGCCGGCCGCTGGTCGGCCGCGGCCCGGCAGGCATACCTGTTGCGGTCCGAGCTCGTCCAGCCCTTCTTCGATGACACGGTGGTGCGGGCCGCGCGTGCCGTGCCATTGGAGGCACGGGTGTCCGGCCAGCTGTACCGGCAGCTGCTCAGGACCCTGTGCCCTGAGCTGCTGGACATCCCGCTGGCCGGCCGGGCCCCTGCTCCGCTCCCGGGTCGGGGCACCGCCTCGCCGGACTGGCGCCGGCACTACGGCGACGATGTGGCGATGTTCCTGCGCGACTACGTGCTCGACCAGGAATCGGACCTGTTCCAGGTGGTGAGCAAACGCGCCGCCGAACGCGTGCTGAGCGTGCCCCATACCGACCACGAGACGGTATGGGCACTGGCCACCCTCGCATGCCTGATGTCAGGTGACTGGCTCTTTTGCCGCAATGCGGGAAACGAGGCGGGCAAAGAAGGATAATCGCGTAGGCCTCTCCGAAATAAGGCGGTGGCAATGAGCGCTTGGAGCAAGATAGCCGTCACGATGGCGGCTTGTACGGTATTGGGCGCGGCCACTATGGCGATGCCCGTTACCGTAGGGGCCACGGTTGCCAGCCGAGCCGCTTCCGCGGCATCACTGCCCGGCATCGGCACCCCGGGGATTGTTTTTCCAGCCAATCGCCGTTTCGCCACGACTGACGGCCCGCCCACCTCTGCCGAGTGCATGGCCAGCCTGGGTGTTGCCTGCTATTCCCCATTGCAGGTCGAGCAGGCCTACGACCTGCCGTCGTTGTATTCGAGGGGCCTGAATGGCCGTGGCCGGACGATCGTGATCGTCGACCCTTACAGCTCACCTACCATTAGCAACGACCTGACAGTGTTCGATGACGCCTTCGGCTTGCCCGCCCCGCCATCTTTCCAGATCGTGCAGCCGATAGGCCCGGTGCCGCCGTTCGACCCGAACAATCCGGCAATGGTGGGGGCGGCCGGGGAGATCACGGGCGACGTGGAACTCGCCCACGAGATCGCTCCGGGCGCGAACATCCTGCTCGTCGAGATCCCGCTGAACGCCACTACCCTGGACGGCGATTTCGCGGCGGCCATGACGGCTGAGAATTACGTGATCGACCATAACCTTGGCGATGTCTTCAGCCAGAGCTTTGGTGAGCCAGAGCCGGATTTCGGCAGCCCGGCCGACATACAGCAGCTCCGCTTCGCCTACCTCAACGCCTACCGGCACCATGTCACGATGCTCGCCGGCTCGGGCGACTCAGGGGCGTCGGGCCCGACGCTGACCGGCACCAGTTTCGATCAGCGGATCGTCTACTGGCCCGCCTCGGATCCCCTGGTAACCGGGGTCGGCGGCACCGAATTGCGTCTGGCCGCCTCAGGAGACCGGACCGCACCGGACACCGCGTGGAACGACAACGCAAACCCGGTGGTCCCGAAGGTCGCGGGGCCGGAATACCTCTGGGCTGGCGGCGGAGGCCAGTCGGTGGTCTTCAGCCGTCCCGGCTACCAGGATCCGGTCCGCCAGATCGTCGCCGGCACGCGCGGCGTTCCCGATATCGCGATGAGCGCCTCGATCAGCGGGGCCGTCCTCCTCTACGAATCGTTCACCGGGGCGCCAGGGCTATGGGGACCGGGCGGCGGGACGAGCGCGGCCTCGCCGCTCCTGGCCGGTATCGTCGCGATCGCCGACCAGTACGCGCACACCCGGCTGGGGCTCATCAACCCGGCGCTCTATCAGCTCGAGCGGAAGCACGCTCCGGGTATCGTCGACGTGACCCAGGGCAGCAACACGGTCAGCTTCACCCAGAACGGCACGCTGGTCACCGTGCCGGGATTTCCGGCCCGACGGGGCTATGACCTCGTCACGGGGGTGGGCACCATCGACGCCGCCCGCTTCGTCCCTGAGCTTGCCGCCGAGACCATCCTGCGCGGCAGGCGACCCGCGCAACCCGGACGCTGAGCCCTATGCGGGATAGACCGTGGGTCCCTTGGTGTAGGTTCTGCCGCTTGGCGTGGTCCAGCGGAACCAGCCTGGTACTCCGGTTCCCTCGACCCGCCATCCGGGGCGCTGTTTGGCCTGGTGATCGCGGCGGCAGACCGGTCCGGCCTGGCACAGGCAGGTGATCCCGCCC
>Ga0213881_10000673_pt1 | contig 19649 bp, 17 predicted proteins | sample BarmaccoBMER_R08_FD_160104 | JGI IMG/M metagenome (GOLD analysis project Ga0213881, IMG submission 160104) | Barbacenia macrantha exposed rock microbial communities from rupestrian grasslands, the National Park of Serra do Cipo, Brazil - ER_R08 ... | reverse complement strand
CAGCCCCCCCGCCCGCGCCCGCGCCCGAGCGCGCACCACGGCCCGCCAGCGCCCCCCCCGCGCACACCCCAAGCGGTCCGAGCCAGCCTCCCGCCCGCGCCCGCGCCCGACATTTCCGGATTTGCGGCGTGAGCGCGGGCCGACGGGTTGAGGCGCCTCGAAAACGGCCGCCGGTTTTGCGCGGATACTACCGTTACGTGAACGGCGCTGCGCTGGACGACGCGGAATAAAAGAGCCCCGCGGAAGAAAGGGTGCCGGTTTCCGGCGCCTTTTCTTCCAGGGGGCTCCTATCTTCCCAATGAGGTGGCCGGCCCATGGGCCCGCTGACCGGAAATATCAACGTTTGGCGGGCACACCAAAAGCGGCCTGGCCGTCGCTGCGTAACGAAGACTGGCCGTTGCTGCGTAACGAAGACTGGCCGTTGCTGCGTAACGAAGACTGGCCGTTGCTGCGTAACGAAGACTGGCCGTTGCTGCGTAACGAGGGCTGGCCGTTGCTGCGTAACGAGGGCTGGCCGTCGCTGCGCAACGAGGGCTGGCCGTCGCTGCGCAACGAAACCTGGCCGGCAGCCTGCCCCGACGCCCCCGGCACCCCGCAACTCCACCGCCCGCAAATTTCGCGCTCGCGCGACGCCCCGAGGTCAAGACTGGCTATGCGGTGATACTCGTAAGTTCCCAGACTTGCGCGGCACTGTAACGAAGGCGACATGGCCGGCACGTCGCCGCGCGCGTTATTCCGGAATGCCCCCATTCGGTCGCTAGCAGAGTTGGAAGACCCAGGGTCTCCAGCGGGTCAATGGCGCCATCGCTTCCGCCAGAGCGTGCTACTGGCGCCATCGGATCGGGCGCACGCGCTGGCCCAGACATTAGCCTTTCACCTCCATATAGCGCGAAAACTTCATGCTAATTGGAAACTTACCCGCCGTATTCGTACATTAAATTTCCAAGTAGCATGGATGTTCCGTCTTAATCCAAGTCCCGTTCCGGGCTTACCGGACATTCAGGGCAGTCGGTAACGGCGCGAAGCCGCTACCTCGATCCGCACACTGGCCTCGCCCTATGGGGTGACGGACCCTTACCTTAAAACTCAGTAAATGTCCGCGATAACCGGACGAGGCCCCCACGAATAAGCGATTGACCAATGCGCCGGCGCGGTCGCGCTCGGCCGCGATTCTAAACATTTCATGAAATGTCAGCATATGCGCCGCGGGCGGGCACGGGGTTATCAGGTGGCGCGACAAGTGCGGGCGGGGTGACCTGCGGTGGGGGTTAGCCGACGCAGGCGGGGCCTAGGAGTTGTTTCAGGTCGCCGATCAGGGCTGGAGAGGCGGCTACGCGGAGCTTGTCGTCCAGGCGTACCACTGTGGTGCGTTCGTTGCCGCGGAGCTTGAGGTGGACTTCGGTCGGACCGGGGTGGGTGACCAGGACCTCACGAAGCCGCTCGACCACTGGCGGCACGCACCGGGCCACCGGCATAGACACCACGAACGGGCCGGAGTCGCCGACAGTCAGGTCCGGGATGGTCATGTCCATCGCGATGAGCTTGGGCACGTCGTCGCGGCGATCCACCTTTCCCTTTACCACCACCACCGCGTCCTCGGCGATAGCGGTCGCGTACAGCTGGTAAGTCTGCGGGAAGAACAGGACCTCGATCGCGCCGGCCAGATCCTCCAGCGTGGCCGCCGCCCACTGGTTCCCCTGCTTGGTCACCTTGCGTTGAACCCCGGAAAGGATCCCGCCCACCTTGACAATCTGATCCTGTTTAGAAGACACAGCCTGACGTGATACCACCGTCCGGTCGGTGTCATCTTCCATCAAATCAGCGAGGGAACAATCGCTCTCCCGCGCGATGATGTGCTCGACGCCGAAAAGCGGATGGTCCGAGACATACAACCCGAGCATTTCGCGCTCGAAATTCAGGCGCGTGGACTTGTCCCACTCCCCCGCCGGTACCGGTACGTCGAAGGCCGCCGAGGCCTCCACATCGCCGCCGAACAGCGAATCCTGGCCGATAGCCTCGTTACGCTTGATGTCGATCACCGCGTCGACAGCCTGCTCGTGCACCAGGACCATGCCCTTGCGGTCATTACCGAACGAGTCGAACGCGCCGGCCTTGATCAGCGATTCGATGACGCGCTTGTTGCACACCACCAGCGGCACCTTGTTCAGGAAGTCGGAGAAGCTGGTGAACTGGCCCTTGGATTTGCGAGCCGCGATGATGGCCTCGACCACGTTGACGCCGACGTTGCGGATGGCGGCCAAGCCGAACCGGACGTCCTTTCCGACAGCCGCGAACATCGCCACCGACTCGTTCACGTCCGGCGGCAGCACCTTGACGCCCATCCGGCGGCATTCGCTCAGGTAAAGGGCTGACTTGTCCTTGTCATCGCCGACCGAGGTAAGCAGCGCCGCCATGTACTCGGCTGGGTAATTCGCCTTGAGGTAGGCCGTCCAGTACGCGATAAGACCGTAGGCAGCGGTGTGCGCCTTGTTGAACGCGTACCCGGAGAACGGCACCAGTACATCCCAGACCGCCTGGATGGCCTTATCGGAGTAACCCCGCTCCCGGCAGCCCTGCTGGAACGGGACGAACTCCTTGTCCAGGATCTCCTTCTTCTTCTTGCCCATCGCGCGGCGGAGCAGGTCGGCCTGGCCGAGCGTGTACCCGGCAAGGATCTGCGCGGCCTTCTGCACCTGCTCCTGGTAGACGATCAGGCCGTAAGTCGGCTCGAGCACTTCCCGGAGCGGTACCTCGAGCTCGGGGTGGATCGGCGTGATCTCCTGCTGGCCCGTCTTGCGCAGCGCGTAGTTCGTGTGCGAGTTCACGCCCATCGGACCCGGCCGGTACAGCGCGAGCACCGCGGAAATGTCCTCGAAGTTGTCCGGCTTCATCAGCCGCAGCAGGGTCCGCATCGCCCCGCCGTCGAGCTGGAACACGCCGAGCGTGTCGCCGCGGCCGAGCAGGTCGTAGGTGGGCTTGTCGTTCAGCGGCAGGCCGAGCAGGTCGATGCCTATGCCCTGGTTCCCCTTGATGGCCTTGACCGCATCGGCCATGATCGTCAGGTTGCGCAGGCCCAGGAAGTCCATCTTGAGCAGGCCGAGGCCCTCGCAGGTCGGATAGTCGAACTGCGTGATGACCGCGCCGTCGGTGTGCCTGGTCCATACCGGGATGTGATCGGTGAGCGGCTCGGCGGACATGATCACTCCGGCCGCGTGCACACCTGGCTGGCGGATCAGCCCCTCGATGCCCCGGGCGGTGTCGATGACCTGCTTGATCTCGGGTTCGGATTCATAGAGGCCGCGGATCTCGGTGGCCTCCTTGTACCGCTCGTGGCTCTCGTCGAAGATGCCGGCCAGCGGCATTTCCTTGCCCAGCACGGCAGGCGGGTACGCCTTGGTGATCCGGTCGCCCAGCGCGTACGGGAAGCCGAGCACCCGGCACGAGTCCTTGATCGCGGCCTTGGCCTTGATGGTGCCGTAGGTGACGATCTGGGCGACCTTGTCGGAACCCCATTTCTGGGTGACGTACCTGATCACATCGGCTCGACCACGTTCGTCGAAGTCGATGTCGATGTCGGGCATGGACACGCGTTCCGGATTCAGGAACCGCTCGAAGATCAGGCCGTGGTCGAGCGGATCCAGGTCGGTGATGCCCATCGCGTACGCGACGATCGAGCCTGCCGCGGAGCCACGGCCGGGGCCGACGGCGACGCCGTTGTTCTTGGCCCACATGATGAAGTCGGCGACCACCAGGAAGTAGGCCGGGAACCCCATCTGGCTGATGATCTGGATCTCGTACTCGGCCTGTTTCTTGCGCTGCTCGTCATAGCCGCCGGGGTAGCGGCGATCCATGCCCCGCCAGACCTCCGCGGCGAACAGTTCATCCTCGGAGGCGTAACCCTCGGGGATGGGAAACCGCGGCATCAGGTTGATGAACTCGAACATGCCGGCGGTGTCGACCTGGTCGGCGATCAGCAGCTGGCTGTTACGGCAGCCCTCCTGCCACAGGTCAGATGAGTCGAGCTTGTACATGTCGGCAGCCGGCTTGATGAAGTAGCCGGTGCCGTCGAACTTGAACCGGTCCTCGTCCAGCAGCGTCTTGCCGGTCTGGATGCAGAGCAGCAGTTCCTGTGCCTTGGCGTCGTCTTCCTTGGTGTAATGCGAGTCGTTGGTGACCACCGGCGGGATGCCGAGCTTGCGGGCGATGCCGAGAAGCTCCTCCCTGACCCTCCTTTCGATGTCGAGCCCGTGCTCCATCAACTCGAGGAAGTAGTTCTCCTTGCCGAAGATGTCCTGCCACTCGGCGGCGGCCTTGAGCGCCTCGTCGTACTGGCCGAGCCGGAGCCTGGTCTGCAGCTCGCCGGACGGGCAGCCGGTGGAGGCCATCAGGCCCGCGCTGTGCTGGGCGATGATCTCCTTGTCCATCCGCGGCCATTTGACCAGCCAGCCCTCGGCGTACGACCTGGAGGAGAGGCGGAAGAGGTTGTGCAGCCCCTCCTTGTTCCTAGCCCAGATCGTCTTGTGGAGATAGGCGCCGGAGGCGGAGACGTCGTCCTTCTTCTGGTGCGGCTGGCCCCACAGGACGCGGTTGGTGTTGGTGCGGTGCTCGGGGGCTACGTAGGCCTCGATGCCGATCACAGGGGTGACACCGGCCGCCGTCGCCTGCCGGTGGAATTCGGCCGCGCCGAACATGTTGCCATGATCGGTCATCGCCACGTGGGTCATACCCAGGGCCGCGACCTCTTTGAACAGCTCCTTCAGCCGGGCCGCGCCGTCCAGCATGGAATACTCGGTATGCACGTGCAGGTGGGCGAACGGCTGGCTGGATCCCGCGGGAACCGTCATGTCAAACCGCCTCCTCCGGGCACGCTGCACTACACCGCCCCTCGGGGGAAGATGGGCGGCGCGGGAAATCGACCGGTGCCTCTACCCTAGCGGAGCGGCCGGCCCGAGTCAGTGCACCGCGCCGACGCGGCGTCTGATTCGCCTGGGCCTCCGCCCGAGGCGCCAACCAGACCGGTTTCGTACCCGGCGGACCTACCGGCCTTTATGGTGGCTGTAACTATGATAGCTAGAGCCACCATAGTTGCTGGGAGGAATCCGTGGTTGACAAGCCAGGGCAATTGTTCGATCGGGAGACCGAGTGGGCGGAGCTGACTGAGTTCGCGACCTCGGATGAACTCGGTGCGACGCTTGGGCTTGTCTACGGTCGGCGGCGGCAAGGCAAGACGCTGCTGCTTGAGTTGCTGGCCCTGGAACTCGGCGGTTTCATGTTCGCGGCCACCCAGCAGAGCGAGGCGCAGAACCTTGCGGACCTTGGCGCGGCCTATGCCGCCTACCGGGGGCTACGGCAGCCGGTGATGTTCACCGGATATCGAGAAGCCATCGATGAGATGTTGCTGCTTGGGGCAGAGCGTTCCACCGCAGTGATCATCGACGAATTTCCTTACCTGGTCGCAGTCACTCCGGCGCTACCATCCTACTTGCAGCAGGCGCTTAGCCCGATGGGCAACGCCCGGCAGGGTACCAGGACGCGGATGGTCTTGTGCGGCAGTGCGCTGACCACGATGGCGCAACTGCTCGGCGGTGGTGCCCCACTGCGTGGCAGGGCTCGGCTGGAACTGGTCGTCCGGCCATTCGGGTTCCGGGAGGCGGCAGAGTTCTGGGACGTAGCGCATGACCCTGAACTAGCGTTCCGCCTGCATGCGCTGACCGGTGGCACGCCTGCTTACAAGGACATGTGCGGGGGCGCAGGGCCGCGATCACTGGCGGACTTCGGCTCCTGGGTGCAGCGTCGGCTGCTGAACCCCGCGAGTGCGATGTTCCGCGAAGGCGGGCTGCTGCTCCGCGAGGAACCCTCGATCACCGACCCGACCTCGTACGCCGCGACTCTCGGCGCGATCAGCGCGGGCGCGAACCGCCGCTCTGAGATCGCAGCCGCCCTCGGCCGCCCAGCCAGTGCCATCGCTCACCTGCTCGACGGTCTGGAAGACGTCGGCCTCATCGAGCAGCTAGATGATGCGCTCCGGGGTAAGCGGTCGGTCTTCCGGATCGCCGAGCCGATCGTCCGGCTGCACCAGCTGATCACCGCACGGTACGAACCCGAACTAGTCGCGGGCCGCGCTAACCGCGTATGGGAACGCAGCGCGGCGACTGTGTCCGCGAAGATACTAGGGCCGCATTTCGAGGAGCTGGCACGCCAGTGGTGCATGCATTACGCGGATGAGCAGACCCTGGGGGCCATACCGGGCGCCGTCCGGCCGACCGAGATCGCCTGCCGGGAGCATCAAGGTGGCCACGAGCTGGACCTGGTGGTGACGGAGGCGCCAAGCGACAAGAGCCTGATACTGGCGATCGGCGAGGCTAAGGAGACGAACGCTGCGGTGGGCCAAGCACAGCTGCGCAGGCTTGAGCACCTGCGCGGCCTGCTGCCGAGCACCCGTGTGGACCTGCCGCCCAAGCTGCTGCTGTTCAGCAGGTCCGGCTTTACACCCGGCCTCACCGAAGAAGCCAACGCCCGCCCCGACGTCGAACTGGCCACGCTGGAGCGCGTCTATCGTGGTTCATAAGACCAAGCCGGCACACGACGCGGCCGGCGGGAACGTCACGCAGCAGCCGCTGGGCCGCTGACCCGTACAGCTGACGGCGCTCTTTCTCAAAAACAGTGGTGTAGTACGCCGCGCGTTCCTGGATCGTCCGGGTCTGGGCTGCGGGAAGCTGGGCGCATACCTGGGCGATGACATTAGCGGACAATCCGCGCCAATCATGTTGCCATCCCTGAGCGAGCGCGTATGGGCCAGTCTCCAGCCAGGACAGTGCCTGGACCGTCAGCTCAGCATGACCAGCCGCGAACCCCGCGGCAGCCAGCGCCTGCTCGGTCGCCAGCGGCGAGGCGGCCATCTCCTTGACGGCGGCATGCACAGCAGGATCACCCGCGCCGCCGCGAGCGTCTCGGTGATCTCGGGGACCGGCGCGCCGGGCAGCCGGTTCTCTACCTCATAGCACACGGCACGGTAGAACTCGGTGAACAGCCCCACCCTGGTGGTGATCCCGGCAGGATCGAGCTGGCCGCGCCGCAGCAACGTGACGAGCATGCGCAAGTGCAGCGGCGTGCCCAACAGCCTGTGCAGCGAGGGCGTGAGGCTGACCGGGAGGATGCCGGCATCGTGCAGCGCCTTCTCCACGTCCGGGGCCGGCGGTGGGCCAAGCTCTTCCACACGATGCCCCTCGGCGCGTCGGCCTCGCCCGGTAACCCCGGCCAGCTCGGCGAGGCGGAGGTCGACCTCAAGGTCGAAGGCCCGGCAGGCCAGCATCACGCGTACCGACAAGGCTCGCACGTCGCGGATGACCTCAGCGACCGCGTCCAACCGGGCGGGGTTGCGGCCTGACCCGGCTCCGAACGCGTCTACCTGATCCAGGATCAGAAGCGCTGGCCGGCCGCAGCTACCCGGGACAGCACGGCTGCGGGCGATCCGGGCAGGCGCAGCGCGCTGCCCAGACTCACCGCGTCCGTGAACGCGCCCAGCCGATCCAGCCGTGCCGCGAGCACGATCGGGCGCGCGGAGGCCGCCGTGTCCAGCGTGTCGAGAACCTGCCCGAGCAGGGCGGTCTTGCCGATACCGGCGTCGGCGGCCACCGTGATCACATCCGGCCCGGACGGGTCGGCTGCCAGCCGAGCCAGGTCACCAGTGATCGAACGGCTTATCTCGGCGAGCGGGCCGCGATCGTCGGCGATCCCGGCCCGGTACCCGCTGGTGATTTCATGGACCGGGGCGTAGACGTTGCTGTCCTGAGCCCAGTCCACGGGCGGGTGACCCGCTTGGCGCAGGAAGTCCCAGACGTCTGCGGCGGTCAACTCCCGGGCGAGGTGATCGGTCAGGAATTCGGCGAGCCGGGCGATCACATCATCGGGTGATCCGGCGACGAGCGCACGTGCGAGCGCACGCAGGGTATCCCGCAGGCTGCGCTCGTCGATGGTGCCGACGCTGATCCGCCGCAGCCTCCGCCACGCTTGCTCACGAGTAACGCCCGGCCAGGCGCGCTGGTCTCCTGCCACGAATCCTGCTTGATCTGCGATGCGGCGAACACGGCTTCGAACTCCTGGAGATCCGCGGCCATAAGCGCGCTCTCCGCCAGGTCCTGCAAGTGCGAGGCCGACAGGGCGGAGAAGAACTCGCACCGCGCCGTCGCTTCTGTCTCTAGCCGGTCACCGAAGGCGGTCAGCACCTTCACCTTCTTGGATGCCAGCGTGCGGATCGACCAGTCCTCGTCGGGGGCCTGCTGCCGCTTAACCTGCGTGTAGGTCCGTGAGCCGTCAGCGCGCTGGACCCACCACTCGAAATGATCGTCACCGGGCGTCTCCAGACGGAACCGGACCGAATCGTGCAGATCATCGATCAATCGCAGCACCCGCCAGACCGCGACCCGGCCCTCATACCGGTTCCCAATCTTGTCGGTCAACCCACCTGGCGGCGGCATATCCACTCCCGCATCCGAACTCGGCTGCGCATACACGAATACGCATCCGTCCCACATCACCGTCCGCAGGCACGCGGAACTAGAGAAGCCGTATTCGTCCTAGGCGGCTCGGCCCGGCGCAAATGTGCCACGATCCTACGCCGGCATCCCCGGCACAATGGTACGCCGCCGTTCACGCCGACGGCGCGATCCTGATCGCTGGTGCCGTGCCCTCCGCGCGCTGGTCGTTACGCCCCGCGTCAGCGCTCACTCGCGCGGTTGCCAAACCGTTATAAATGAGACACGCGCTCACGCATAGCGGTGGTGACAACGGGTAGCGCCTGGCTATGCCGGACTCCGCCGACGCACTGATGGCGAGCCGCTACCGGCTCGCCGAGCATATCGCCGTGGGGGGGTTCGGCGAGGTATGGCGGGCCGCGGACATGGTCCTCGACCGGGCGGTCGCCGTCAAGCTTCTCCGGCCGACCTACGCGTCCGACCCGGTGACGCTGGCGAGATTCCGGAGCGAGGCCCGGCATGCCGCGTCACTGTCCCACGCCAACGTCGCGGCGGTGTACGACTTCTGCGAGCCCCCGCCGCCCGGGACGCCGTTCCTGGTCATGGAGTACGTGGCTGGCACTTCGCTCGCCGCGCTGCTGGCGGACGGGCCGATGAGCCCGGCGGCGGCCATGGGCGTCGTCGCCGACACGGCGGCGGGCCTTGCCGCCGCCCACCAGGCCGGACTGGTACACCGGGATATCAAGCCCAGCAACCTCCTGCTCAGGACGGACGGCCAGGTAAAGATCACCGACTTCGGCATATCCCATGCGGCCGGATCGGACCCGCTGACCGTCACCGGGGTGCTCATTGGCACGCCGGCCTACATGGCTCCGGAACGCGTCAGCGGCGCGGGCGGAGGCCCGGCCAGTGACATCTATTCGCTCGGCGTCGTGGCTTACCACGCGGTGACCGGCGCCATACCGTTCGCCGGGAATCCGGTCGAAGTGGGGATGGCGCACCTGGAGCGGCCCCTGCCACCGATACCGGCGTTCGTGCCGTCCGAGGTCGCCGCGTTCATCATGTGGCTGACCATCAAAGACCCAGCGGTGCGGCCGGCCGACGCCAGCGAGGTGGCCCGGCGGGCGAGCGAACTGCGTCGCAGGCTGACGGCCGGGCAGCAGGCCACCGGGCATCGAAGGCGTGCCGGGAGGGCGCGCGCCCAGGCGGCGCGCCCCGCCGGTAAGCGGGTGGCCCTTCCCGCCGGGAACCGTGCGGCACGTCCAGCCGGGGCACGTTCAGCCGGGGCGCGTCCAGCCGGGGCGCGTTCAGCCGGGGCGCGTCCTGCCGAGGACCGGGTGACGCCAGGCCGGCTTTACCGGCGTGCCGGGATCGCGTCGGCCGCCGTCGTCATGACCGTGCTGGGCTGGCACCTGGCCGGCCTGCACAATCCAGCCGCACCGTACGCCGCGGACGCCCTGCCCCGGCTGACGGGTCCCGATCGGAGCCCCGCGCCGCGCGTGGCGGCCGACCAGCTGGTAGAGGTGAGAGCCAGCTCGCTGGTGGGACAGCCACTGTCGGTGGTGGTCCGCAAGCTGCGGGCGCTTGGCCTGTCCGCCGCGGTTACCTGGCAGCCGACGGACGACGCGCCACCAGACACGGTTCTTTCGGTGCGGCCGGCCGGGCAGGTCGCCGCGGGCAGCCGGATCCAGCTGGTCGCGGCATACCGCTCCGCGCCCAGCTCAAGCGGGACCGCGGCACCCGGCAGGACCATCCCGTCATCCGGCGACCAGACGCACCGGCACGGACATGGGCACAGTAAGCCGAAGCCCCCGAAGCACTCGCAGGACAACCAGCCCGGATCCGGCGGCAGCCAGGGATCCAGCCCCAGCCCCAGTCCCAGCAATTCCTCTTCGCAGCCGGACGGGAACGGACCTGGCAACGGCGGCGCGGGCGGCAATGGCAACGGTAACGGCAACGGCAACGGAGGCGAAGGGGGAGACAGCCAGACGTCTCCCGCCGAGTACACCGTCGGCGGGTAGGCTGGCCAGCATCCGGGGAATCGCGGGGAACATGGCCGATGAGTTCCGTATGCCCGCGACGTCATACCTTCGCCCAGGGCCAAATCATTGGCCAGCACGGGTTTGTCACCTATAGGTTCGAGTCGCGGCGCGCCAGGCGGCGATCGGTAGAGCGGCAGACCGTCTTGCGATATAACTTGACAGCTTCGCCAAACGCGATACATCGTATTTATGGCGACGCGAGCGCGGAGCGAAGTGAATGCTCACGGAGGGACGGAATGGCACACAACAGCGGGGGTCCCGCCATCCTCGTAGAGGGATTGACTAAGTCGTTCGGCAACGTGCATGCCCTGCGCGGCATCGACCTGGCCGTTCCGCGCGGGACGGTACTCGGCGTGCTCGGGCCGAACGGCGCGGGCAAGACGACCGCGGTCCGGATCCTGACCACACTGCTGGAGCCGGACGGAGGCCGTGCCCTGGTCGAGGGGTACGACGTGGTGAAGCAGGCCGCCGCGGTCCGCAGGTCGATCGGGCTCGCCGGCCAGTCCGCGGCCATTCAGGAAGAACTGACCGGCCGGGAGAATCTCGAGATCATCGGGCGGCTCTACCATCTGAAGTGGCCGGAGGCCCGGACCCGCGCCAGCGAACTGCTGGAGCAGTTCGGCCTGAGCGACGCGGCCGACCGTGCGGCCAAGACCTACTCCGGCGGTATGCAGCGGCGGCTTGACCTGGCCGCCAGCCTGGTCGGCCGACCGAGAGTGCTGTTCCTGGACGAGCCGACCACGGGGCTCGACCCGCGGTCGAGGCTTGGCATGTGGGAGATCATCCGGTCACTGGTGGCGAGCGGCACGACGCTCCTGCTCACCACCCAGTATCTCGACGAGGCGGACGAACTGGCCGACGAGATCGTGGTGATCGACCACGGTAAGGTCATCGCCGCCGGCACGTCGGAGGATCTCAAGGGCAAGGTCGGCGGGGACGTCATCGAGTTCACCGTGCCGGATCGCACCCTGATAACGAATGCCCTGGCGGCGACCGCCAGGATCGGCGAGGGCGAGCCGCACGCCGACCCGGAGACCGGCGTGGTCAGCGCGCCGGTGGGCGGACGCGGGTCGGACGCCCTGGTCGACGCGGTGCGCGCCCTTGACGCGGCCGGCATACAGACCCGCGGCCTGGCCCTGCGACGGCCGTCGCTCGACGACGTGTTCCTGGCACTGACCGGGCACGCCGCCGAGGAAGAGGAGCCAGCCGGCCGCCGACGTGGCCGCAAGAAAAAGGACAGCAGCCCGATGGACAGCGAGAGGACGGCATCATGACCGCGATCGCCACCCCGGCCAGCGCGATGCCGGCCGACATCGAACCGGGCCTGGGTACCCGGATCAGCTGGGCAGTGTCCGACACGCTCACCATCACCAGGCGCAACCTGCTGGTGTGGATCCGGGTACCCGCCTACATAGTGTTCACGGTGGTCCAGCCGGTGATGTTCGTCTTGCTGTTCCGGTACGTTTTCGGCGGCGCGATCCCGGTCCAGGTCCAGGGCGGCTACGTCAACTTCCTGATGCCCGGGATCATCGGGCAGACCGCGGCATTCGCCACCTTCGGCACGGCCATCGCGCTGGCGCAGGAACTGAAGAAGGGCGTGATCGACCGGCTCAGGTCCATGCCCATGGCGCGCTCCGCGGTGCTGGCCGGACGGCTGGTGGCGGACACCAGCCGGATGCTGATCACGATCTTGATCATCGTCGGAGTGGGCTACGCGGTCGGCTTCCGGTTCTCCAACGGTGTCGGCGGGGCTATCGCGATGGTCGTGCTGGCCACCGTGTTCGGCATCGCCATCTGCTGCGTCGCCGCCTGGACGGGGCTGGCCATCGGCGACGAAGAGTCGGTACAGGCGTTCGGCATGATCTGGCTGTTCCCGCTCACGTTCGTGAGCTCGGCGTTCGTGCCGATCCAGAGCATGCCCGGCTGGCTGCAGGCGTTCGCCAAGAACCAGCCCGTCACCAACGTGATCGACGCGATGCGCTCGCTGGCGCTGGGCCACGGCCTGCCGCTGGAGACAAACCTGCTGAAGAGCATCGCGTGGCTGGGCGGGATCTTCATCGTGTTCCTGCCGCTCGCGGTCCGCGCCTACCGGCGGGCCAGCTAACCGGGCAGGTCGGGAGCCCATGCCGGGGGGCCAGGTCAGCCTGGTCCCCCGGCAATCCCGGCATAACCTAGGCGGCCACGAGCTGGGTCTGGCGGTGGGCCATGGGTTCGGCGTGGGCGGCCGGGAGAACGTTCGCATCGGGGTGGGCAGCGTCGGCGTAGGGCTGGCCGGGGGCGTGGTCGCGGCCGTCGTCGCGACGGGGGTGGCGGCCGGCGCCGTGGACGGCGGCGCCACCGTGGCAACGTAGCTGGGGGCGGCGTCCGGGCTGGGCGACGGCGACCGGGACGGAGACGGGCTGGGCGAGGGCGCCGGACTGGCCGGCGCGGTGGTGCGGGGGGCGCGGGTCGCGGTCACGGTCTTGACCGCCACCGGAGCGCTGCGCGCTCCGAGCACGATGACCAGCATCATCACCCCGGCGAGAACGGCGACGCCGACAGCGGCCACGACGGCTACCGCGGACCGGAAGCTGATGTCTTCCATCCGCGCGTACACCGCATCAAGCAGCCGCTTCCCGCGGTCCCCACCGCTCACGACATAGCACGATACAGGGATTTAGGCGAAGTTCCGTCGAAGGGCGAAAAGCTAAACCCTCTTTGGGGGAACGGCGGTGGTTCCTCCCTTGAGACCCCTTACTCCCCCACCGGAGTGGCGCGGACCTCCGCGACGAACGCGCGCCAGGCGTCGACCGTGAACCGGTGGACCGGCCCGCGACCGTGCTGCTTGGTGTCGCGGACAAGCACCGAGCCATCGGCCGACCGGCCGACCTCCACGCACTCTCCGCCGTTGTCCGAGTAGGACGCCTTACGCCAGTGAAGATCGTCTGGGTATTTCATGTTCCTCAGCTACCTCAAGTATCAGGTCCCGTGAAGCATCGCGCGGGAGCGCGTGTGTCCGTATTCGTTCGAATAGTACCGTTGCGTCACGGAACACATCGGGGTCGCTGGTCGTCCGTCCGCGCATCCCGTCCATGTGGACGACGTTCAGGTCATAGGCGAGGCTGAACGCACCGCTCATCCCCGGTACTGTGCGATTGTTCGGCACGACATGGACGTGCGCCGACGGCGATCCGGCTAGATGCGCGAGATGACGTAGCTGCTCAGCCATGATGACCGGCGACCCTACGAAATGGCGCAACGCCGTCTCATGAACGACGGTGACGACCTCGGCTCGTTCGAGCGCAGAGGCACGGGCAAGCTGCGCGGCTACCTGATGGGTGCCCGGTGCGATACCGCCCGCACCTAGGACGGCATGCACGTAACTCTCTGTGCGCACCACAGCGGGAACGATAATCGGATTCCAGTAGGCGAGCCGGGCCGACCGCGCTTCGACGTCGCGCCAGCCCTCGAACCAGTCGGGAACCGATCCCCGTGCGCCGCGTGCCATGGTGGCCAGACGCGCGTAATCAAGCCCGCACGCTTGGCACCACTCCTTGAGAACGGCGTCGGTCGGTACGCGCGCCCCGCTTTCGGCACGGGACACCACCGAACGGTCAACCCGTAGCACGCGCGCCAGCGCGGCCTGTGCCGGATAACCCGCTTGGAGCCGTCCGCGTCTGAGCTCGCGTCCGAGCTCACTCATTAACGCGCCATCAGGCACCGTAGACCATCTCCTCCTGTGGCTGTGCGTGCCAGCGCTGTGACATCTCCGGGCACATCATCCCCGATTATGACGCTGACCTGGCAGGTTGGCACACAGATCACGGACCAGGCATGGAAGCGAATCATCTTCGGAGGTAGCGGCATGGAGACAGCGGCGACAGCCGACGCGTTTGCGGCGTGGCATGAGCCGATACGTGGGCTCTTCCAGTCGGCGTGGGATGCGCTGGACCGGGCGCAGATCGCTCTCTACCACCAGTATGAGGACACGCACGATGACCGGGTCGCGGCCTTTAAGCGGCGGTTCGAAAAGGCCGCCGACGCGCTGATCAGCCTGGCGGTGGACGAACTGTATGCACCCTACGCCAGTGACGTGAATAGCTAGATGGCTAGGGCCCGGGCAGCCAGGAGGGTGGCGCCGCGGGCGGTCAGGGCGGGAGCGGGCGCCGGGTGGAGGGGGACGCCCAGGACTTCGGCCAGCAGGGCGCGCCACGCGGGGTGACCGCTGCCGCCGCCACCGAGCAGGACCTGGCGCGGCGCGGTTCCCGTGGCGCGGAGGTCGTCCAGGCGGTCGCGGAGCAAGCCGGCGACCCCGGACAGGGCCGCCCGGAGCAGGTCTTCGCGCGTGTGGGCCAGGGTCGCGCCGGTCCAGCCACCACCCGACCGGCCTCGCTCCGATACCAGCCACGGCTCGAACCGAAGGCCGGCCGCCGCGGCACGACCGGCGGCCGCGTACAGCTCATCCCATGACGCCCCGAGCATGTGGCGGACCCAGTCGAGGGCCACGCCCACGTTCTGCATGCCCACCAGGCGGTAGCGCCCGTCCACTGCCCGGCAGAGATACGTGTTGCCAGCCGGATCGGGATCCAGCGCATCCACGGGAGCGATCCACTGACCGCCGGTGCCCAGCGTGAGCAGCGCCCACCCGGAACCCGCCTCCAGCGGATGGGTCCGGCTCGCGGCCAGCAGCGACGCCGCCGTGTCGCCGCAGCCGGTCACGACCGGGATCCCGGGAGCCAGGCCGAGTTCGGCGGCCGGGCCAGCAAGCAGCGTGCCCGCGACCTCACCGGATCCGCGGATCGGGGCGAGCAGGTCCGGACGCAGGCCCAGCGACTCCACCACGTCCAGCGCCCAGGTGTCGCCAGGCAGGTCATAAAGCAGCGTGGCGGACGCGTCGGTCGGATCGGTGGCGACCTCGCCGGTCAGGCGGAGGCGCAGCCAGTCCTTCGGCTGTAGCTGCCAGCGTGCGGCCCGGTACGTGCCGGGTTCATGCCGCGACAGCCACAGCAGCATCGGGCCCGCGGTGCCGGGCCATGGCGCGCTGCCCAGCGACGCCACCTGAGCCGCCGTCAGCAGCTCATACCGCTTCATTTCGGACGAGGCACGCCGGTCGAGCCACAGGATCGCTGGACGAAGCACCACAGACCGTTCGTTGCAAAGAACCACGCCATGCATCTGACCAGCGATACCTATGGCAGCTACCTCAGCCCCCGCCTTAGCCTCACGGACAGCGGTCCGCACGGCGCGCCACCACAGCTCGGGGTCGGACTCGGCCCAGCCGTCCCGTGGCGTGGCGACCGGGTAGCTCGCGCTGCCCTGGCCCACGATGGTGCCATCCGAAGCACACATCATGGCCTTGACCTGGCTGGTGCCTAGGTCAAGGCCGAGGAAGGCCGTCAAAGCGGCACGTCCAGGACCGTGCCGCCGGCCGGTTCGGCGACGAGCCTGAGGTGGTCTCCGCGTCGCAAGCCGCCGGCGACCATCGGGCCGGCCATGCCGTGGGCGGACACGTCAACCGGGCCCGCCGCGCGATCGCCGTCCGGGCCGACCAGCCACAGCTCGTATCCGCCGGCGGGCAGGCCGGCCGCGGAGAAGACCAGGGCGTCCATGTCCTGCGACATCACGATCGTGGCGTGACCGCCGCCCGTCACCTGGCCGCTCATCATCGTGGCGTCGTGCGCGGTGAGCACCGCGGCCATCACCTGGCTGCGCTGCTGCGCCTGATCGAGGCGCTGGTTCGCGTCGGAATTGGCCAGCCCGAAGACGATGGCCACGGCGATCAGCGCGGCGGCGCCCGCCAGGGCGGGCATAAGGACGAGGGTGCGGCGCCGTGTTCTCGCCGGCGCCCTGCTCAACCCGCCGGGCACATGCTGGCTGGTCCGGGCCGCGGCTGCGAGCACCCTTGCCTTCATGGCCGGCGGCGGAGCGACCGCGATGGCGCTGCCCAGCCGGGCGGTGGTCTCGCGCAGCTCGGTGACCTCGGCGGCGCAGGCATCGCAGCCGGTCAGGTGGCGCTCGAACCGGACCCGGTCCGGTTCGCCGAGGGCGTCCATCGCGTACGCACCAGCGAGGGTGTGCGGTTCCTTCCGCGTCGTGAGCAGGCGTTTCACGCGGCTGTGTTTCATAAAGCTGCGTTTCATAAGCCCACCCCCAGGCAGTCGCGGAGCCGGATCAGCGCGTCGCGCATCCTTGTCTTCACCGTGCCGGCCGCCACGCCCAGCAGGTCAGCGACCTGGCCGTAGGTATAGCCACCGTAGTAGGCCAGCATGACCGACTCCCGCTGCAGCTCGGTCAGGGCGGCCAGGCAGCGGCGGACCCGCTCCTGATCGAGGGTGGCCTCGACGGCTTCGGCCACCGTGTCATAGGGGATGTCGGACGTCGCCGTGCGGCGCTCGCGTTCGGCCTCCCGGTGGACGGAGCGCACCCGGTCAACGGCCCGGCGGTGGGCCAGCATCATCACCCAGGCCAGCGCGCTGCCCTTGGCATGGTCGAACCTGGACGCGGTCCGCCAGACCTCGAGCAGCACCTCCTGGGCGACCTCCTCGGACTGGGCCGGGTCACGGAGCACCCGCTGGGCGACGCCGAACACCGGGCCGGCGACCTGGTCGTACAGCTCCTCGAAGGCGGCGGCTTCGCCGCGGGCGGTCGCGGCGATCAGCCCGGCGAGGCCGCCGTCGTGGCGAGCCTCGGATCTGGGGTGCATGGCCGGGTCGGGTGTCACACCTGATATTCGTAGCAGGCGCGGCGAAGGTTTGGGCCAATCCGCCCGTCGGCCGGTGCCGAATAAGGAGCATGAGGATGCGAGGATCCGGGTCCGGCCGCTGGTGGCCCCGTCGCTGGTGGCCCCGTCGCTGGTGGCTGGGTGCCATCGCTGGTGTCGTGGCCGGGGGCTCGGCGCTCGGCGCCGGCCAGCTCATCGCCGGATTCACCGGTGCGAGCACGTCGCCGGTGGTCGCGGTCGGGCAGTTGCAGATCGACTTCACGCCGCCGTGGCTGAAGAACTTCGCCATCCGCGAGTTCGGCTCCCATGACAAGCAGGTGCTGGTGGGCGGCATCCTGGTCGTGCTGGCCATCTTCGCCGCCTGCGTCGGGGCGCTGGCGGTGCGGCGGCTGGCGTACGGCATGACGGGGATCTTCGTGTTCGCCGTCGTGGGCCTGACCGCGGCGGCGTCCCGGCCGAAGGCGACGTTCGCGACCATGCTGCCGACGCTGTTCGCGGTGGCCGCGGCGGTCGTGGTGCTGCGGGTCCTGGTGGGGCAGTTCATAATCGCACCGGCCGCCACGCCGGGGACCGCGACGGACGGGCCAGAAGGTGAGCCTGCCGAGGTGGGGCGCCGGAACTTCCTCGCCGCGGCGGGGGTGACGGCGGGCGTGGCGGCGCTGGCCGGGCTGATCGGGCGGGAGCTGACCAGCCGGTCCAGCGTGGCAAAAGTCCGCAGCGCGTTGCGCATTCCCAGGCCCCAGTCGCCGGCTCCCCCGCTGGCCCCGACCACCAGCCTGAACGTTCCCGGCATCAGCTCGTTCGTCACGAACAACGCGGACTTCTACCGCGTGGACACGGCCATCGTGGTACCGCAGGTCTCCCCGGACAGCTGGCAGCTCCGGATACATGGCATGGTCTCGCGGGAGATCACGCTCACCTTCGACGAGCTGATCCGCCGCCCGCTGGTCGAGGACTACATCACGCTGTGCTGCGTGTCCAACCCGGTGGCCGGCCCGTACATCGGGAACGCGCTGTGGCTGGGCGCGAGCCTGGCCGCCGTCTTGCGCCAGGCCGGCATCAAGGCCGGCGCCGACCAGCTGCTGTGTACCTCCAGCGACGGGTTCACGTCGGGAACGCCGGTGCAGACGGTCATGGACGGCCGGGACGCCCTGCTCGCGGTGGCCATGAACGGCCAGGCGCTACCGGTCGAACACGGTTTCCCGGTGCGCATGGTGGTCCCCGGACTGTACGGGTACGTGTCCGCCACCAAATGGGTCACTGATATCGAAGTGACCACGTTCGCGGGGAACACCGCATACTGGTCGGATCGCGGCTGGTCACAACAGGCACCGATAAAGACGGAATCCCGCATCGATGTGCCGACCGGCTCGGCGCCGCTCGCCGCGGGCCGCGTCGCCGTCGCCGGCGTCGCCTGGGCGCAGCACAAGGGGATCGACGCGGTCGAGGTGCGGGTCGACAACGGGCCGTGGAACCAGGCCCGGCTGGCCTCGGTTCCCGGCATCGACTGCTGGCGGCAGTGGGCATGGGACTGGACCGCCACGTCCGGCACGCACGTGCTCGAGGCACGGGCCACCGACGCCACCGGCTACACCCAGACCGCCGTCCAGGAGCCGCCCGAGCCCAACGGCGCCAGCGGCTATCCCGCGGTCCAGGTCTCCGTGCGGTTAGCAGGAACCTCCGCCGCGGGAGTTTCGCGAGCGCCTGCACGGTTAGCTTTAAGAGGAGAGAAGCAGTTCCGCAGCCGTGGAGGCCGGCAAAATGACACTCCCGATGCGCCCAGGAGACCCTGTACCCCCGCCCGGACGCGGGCCGAGCCCTCGTCCCCGGGTGGACGCGGGACAACTGTGGGCGGGCGGCATAGCCACCGCCATCGTCGCCGCGCTGATCGCCGTCGTCGGCATCCTGGTCTGCAGGTGGGTCTTCAATGTTCCCATACTCGCACCGCAGCACGAGGGCGCCTGGGGCAACGCGTCCACCGGCTGGTACGCGCTGTCCGCCGCGGCGGTGGCGATCGTGGCGACGGCGCTGATATACCTGCTGGCCGTGTCGACTCCGCGGCCAACCATGTTCTTCGGCTGGATCATCGGCCTGGCCACGGTGATCGCGGTGGTGTTCCCGTTCAGCACGACCGCGCCGCTGTCGCAGAAGGCGGCGACGGCGATCGTGAACCTGGTGCTGGGCTTCGCCATCGGCACGCTGATCACCGGCGTGGCCTACCGCGCCATGCGGCGGCCGCCGTATGACAGCTATGACGCCGGCGAGTACCCGCCCGGCTACCCGCCATCGTCGGCGGCCCGCCGCCCGGGCCCGCCGCAGCGCCAGTACTGGCGCTGATTATCCCTGCCGCGCCAAGGCCTCGCTGCGCTCGGCCGGCTTGGGGCCACGGCGACCACCACCCCAAGGGGCGGGGCCGCCGCAGCAGCTCGCTTT
>Ga0213881_10000672_pt1 | contig 19670 bp, 16 predicted proteins | sample BarmaccoBMER_R08_FD_160104 | JGI IMG/M metagenome (GOLD analysis project Ga0213881, IMG submission 160104) | Barbacenia macrantha exposed rock microbial communities from rupestrian grasslands, the National Park of Serra do Cipo, Brazil - ER_R08 ... | reverse complement strand
ACCGAGACGGGCGCCGCCTCGCGCGTGCTGCAAACGGACGGCGAAGACATGCAGAACCGCGAGCACAGCGTTTTCTTTTCCGCCGCGCACGCGGCGAAAGACAGCGGCATCGCGCTCGATCTGGCAAACGAAGTTGGCCTTGATCTGCCGCTCGCGCGCGCCGCAAAAAAGCAGTACGACGCGATGGTCGCGGAAGGACTGGCTGATATTGACAAATCCGGCATCGCTGAGCTGACGTTCAAAAACCGGCACAAGTACCGTGGCGATCACGTCTGAGTGCTCGTGTTCTGGCGTCACTTCGGATGCAGTCGAGGGGAATCCGCGGATGTTCGTAACGGCTGATAATGAAATCCCTCGACTCCGCTTTGCCTGGCTTGAAATGGCGGCCGCGAGTTGTGACTAGAAGCCAGCAAACGGTAGGGACGGATCGCCGAGCCGTCCGTCGGCGCATTGCCAGGGGCGGTCGCACCCTACCACATTGCGTGTTGCATATGATAAGGATGGCTTTTGGGTATGGTTGAAGTATTGTCGAAGTATGGCATTGACCAAAACAACGTATTCGCTGGATCGCGAAACCTTGAAGCGCCTTCAGCGACTGGCGCGGACGTGGCAGGTCTCCAAGACAGAAGCGGTACGCCGCGCGGTTCGCATGGCGACGGAGCGCGAACTGCCCACCCCGTGGGACAAACGTTTAGAAGCGCTTCGAGCTTTACGCGCCAGCATGCAAGCCCGCGGCGTCGATTTCGAAAAATGGCAACGCGAGTCTCGTAAGGTGTGGCGCTGATTCACCTTGATGCAAACTATGTGATTGCCGCGTTCCGCCGCCATGATCTTGCGTCGGAACTACGCCACACTGCTGCAGGTGATCCTATCAATATCAGCGCGATCGCGTGGGCGGAATTCCTTTGCGGTCCGATCGCTGGCAACGAGGAACTTTATGCGCGCGCGCTGGTGGACAAAGTGGAGAGCCTGGGCGAGACCGACGCGCAATTCGCCGCCCGCCTGTTCAACCAAACAGGCCGGCGTCTCCGCAGCCTGCCAGATTGCCTCATCGCCGCGGTCGCAATGCGCTGCGGCGCGTTACTTGCGACGATCAATGTGGCGGATTTCCGCCGTTTCGAACGATTCGGATTGGCCTTGCTGTGAGTTTGTCTCGCGATACCATCGCAGCCATATCCACTCCGGCGGGCGAAGGCGCGATCGCGCTTGTGCGGATCGCTGGTGAAAACGCCATCGGCGTGGCCGATCAAGTTTTTCGCGGGAAGCAGCCGCCCTCAACGTTCGCGTCGCATACTCAGCATCTCGGGGAGATCGTTGAAAACGGGCGCGTCATTGACGAGGTGATGCTCTCAGTCCATCGCGCACCGCACAGTTATACCGGAGAAGATTTGGTCGAGATCAGCTGCCACGGCGGGATGCTCGTCACGGCAAAAGTTTTGCAGGCATGTCTGCGCGCGGGCGCACGCGAAGCGCGACCGGGCGAATTCACTCAGCGCGCGTTTCTCAATGGCAAACTCGATCTCACCCAGGCTGAAGCCGTGATCGATTTGATTCGGGCGCACAGTGATCTCGCGCTCCGGTCCGCCACGGAGCAACTCGCCGGCACATTGGGCCAGCATTTCCGGTCGTTGCAGCGCGAACTGATCTCCGTCCTGGCGCACGTGGAAGCAGGAATGGATTTTCCCGAGGAAGGCATTTCGCCCGATGACACCGCGGCCGTTCGCGCGCGGCTACAGGCGTTGCGCGAGAACACCGGCCGGCTGCTCGCCACTCAGTACGCCGGTCGCGTCATCCGCGAAGGTTTGCGCGTGGTGATCTTTGGCGCGACTAACGCCGGAAAATCGAGCCTGCTAAACCGGCTATTGCGCTACGATCGCGCGATCGTGAGCGATGTGCACGGTACTACGCGTGACAGCATCGAAGAGTCCGCGGATATCGCTGGTGTGCGGCTGCGATTGTTCGACACCGCCGGGTTTCGCGAGCCGGAGAATGACATCGAACGCGAAGGCATTGAACGCACGCAACGCTCGCTTGAAACTGCCGATCTGCCTCTGCACATCGCCGATGCCAACGCGCCGCCGCCGCTTGATTTCACGCCAACTCCCGGCGAGCTGCTGGTACTTAACAAATGCGATCTGCCTGAGTACGAAGAGTGGAAAAGTACTGAGGCGCTTCGTATTTCATGCAAAACCGGCGAGCGAATGGACGAGCTCGAGTCAGCCATTAAACAGCGAATCGCGAGCTCGAACCTGAATCCTGAGCATCCGCTCGTGATCAACATGCGGCACGCGCGTTGTCTCGAGCGCGCCGTTCAAGCGCTGACGCGCGCACTGCGCAGCCTCGATGAAGGCGCCACACCGGAAATGTTCGCGGTCGATTTGGGTGAAGCGCAAGACGCCTTCGAGGAGCTTCTCGGAAATCGTGACGAGGAAGCGGTGCGCGACGCGATTTTCAGCCAGTTCTGCATCGGCAAATGATTTACGAGCGCCTGCTGCGACCGCTCCTGTTTTCACTCGACGCCGAGCGCGCGCACGAACTTGCGCTGCACCTTTTACGCGTTTTCGGGCGGTTTTCGCCGCGTAAATCCTGGCGCACGACGCCGCTCGAGCAGTTCGGTTTGCAATTCCCGCACCGGATCGGACTGGCAGCGGGTCTGGACAAAAACGGCGTGGCCTTGCCGGCGTGGGAAGCGCTCGGTTTCGCCTTCGCCGAGATCGGCACCGTCACTGCGCGCGCGCAGCCGGGCAATCCGCCGCCGCGCATTTTCCGTTATCCGGCGCAGCGCGCGCTCATCAATCGGCTTGGATTTAATAACGATGGCGCCACAGTTGTCGCGCAGCGGCTTGCGCACCTCCGCGAACGCAGCCGCTGGCCACGCATTCCGGTCGGCATTAATATCGGGAAATCGCGTGACACGCCGCTCGAGGCGGCGGCGGAAGATTACGTTTTCTCGTTGGGTAAACTTCGCCCTTTTGCCGATTACATTGCGCTCAACGTCAGCTCACCGAACACGCCCGGCCTGCGCGAGCTGCAAGACGCCGGGCACCTCGATTCGCTTCTACGCGTGCTTGCCTCCGAACGCGCGGAGACGCCGCTGCTGGTGAAAATCGCGCCCGACCTGGAACTCACCGCTCTCGATGAGCTGATCGGCGTTTGCGAGGCGAACAAGATCGCCGGGATTATCGCGACGAACACAACCCTCGACCATTCTGCCATTCCGCGAGCCGCGGACGAGCAAGGCGGCCTCAGCGGCGCACCGTTGCGCGAAAAATCAACAGCGATCCTCCGCCACATCGCCAGCCGCACGCGACTGCCGGTGATCGGTTGCGGCGGAATCTTTGACAAGAACTCCGCGCGCGAGAAGCTGCAAGCGGGCGCGAGTTTGCTACACGTGTACACAGGTTTCATTTATCGCGGGCCGCAGCTCGTGCGGGAGCTGAGTAGACTTTAACCGCTGCGCTATGCATGCGTGCTTTGCGATCCCGAGGCTCGGAAATGGCGAGGGGCCTCGGCCAACGATTACGCGTACTTAAACAGGTTCGCCGCGGCGCTGCAGAAAACGGCTCGCGAATCGCGGAAACGTTGAAGATTCGCGCCACGTCGTTCCGCTTCGCTCACTGCCTCGTTTCGCGCCGACTTTGCGCGCGGAACGGCCCCATCACGCGAATTATGTGCAGGAGGAATTACTTATGTTGCGTTGGGCTGTTATTTTCCTGGTCATCGCGGTGATTGCGGCGGTCTTCGGATTCACGGGAATAGCGAGCGCGGCCGCAGGCATCGCCAAGTTCCTGTTTTTCCTATTCCTGATCGTCTGCATCGTACTCTTCATCGCCGGCTTCGCGCTGGCGAAGAAGCTCTAACGAAAGTTCTTCAGCCGCACGTCACACCCATTGACACGGATGCACTATTCTGAATCCGTGCCTCATCTGTGTTCATCCGTGGCTTCATTCTCCTGCTGCTGACGTTTACAAGCGCGCGGGCGCAGACGCGCACGTTCGAGATCGATCCCGCGCATACCAGCGTCCAATTCGAGATCCGGCACTTCTTCGGCACGGTCGTCGGCCAATTTCACGAGGTGCGCGGCACGCTGCGCATCGACGAAGCCCAGCCGCAAAACTCCTCCGTCATTGCAAGCTGCCCCACGCGCACGATCCAGACCGGGAACAGCTCCCGGGATGCGCACCTGCGCGATGAGCTGTTTGAGGTCGCAAAATACCCGCAGATCACTTTTCGCAGCACGAAAGTCGCGCAGACCGCTGCGAACCAGGCTGATGTCGTTGGTGACCTGACGCTGCATGGCGTCACGCATCCGATCATCCTGCACGTGACGTTGCTCAGCCGCGAAAAACAGCCAAGCGGCGGCGAAGCCACGCGCTGGCGCGCCAGCGGCGGAAATTTCAGCCGGCGCGCCTTCGGCCTGGTGTGGTCACGTGGAGTGGAAGCAATCTCCGGGATCGGCGACGAGATTACGCTGAAGATCGATTGCGAGGCGCGCGAATTTTAGAAATCAGAGAACGCCGGTAACTTCTCGGCGCAGATGAACAGCGGTCGCGGATTCGAGTCGCGCCCTTCGCGCAACCGTGGCGCGGGTACATTGGAACACACTTCTGCATGACCCTTTCGGCCGTACGTTAAGGAGTGATGGTCATCGTTACCGATTTTGCGCCGCTGTACTTGGCGGTAATCGTCACGGTCGTGTTCGATGACACCTTGGAAGTCGTCACATTAAACGACGCTTTTTCCACGCCCGCAGGAACGGTCACGCTGGCTGGCACCGATGCGACATGCGAATCGCTGCTTACCAATTTTACCTGCACGCCGCCGACAGGCGCGACGTTGGAGAGTTTGACCGTTCCGCTGGCGCGCTTGCCGCCGATAACCGTCGTCGGATAGACGGTCAGATTTGAAAGCGCCGGAAACGCCGCGTTGACAAGGAACACCTGTCCTCCGGTCGTGCGGAAAGCAACGTTATCAGTGCTCCATTCCACCAGGCTGGATGGACTCGGGGAGCCGAAGGAACCTCCCAGGAGGTTCGGCAACTCAAAGGCAGCGATTTGCAAAAATGTTTTGGGATTGAAGATGCGAAGTACGGTGGTGTTATTCGAGGGATCGGTGTCGACGAAGTAAACCTTGTTGCGAGGAACGTCGGGCAGCACTGTAGCGCTATTGCTCAGACCTGAGAACGAACCGGCTAAGGTGCGCGCCTCGGCATTAACCACCGCACCATTGCTCGCGAAAACGAAGCCACTCTGGTACTTGATCTCCACGTAATAGCCCGAAATCAGGTTGCTCGTGCTATCGAGTAGTGAGATGCCCGTCGAATCCACATTGAGACGACTAAATCCAAAGCCGCTATCCTCGTTGTCATAGCCGTACAACCGATTTGCCGTCGCGCCTGCAGTGATGCTATCGGCGCTTGGGTATCCGGTATAGACGTTCGGCCGCGGGACCGCGTCATCATAGATTACGGTACCCGCAAACGGTGGCGACAACGAGCCATAAAATCGCGACACTGCGAGGGCGTGCGGTTCGCCCGGCAAGACCACCAGTTCACCGGGATAGAATACGCCGTTGAACCCGCCGTTTCCGAGCGAATACTGCAACTCGGCCGTTTGAGTTGGTGGATCGAAGCGCCGAATCGCAGCCGCGCCGTAAAGTCCAGCGTAGATAAACGCGCCGTCGTCCGAAATGGCCAAGTGAGTTGGCTCGCTGCCGATGAAAACCGAGCTACCAATCGTTCCCTTCGCTGGATCAAGCGCTGTGATGCTGTTGCCAATAGCGAATTCGCTGCTGGGCACGCTGGCGTAGATCAGCTTGTCCACCGAATCGAAAACCAGGTCGTTCGTAGAAAGATGGACCACGCGGACGTTCGCGGGGTACACCCTCGTTCCTGCGGAGGCGACAACCTGGAGCGAGCGGTTGATGGATTGAACGCCGTAAGTGGCCGTGAGTGTTATATCCTCAGTGCCACCCGTCGTTGAGATAGAGAAGGAAGCGCTTGTCTGGCCGGCAGGAATGGTCACGCTGGTTGGCGGCGCAGCGAAGTAGTAGGTGGTGAAGAGATCGACAACGGCACCGCCGGGGGAGCCGGGCGCGTAAGTGCAACGGTACCCGTGACCGTCGCGCCGCCGACGACTTTGGTCGCGCTGAGCTGAAAATCGGCGAGACCCGGAAAAGTGCGACCATTGACCAGCCAGATCTGGCCATTCGTGGTGCGGAAGGCAAGACCATCGCCGCCCCATGGCACGAGATCAGTCGCGGCGCCTTGATTACTGCTGGACGTAAGCACGTTCGGAATTACAAGCGAGCCGACGGGCATAAACGTCGCTGAATCAAACGCTGCGATCGTGACAGCGTTCGTCTGACTAAGGCTGTCATACACGAGGAAGAACACCCGTCCGTTCGCTGCGTCGGGAACAATGCCACCGATTGCTCCGGAAGTGGTCCCATAGTAATTATAAGCTCGCACCGCTTGCGAAAACGCGCCGAGCAAGGTCAAAGATTTGCCGTCAGCCACGCCCCCGTATGTGTCGTAGATGAGGTCGGTGCCGGGATCGGAGATAATCAATCCGCCTAATTCGCCATTGGCAGAGTTGCTGACGGAGACGCCAGTGGAATTGACGGCAAGCGCGAACAGCGTACCCGCGGAGTCTTGTGTATCTTGCGCGTAGAGCACAGCGGCCGAGTTGGACAGCGCCAATGAGTTCATCAAGCCAGAGGCAACATTCGGCCGCTGCACGCCGTCGTCATAAATGGCGACACTGTAGCCAAGCGCGGCGGCGAGAGAGTGAGGCTCGCCAGGGAGCACCTTCAGGTCTGCGGCAGTGTAGCCGTTCCCCAGCGAAAACTGCAGTCCTGCGCTATGCGTCGCGATCGTGTAGCGCCGCACCGCATCAGCGCCATCGAGTCCGGCGTAGAGGAATTGCCCATCGTCTGAAGCGGCGAGTACGTCCGGCTCGCTACCGATGAACACGTAACGCACAATGGCCGGACGAGTTGGATCAATCGTGACAATGCTATTGCCGTTACTACCGGCGCTGCTTGGTACGCTGGCGTAGATTTTGCCCGAAACAGGCTCGTAAAGGATGTGGTTAGTAACCACATTCAGGGACTTAACTGTTTGCCCCTGCACGGTGATCGAAAAAACAAGCCAGCAAACGGTACTTAGCGGAATTCTGCGGGAGTTCATAGATATAGTTCGGTTTGAAACCGAAGAAGTGAGTCATCTCAGCGGAAGCAACCGCTGCTATCTACGCCGGAACGGCTGGCCTATTCGGATTAGCGCGAGATTGAATATTCCCGTTCGCGACGTCAAGTATATTTCAGCGTCCGAGGTAAATACCGAGAGCTGTGAGTCGTTAGTTTCGGCTCAGTGTCGTCCCGTGTCCTTTGTGGTAAGTTTCACGGCTTTTTCGCGAGTGTGTTCAGGTCGGAGATGCTGCCGTCGGTGAAAATGATTAGCTGGCCGTTGCCGTGCACATTCCCGTACTCGACGAACCAGGGCATGCGCGGCCACTGGTGCGGCGTCATCGGTTTATCGTCGAACGGCATGCCGACATAATCCACGCGCTGTTTCCCCGGCGAGGTGTAATCAGGATTCCCGAGCGCGTTCTCGATGGTGGGGCAAATCCAGGTCTTCGGCTGTATTTGGTAAGGCGATAACGCCGAGATCCACTTCTGCGCGAACGCCGGGCTGGTCGGGTTGCCCTTGATTTGCGGCCACTGATTATTGTCCTGGACGTACTGTTCGGCGGCGACATGCAGGCTGCGCAAATTGCCCATGCATTGCAGCCGTTGCGCACGCGAACGTATCCCGCCGATCACCGGCAAGGAAAGCGCCGCGAGAATGGCGATGACGCCGATAACGATCGTGAGCTCCAACAACGAAAACGCAGCCCGCGCGTGTTTCACCCGTGAATCCCGGCTGCGGTAACGCGCCGATCGGTCGCGCTAGGAACTGGCTTCAGCCTGCTTAAAGCCGATGACGTCGTAAACAATCTCGTTAAACGGATTGTTTACGCTGAGCGAAAATTGGACGTCGGCGGAGCCGGTAAGCCGCACGCTCGCCGAGCTATAAACGTTAGTGTTGGCTGCCAGCTGGCCTGTAAGTTTCCCGGCCGCTTTCGCCACCACCGTAACCGTAGTGTAAGTGGTCACGCCATTGGTGACGCCGCTCGGAACGCTGTACGTGTACGGAAACTCCGCATCGACTTCACCCGTCAGCTGAGCGCTATCAGGATCAGCAATACCGGTGAATGTGCCCGTATAGGTTTCGCCCACATTGAAGATGATTACCGTGCCGGTTCCTAATCCGGTCTTCGGGATAGTAACGCTAAAGAGCCCAAGCGAGTTCGCCCCGGGGCTCAGATCGCCGGGCGTCATCACGCCCGCGTAGATGCCGGTCGTTGTAACGCCTGGGCCGCCGTAATTGGGTCCACCGCCCAATGCGAAACATTGCGCGACGGTAAAGACCAGACAAAGCAACGAGCCGAAGAGAGCTTTCATATCGTTCACGTTTTTACGAATGAAGGAGTCGTGGCGTCAATCCTAATCGCCGGGGAAGTTGGGAAAGTACGGGGAGAAAAGTGGAAAGCTGAAACGATCACGGTGCTCGATAAACCTGCACCAGCGCGTTACCGGTTGTGTTGTTTCCACCGCTGAGTACGGCGGTGTAGCTGCCGGGAGCGAGCGCAAGCGTGATCGCGCTCTCGAGTCCATTCGCTGGTGCGAGGCCAACCTGCTGGATTTGTGTGGCCTGCAATGAATCCTGCTGCCAATTATCGTTCGCCGCGATCGTCGTGCCCTGCGCGTTGTGCAGTGTCAGTACTGGATCGGCGAGTACGTTCGGCACACCAAACGCGGCAAGCGATGGGCCGATTCCGCGTACTACGATGTTGGCGGCGTTATTGCCGGTGAGATGAAACCCGGCGATGACCACATCCTCGCCGGTGCCGACATTCCCGCGCGTGGAGATGCTCGTGAGCTGCGCCGGCGCGGGCTGTGCGTCGAGATCATACACTTCAACGAGGCCAATGCCGCCGCTGCCGCTCTTCCCACGCACGATGGCGGTGTACGAGCCTGGTGTGACGCCGAGGTAAATGGCGCTCTCGCGCGGATCGGGCGGGGCGAAATGCCGCGACGCGATTTGCGCCGCCTGCGACGGGCTATCCTGCCAGTTGTCGTCGTAGGCGATGGGGGCGCCGTTGGCGTTGTAGAGCGTGAGCGTTGGGTCAGGCAGGGCGGCGGTCACGCCATAGCGGGCAAGCGTGGGACCGAGGGCACGCAGGATCACTGCTTTGTAACCGGAGCCCGCTGCGCTGAATCCGCCGATGAGGACATTGTCACCGGCGCCCACATCGCCGCGAGTGGAGAGATTCGTGGGAACGCTGCTGGCGAGCGTGGGAATTGACACGCTGGCGGAGATTGCGTTGCGCGCATCCACGAGGCCGTAACCATCAACGAACGTCCAGCCGGCGCCGAGCTGGCGCGTGAATGCCCCGAGCACTGGCGTGCTGTTGATCTGCGCGCGAATTTCGCCGCCGGCGAGAAAGTCAGCCGAGTACCCGCCGGCCTGAGTGGCAGCAAAACCACGGGCAATGCCGAAGAGGAGCGAATCGCCGGGCGCGAAGGTGCCGCCGAAATCGAGCGTGAGCGTGCGCGCATCGGGCGAGAGGCTGGAGCTGACAGTTACGCCATTCGGGTTGGCCCCGATCGTGAATGGGAATGTGGCGGGATCAAAAGCGAGCCAGGTGTTCGTCAGATCGATGATGAGACTGTTTAATCTGTCGCCGGCGGCGCCGTTGAAGGTGACGGTAAAAAACCCGGGACTCGTCTCGCTGGTGTTGCTGTCGTTTCCGTGCGCCGTCACGTTGACGGTTGCGCTGCCTGTTCCCGCGACGGCCTGGCTGACAAACGGCACGAGGTTGTGCGGTTGCGCTGTACTTTCCAGTTTCGCCTGTAGCGGGTCCGGCGCGATCGATTGCGGGCCGCCTTTGGCTTCGAGTACGAGGGCGGCAATGGCCGCCGCGGTCGGGGCGGCCGCGCTGGTGCCGAAGAAATTTGGGTAGCCGTCGTTGTCCGGATCGCTGCCGTACTCCGGGAAGAAGGAAGTATCGACGCCGTCGCACGCGGCCACGTTTGGCTTGAAACGCACATCGGGAGTGGCAAGGCGATTCCCATTCGCATCGAAATAAAAGGCGAGCGCGCCGCCGTTGGAAGTGAAACTCTCGAGCGCGGGCCGGTACGGACCGGGCGGCGGATTCGCATGGCCGGCATTGTAACTGAGCAGGGCGTCTCGCGTGAAATTGTAGTTGTAGGCCGCGACGGCGCTCGCGTGCCGTGCGGTGGCGTGGCCGGCCATCGTCGGCGCGCTTAACCCGATGTAAGGGCCAGCCAGCGACGCGTCGTCCACCGAGATAAAACGCAGGTGACGCGCAACCGGGGTCGGGCTGGCCAGGCTGATGACGAGATAGTACGTGGTGTTCGCATCCAGGAAGACGAATTCCACCGGCTCGTCGGTCGAGCGATTGTTGTCCGTGCCGCTCAAGTCGCCTCGGTAGTTTCCGTTCTGGTCGAAGACGAGCAGGTTGTAATCTGTCGTCACGTGCCCGGTATCGAACGGGTCGTCCCACTGGAAAACGATCTCCGGCGGAATGTTCGCATCGGTCGTGATCGGCATCGCGATTGCCGGCGCGCCTAAGCCGTTGAGATTATGAAAACCGCCCGCGTAAAGCGCTGGCGGTACTTGGGTCAGGTTCACTGGCCTCGCCGCGGCCGCGTTCGCCGCGATGCCTTGCACCGCCGTGAGCTGGCGCAGATCGGCTGAGTACCCGAAATTCGCGCTATTACCGGCGGCGGCGAAGTACGCCACGTCTTTTCCCGGCAAAACGGTACTCGTCGCCACGTCATCGACCGCCTGCGACAGCTCGCCATCCGAGAAAAATGGCTCATCGAGAAAGAGCACGTCATCCACGATCACGTCGCAAAGCGCGGCCGGATCGGCCCGCAGCTTGCGGATGCCGAGCGCCATGATCGCCTGCGTCGAGCCGGAGGTGTGGAAACAGATTTTCGCCGCTGGCGCGATGTCGTGCACGATCTCGGCCATGCCGCGCCCCTCATCAGTCGTGTCGGCGTTCGGATCGAAATTGTCGTCGAGCAAAACGACCGGCTGGGTGAACCCATTGGGGTTGCCAGTGCCGGGCAAATCACCAGCCGCCACGCCCGCAGCGGCGCGCGGCACGCCTTGCGCGGTGTTGAATGAATCGGACAAAATGCCGACGCTGATGCCGCGCCCGAGAAAACCATTCGGACTCAGAACGCCGGCGGTGTTTGCGTCAATGGCGTGCTCGGTCCAGCTGCTTTCCGCCGTCACTTTACCGATGTGATGGACCGGCCGGGGAGCCAGCAGGATGCTGCGCACGCCGGGCCAGCTCGCAGCGGTTTCGATTTGATCCAGCGGCAGACGCGCGGAGATCACGCCTTTGCGCCAGTGCTCATCAATCGCCAGCACGTCGCCGCCGGCCTGTTTCACCTGCTGCGCCACGGCCGCTGCGCCGACGGCGCCATCGAGATGGATATTCACGACCACGCGATCTGCCGCATCCATCTGCACGGCGCGATGGCTCGATGCCGTGGACCGCAGTTGCGCTTTGTCGCGCTGATAGCTTTCCACCATCTGGCGCAAACCGAGCCCGAGATTGGCCGGCGCGGAAACCGGCGGCGGCGGAGCAGCGAAAGCCTGGCCGGCCAGCGCCGCCGCGAAGGCAAACGCAATTAGTGATCTCAGGGGAACATTAAACATCCTTGCCCTGACCGCGAGCTGAGCCCCGGTCACCGCGCTTACGACACAGCAGAAAATCGGCCGCCCGCGAGCGGCGCGCAGTCTGGCAGAGCGCCGTGCGCCGAAGCAAGACTTTTCAGCGGGGAGGAGCGATCGAGCGACGAGGGAATCGTAGTACTCGCTGCGCGGCGCGAAGCACTGGACCTTAGCGGAAGAAATCCCGCGCCCGCTCGAAGAAGCGGCGGTGCATCGGCGCGTTTTCGTCGCCACAAAGGCTGGCAAATTCCTCGAGCTTGCGGCGCTGCTCAGAGTTCAGGTGCGTCGGTACTTCGACCACAAGTCGTGCCATCAAATCGCCGCAGCCGCGCCCATCGATGTTCGCAACTCCCTTGCCGCGCAGTTTGAAAATCTGGCCGCTCTGCGTTCCGGCGGGAACTTTCACACTCGCCTTGCCTTCCAGTGTCGGCACGGCGATTTCGCCGCCGAGCGCAGCGAGAGGGAACGAGATCGGTACTTCGCAGTACAAGTTATCTTCATCCCGCTGGAACACGGGGTGTTCTTTCACGTGCAGGACGACGTAGAGATCGCCCGGCGGCCCGCCGCGCACACCGGCCTCGCCGTTGCGCGATGAGCGCAGCCGCGATCCACTGGCAATCCCGGCCGGGATTTTCAGCTTGATCCGGCTGGTCTTCTCGAGGCGCCCTTCTCCTTCACATTTGGCGCACGGCCGGTCGATGATCTGCCCGAGCCCGTGGCAACGCGGGCACGTTTGCGATACCTGGAAAAAGCCGCGTGAGCTAATGACCTGGCCACGGCCGCCGCAAGTGGGACAATTGATCGTGCGCGAGTTCGGCGCCGCTCCGCTGCCGTGGCATTGCTCGCAGGTATCGAGTTTGCGCAGCTCGATTTCCTTCTCCACGCCAAAGGCCGCTTCCTCCAGCGTGATTTGCATGTCGTAGCGCAAGTCCGAGCCGCGTTGCCGGTCCTCACCGCGGCCGCCGCCGCCACCGCCGAAGAACGTTTCGAAAATTCCGCCGCCGCCCCCGAAAACCTCGCGGAAGATATCGAAAGGATCGTGGAAGCCGCGTCCGAAACCGCCGCCCTGAGAAAAGGCAGCGTGGCCGAACCGGTCGTAGGCGGCGCGTTTATCGGCGTCGATCAGGACGTCGTAAGCTTCGCCCAGCTCCTTGAATTTCTCCTCGGCATGCGCGTCCTCGGGGTTTTTGTCCGGGTGAAATTTGACCGCGAGCTTCCGATACGCGCGCTTGATTTCCTCCTCGGACGCGCGCCGATCGACCTCGAGTACTTCGTAATAATCGCGTTTGTTGCTGGTCGCCATGACTGCTCGCTACCAAAGGTGAATCAGGAAACAGTGAAGCAGGAAAAAGACCGGTATGAATTTCTCCCGCGTTCGCGAGTTTTCCTGATTTATTTTCCGCCGCTGGAGACAACAACCGCCGCCGGCCGCAGCAGGCGGTCCTTCAATTTATAGCCCCGCCGGGTCTGGCGAATCACCTTGCCTTCGGCAACGTCATTGCTCGGCTCATGCCCGATTGCTTCGTGCAGGTTCGGGTCGAACTTCTGGCCCACGGCGTCGATCGACTGCAAACCGTTGTCGGCCAGAAAGTCGTTCAACTGCTTAAGTACCATCTTCATACCGGCGTAGATGGGCGATTTCTCGCCTTCTTCACGCGCGGCGGAAAGGCCAAGCTCAAAGTTATCGACGATTGCCACCAGCCGTTCCAGCAGTGAAGAGTTTGCGTACTTAATTCCGTCCTCCCGTTCGCGGGCGGCGCGTTTTTTGTAATTCTCGAAATCGGCCTGGGTGCGCATGGCCAGGTCGCGGAAGCGGTCGAGATCGCCCTGCAAACTGGCGACCGGGTCATCCCCTCCGTCCGGTTCGCCCTCGGGCGAAGTCGTTTTTGGCGGTGGAATCCTGTCTTCTTCTCGCGGTTCAGTCTCTGTTTTTTTCATGTCTTGCGGATGGCGATTAAAGTGATGTCGTCGTTTTGCGGATGCGCCCCGACGAAGTTGCGCAGCTCCTCGATCAGCCGGGTGAGGATGGCCGAGGCGCCGCGGCTTGCGCTGGCGCGCACAGCTTGCGTCATGCGCTCAAAACCAAATTCGCAGCCATCGGCATCCAGCGCTTCGGTCACGCCATCGGTGTAGAGGATGATGCAATCATCTCGCTCGAGCGGGATGGCGAGATCGTTAGTCACCCTATCGAATACGCTCCCGCTGTCAATGCCCATGGCCATGCCGGGCGGTTTAACCGGCTCGACGCTTTCCGCGGCGCGGCGGTACAGCAGCGGCGCATCGTGCCCGGCGCGCGCGAGTGTGACCGCGCCTTTGGCGTGGTCTAGTACGAGGTAGGCCATGGAGATGAACATGTCTTCCTTGATGTCCGGATACAGTTGCCGGTTCACTGATTGCAATACCGCGGCGGGCGATTCATTCGCCACAGCCTGGCTGCGCAAGACGCTGCGGCAGATGGCCATGATGAGCGACGCGGGCACGCCTTTGCCCGACACGTCCGCGATGGCGACACCGAGCCGGTGATCATCCACGTGGATGTAATCAAAGTAATCGCCGCTGACCTGCCGCGCGGGAATGTTCAGGCCCGCGATCTCAAAGCCGGCGATGCGTGGTGATTCATCCGGCAGGAGAATGCGCTGGATGTCACGCGCGATCTCGAGGTCGTGATCGAGCCGCTTCTTCTCGTTAGCTTCTGAGTACACGATGGCGTTGTAGAGCGCGAACGCGGACTGCTCCGCGATCGATTTGAAAACTACGAAATCGCTCGGGGAAAAGGCCGTCCCGGCCGCGCCGTTTGCCAATGCGAGTACGCCCATGTTCTGCCTGCCGTAGAGCAACGGCGCCGCCATGACCGATGACGCTCCGAGCGCAGTCTGGCGCAAACGCGCCAGCTCCGGCACGCTGCTCACCTCGGCCATGCTCACCGGCTGCATTGTTTCCCAGACGCGGCCGAGCAATCCTTCGCCCGGTTTGACGTTGTGCATGCGAAGGAAGGCATCGAGCGCGGCTGGCGTGCTGGCAGCCTGATGCAGGATGTTCCCGGGCACGGGCACGAGCGGCGGACAGCCTTTAGAGAGAAACGCCGGCTGCAATTTGGTGCCAGAACGATCAGTTAAGTACAACGTGCCGCCGTGGGCATCGAGTACACGCGTGGCCCCTTCGACGATGAGCCGATGCAAATCCTGGGACTTGATCGTCTCGCGGAATGCCTCGCCCAGCCCGTGCAGAAAATCGAAGACGAGCGTTTCTTCGACCTGGATTTCTTCCTTCGAGCGCTCGAGCGCGCGGATGCGGCGCTGCTGTTGCCACGCCGTGAGCATCCAGCCGGCGAGCAGCAGAGCGAGCAGCGCGAAGAGAACAGATGGCCCCATGCGAACGGCCAGTTTACTTCGCGGGCGCTTTGGCGTGAAGGTCTTGCTTTAAGTACTCGAGAACGTCTTTGAAGCGGGGGAAATTTTCCGGCGCCGCTTCGCACAATGCTTCATGGGCAGCGAGCATTTGTTTGGCCTGTTCCTGCTTGCCCACCGCGGGCTGTTGCAGAGTACGGCACTGCGGCGCGCTTTCTCCGTTGCTGCTGATCTGAAAAAGGTGATCAAGCCCCAAACCGGCAAGCAGATCGCGGCTGCGCTGCCCGCAATGGACTACCTCGAGATGACCTTCGCCCAATTCCTTCAATCGCAAGGCTACGCCCGCCATCGTGCCCATGAAGGTGGAATCCATCATCGCGCAATCGTGCAGGTCCACGATGAACTCGCGGTACCCGCGCTCGACCATTTCGCGCGCGAACTGCTTGAAGTTCCCGCTGTTCAAAAAAGTCCCCTTGCCCTCCACCCGCACCCAAACGGAAGGGCCGCTTACGCCCACCTGAATCGATGATTCCACGGCGGGACGAGCGTACGAAGATTCACGCGACGCGTCAAACCGCCGCGCGCCGCTATCAGCGTTGATCCCACAAAAACGAGCGCTTCTCCGCCACGATGCGGTTGTTCGCGATGAGCAGACAACGCCATGCCAGGACATGGCCGTCATTGGCAAACTCGTCGCCGATGACTTGGAATTCGCTGTGGCAGGTGCCATGCGCGTTCTTGTACTCAAGTTCTTTTGCCTGCACGAAAGCGCGCAATTTTTCCTGCTTGTACTCAAACCGCACCGTCACGTCAGACGGCTGTTTCGCGCGCCAGAAAAAATCAAAGTACTCGCCGAACCGCTGCCGCTGCTCGTACGGCGTCACCGCGCCCCAGAGCCGGTAGGCGCGCTCGAAGAGCAGCGATTGTTCCTGTGTCACCGCGGTCGAGTTCGGGTTGCGGCTCTTGGCCGAAGCGGTGGTGGCGTTGCGGGCATGAAGTTGCTGCCGCGGGTTTACCTGCGCTTCCACCTCGTAAATCTTCGTTTTGCGAAATTGGAAATTCGGGTCTGGCGTGAACGGCAGCCTGCTGACGTTTGGCAGCGGACGCCCGCCGTCGCTTTGCGCCAGCGTCGCCGCGACGCAAACCAACCACAGCAGCAGGCAGCTCAAGCGCATCACTACATGGAAGCGGTGCGACGCTGGAGTGTCAATCGCCGGTCACGCCGCTGCTCGACTTCGCCCGCGATGGCGAGATGTTCAGCGCGTGATCGAAGTTCGTTACGAGCGCGGCATTTTTCTTCCGGCGCAAGACGTCTGGCTCGATCCGTGGGACGCGAAGGAATTCGCCTTCGTTTCGCATGCGCACAGCGACCACATTGCGCCGCATAATGAGATCATTGTTTCCGAACGCACTGCGCGTTTGATGCGAGCCCGAATGCCGGGTGAACGCAGGGAAATCATCCTGCCGTTCAACGAGCCGGCGACTGTCCGCGGGATGGAGGTCACTCTTTACCCTGCCGGCCACATCTTCGGTTCGGCGCAATTTTTTCTGCGCACATCATCCCATTCACTTCTTTACACCGGCGACTTCAAGTTGCGCCGCGGCGAATCGGCCGAGCCGGCGGAATGGACGCAGGCCGACACCCTTGTCATGGAAACGACCTACGGTCTGCCGCGTTACCGTTTTCCGCCGACGGACGAGGTCATCGCGCAGATCGTCGCCTTCTGCCGCGATGCCGTTGATGAGGGCGAAGTACCAGTGCTGCTCGGCTATTCGCTCGGGAAAGCGCAGGAAATTCTTTGCTCGCTCTCGGGCGCTGGATTGACCCCAATGCTGCACGGCTCGGTTTACCAGATGACGCGTATCTACGAGCAATTCGGACAGAAATTTTGCGAGTACGTGCGCTACGATCCCGGCCAGGTCTCCGGCAAAGTACTGATCTGCCCGCCGAGCGCCAACCGCTCGCGCATGCTCGAGAAAATCCGCCGCAAACGCGTGGCCATGATCAGCGGCTGGGCGGTCGAGCCGAATGCGATCTACCGCTACCAGGTCGATGCCGCTTTCCCACTTTCCGATCACGCCGACTACGATGATCTGCTGCGTTACGTCGAACTGGTGCAACCGAAACGAGTACTCACGCTGCACGGTTTCGCCGCGCAATTCGCGCGCGATCTGCGCGAGCGCGGCATCGAAGCATGGGCGCTCAGCGCGGAGAACCAGATGGAGCTGACGCTGGGCACATTCGCGCAAGATGTAGCGGCGGGTGTCCTCACCCGCAGAGCTAACGCAGAACGCGACAGCACTGAAGCCCTGCGGGTGCGGACACCCGCCCCTACATCGGAATTCGGCGAATTCGCCGAGGTTGGCGAACAGATCGCCGCCACGCCGGCCAAGCTCGAGAAAATTCGTTCGCTAGCTAACTACTTTGCCTCGCTCGATGACGAACGTCTGCGCATCACGGCCGTGTACTTTACCGGTCGAGCTTTCGCGCAAACAGACGTGCGCACGCTGCAGGTCGGCGCCTCCGTCATTTACCGCGCGCTTTCCGGCGCCACGCGCATCAGCGACGCGGAATTTCGCCGCATCGCGCACAGCCACGGCGATGCCGGTAAAACCGCGTTCGAGGTTCTCGACGGGAGAACAAAACCCGAGCCGTTCTCGATCCCTGAATCATACGAATTTTTCGAGACGCTCCAGAAACTCCGCGGTCCGGTGGCGAAAACTGAGTTTCTGCAAAGGCGTCTGGCGCGACTCTCCGCGCCCGAAGGCCAGTACATCGTGAAAATTCTCACCGGCGATCTGCGCATCGGTTTGCGCGAGGGGCTGGTCGAGGAAGCGATCGCGTCCGCGTTCGCGGCGCTGCTCGACGACGTCAAGGAAGCAAACATGCTGCTGGGCGACATCGGCCGCACTGCGGTACTCGCCAAAAGCAGAGAGTTGGATCGCGCCGAGCTTTCGCTCTTTCGGCCGATCAAATGCATGCTGGCGAGCCCGGAACCGACGGCGGAAGCGATCTGGGCGCGTTTTGAACGGTCAACAGCGTGGGTCGAGGACAAATTTGACGGCATCCGCGCGCAGGTGCATGCCAGTGCAGCCCGCGCCGAAATTTTCTCGCGCGACCTGAAACGAATTACCGGGCAATTCCCCGAAATCGCCGATCAGGCGCGCCAGTTTTCGCACGACGTGATTCTCGATGGCGAAATCATGGCCTTCGCACAGGGTCGAAAGCTTACCTTTTTTGATCTGCAAAAACGCCTCGGGCGCAAAAACAACATCGCCGATCTTTTTGCGCGAGCGTCGGCCGATGTCCCGGTCGTTTTCGTTGCCTTTGATCTGCTCTTCGAGAATGGCGAGTCGCTGCTGAAGCGTCCGCTGCGGGAACGGCGTGAGCGTTTGCGCGCCCTCGAGCTGCCGCAACAGTTTCAGCTTTCGCCGGTGGTGCCGGTGCATTCGGCCGGAGAGATTGAGCGCGAGTTCAAGCAGGCCCGGTTGCGCTCGAACGAGGGGCTGATGGTGAAAGATCCGGAGAGTTTCTACTGCCCGGGCGCGCGGGGCATGTTCTGGTTCAAGCTGAAGAAGGAGCTTGCCACGCTCGACGTGGTGGTGGTGGCGGCTGAGCTGGGGCATGGCAAACGTAACGGTGTGCTGAGCGACTACACCTTCGCTGTTCGCGATGAAAACAGCGGCGAATTATTGCCCATCGGCAAAGCTTACAGCGGCCTTACCGACGCGGAGATTGCCGAGCTCACCGAGCATTTCACGCGCAACACACTGGTTGATCGCGGCCGCTACCGCGAGGTGAAGCCGGACGTCGTACTCGAGGTGGCGTTTAACTCGATCCAGCCGAGTACGCGACATTCGAGTGGCCTGGCGTTGCGTTTTCCGCGGATCAAAGCGATTCGCCGCGATAAAACGGTAGAGGCGATCGACACGCTCGCCTACGCGCGTCAACTCGCGGCGGAGCAGACGCAACTGCATCAACGCGGCACCTGACGCGAGCGGCAACGGCTCCCGGAAACGCGCTACCGGTTCACGGAGCGGGCGTGGGCGACGTGTTCCGCTCGCCCGGTCGCTCGCGTTTCGGTAAGTGTTCCTTTTTTCCGCCACGATCCTCGGCGTTTTTTTCTTCCGGCGAATTCGCGGGCGTTGCTGAGACCGCTTCTCCGGGAGACGGCGATGCCGAGGGGCGCGGCGGCGGCCCGTGATGGACATTCGGCGGCGTCGCGGGCGCATGTTCCGTCCCAGGCGGCGTGGAGGTCGTTGCCGGCGAATGTACGGGCGGCGCAGGCGATGAAAATGGCACTGTCCGATGAGCCGGCGGCGCTGCAGGCGAGGCCGTGACCGGAGTGCGATCAATTGGAGCAGTTCCCGGCGTCATCGGCCTGGCGCTCGACGCCTGCCCTGCGGTTTGGCGCGGGGGTGGAGTGATCCGAGCCGTCATTTCCGGCCGCGCGAAGGGACGCGCGGACACATGAGGCGTGAGTACAGGCGTGGCGTCTTCCAGCGGC
>Ga0213881_10000671_pt1 | contig 19698 bp, 24 predicted proteins | sample BarmaccoBMER_R08_FD_160104 | JGI IMG/M metagenome (GOLD analysis project Ga0213881, IMG submission 160104) | Barbacenia macrantha exposed rock microbial communities from rupestrian grasslands, the National Park of Serra do Cipo, Brazil - ER_R08 ... | reverse complement strand
TCAGCCGGCCCACCACGATCGTTGGCATGCTGCACGGATTCTTGTACATGGGCTACGTGGTGTGCACTCTGGTACTCGCGGAGCGTTGCCGCTGGCGGCCGGTGCGAGCTGCTTTGGTAGCCTTGGCCGGCACCATACCGTTTCTCTCGTTTGTGGCTGAGCGCAAGGTCACACGGCTGGTGAGGACCGAGGACGCCAAGGCCGGTACCGGCGGCTCGTCAGCAAGCTGATCTGATTTCGAAAGCTGCTCGGCCGGCGGGTTTTCCTGCCTTTGGCCAGCGGTTTTGGTTCTTTTTGCATCGAGCCGTTAGGTTCGGGCCGTGTCGGGAGTGCGCGTGGGCGATTTCGAGGCAACTGGACCAGCTGACGTCCCTACTTTGTTCTCGCATCTTGTCGATGACACGACGTTGTTGGGGCCTCGTGGGCTGGTGCCGCCGATGGCCGAGGTGGTGCGAGATTACTTGAGTGCCCGGCACGGCGACTACGGTGGTATGACTGGTCAGTTGGTTTGCCCGGTTTCTCGGTTACCTCAGCTGGTCGCGGAGCTCGCCAAGATCACGCCGGCTCATCCGGTGGACGTCTCCTTGGTGGTAGACACCGGCCTCGGTGCGGTGCCCAAGGCGCTGTCGTTGGTGCTATCCCGGCAGAACCTGGTTACCCCGCGCACTGTCGAGACCGCGGCCCCGACCGACCTCGACTCGACCTGGCTGGAGCGGGTGTCCGAATTCGTCCCGGACGATGTGCTGGCGGTGGTCGAGCCGCGTCGGCCGCTGGGCGGTGATCCCACGCAATGGCTCAACGCGGTGCGTCGGGTCGCCGAGCATGGTTGCAGTCCGAAGCTGCGGTGTGGCGGGCCGAGGGCTTCCGACATCCCGACGGTGAACCAGGTAGCCGATTTCGTTGTAGCCGCCGCCAGCGCACCGGCTGGCTTCACGACCAGTCTCGGCCTGAGGCATGCCGTGCGGCAGCCCACCGACGCGAATGGCCAAGCTGACCACGGGTTGCTCAACATGCTGATTGCGGTGGCTCGTGCGCTGGTGTCCGGTGATGTCCTGGGTGCGCTAGCCGAGACCGACGGTATGGTGCTCGCCCACGAGGTTGGCAAGCTTTCCGAAGCCGCAAGCAGCGCGGTTCGGGGGCTGTTGGCGCGATGTGGCTGCGGTTCAGCTCGAGAATCGGCGGTTGAGCTTGCCCGTTTGGGAGTGTTGCGAACCCCTTGACGCTAGGCTTGCCCGAGTGCCCCGTCTGGCTTTCCTTGGTCCCCAAGCGACGTTCGCCCAGCAGGCCTTGCTCAGCCTGCCCGAGTCCCGTGACGCCGAACTGTTGCCGTATGCCGGCAGTACGGCGGCGTTAGCCGCCGTACGCTCCGGTGAGGCGGATGCGGCGTGCGTTCCGTTCGAGAACAGCGTTGAGGGCGGGGTGCCAGCGGTGCTGGACTCGCTGGTCTGCGATCCCCCGCTGGTTATCGTGCGTGAGGTGTTGCTGGCGGTGGAGTTTGCCGTGATGGTGCGTCCAGGTACGACGGCGGCCGATGTGCGTACCGTTGCCTCGCACCCACATGGGGAAGCTCAGACTCGGCATTGGCTGGCCGCCAACCTCCCTGCGGCCGAGGTGAAAATGTCCAGCTCCACGGCTGAGGCGGCTGCCCAGGTGGCCCGGGGCGAAGTAGACGCGGCTGTTGCCGCGCCCCTAGCGGCGCGGACGCACGGACTGACGATCCTGGCGGAAGATGTCGCCGACAACGCCGCCGCCGTCACCCGTTTCGTCTTGGTTTGTCCGCCGGGCCCGCCCCCAGCACCGACCAGCGTGGACCGCACCACGTTGGCGGCGACCACGGAGAATCGTCCGGGCGCGTTGCTCAGCGTACTCACCGAGTTGGCGGTCCGGGATATTGATCTGACACGGATCGAATCCCGACCGATCAAGGGTCTGCGCAACGAGTACTGGTTTCACCTGGACTGCACGGGACATGTGGCGCAGCCCGCGATGGGAGAAGCACTGGCCGCCCTGCACCGCCGGTGCCTGCGGGTGCGCTATCTCGGCTCGTACCCGAGGGCGCTCGAGCCGGCGAACGGGATCAGCGCAACCGCGGACAAGGTGGCTGGGCTTGGCGATGCGCGTCCGCGCAGCCCTGAGCCGGTTAATGGAAGCAGCCCTGAGCCGGTTAATGGAAGCAGCCCTGAGCCGGTTAATGGAAACAGCGCGGACCGGTTCGTCGCGGCGGCCCGGTGGCTGGATGGCGTCCGCGCGGGAAGCCAGGCATGAAACCCGACGACGACGGCGGGCTACTGCGGATTGGGCCACAGTTGGTGCTCATCCGGCATGGTCAAACTGACTCTAATGTGCGCTAGGTGCTCGCCGTGAAGACCACGAGGCTCGGGCACAGTTCGATGCGGTCTACGCGGGCTGGGTGGCGGGGGAGCTGGATCGGCGGTTGCCCGGCGGGGAGTCAGCCGCCGAGGTAAGGGCGCGATTTCTTCCGGTGGCGGCCGAGCTGTGGGGCAGACATGCTGACCGGCCGAACGGACTGGTTGTGGTGGTCAGCCACAGTGCCGCTATCCGGATAGCCGCCCGCGCGATGATGGGCGACGACCCGGAAAGTCGATACGTTCCCGACACCTTTTGTGCACGGTTGGACATTGACCGATGCGCTACCGAGGCGGAGCCAAGCATGGCTGTAACAGAACGTCAGCTACGCGCCGAGGCCGATCAGCTTGCTGGCGCGTCGATTTGTTCGATTCGTCGGCGAATCTGCTCTGACTCGTCGACCCGAGCGAGGCCAGCAAGCACATCGGCCAAGGTGCTCAGCGTTCCCCGCAGATCGTTTAGGAACGCCTGCGGGTGTTGTTCGTGAAGACGCTCGTAGAGCGCGACGGACTCGTTGGCGGCCGGTAGGGCCGCTTCCAGCTCGGCGGCGTGGGCAGCACGTACCGATGCGAAACTCCACAGGCCTTGGGCGAGGTCGGGTTCGAACGCCGTCGGATTGGTCGCCGCGAGCCGCCGGTAGATCTGCACCGCCTGCTCGGTGGCGGCCAGCGCCTGCTCGTGGCGCCCCAGATTCGACAGCCGGTTGCCGAGGTTGGTCAGCGACGTGGCGAGGTCGGGTTCGAACGCCGTCGGATTGGTCGCCGCGAGCCGCCGACGGATCTCCACCGCCTGCTCGGTCGCGGCCAGCGCCTGCTCGTGGCGCCCCAGGTTCGACAACCGCACACTGAGGATGGTGAGTCGGTGGGCGCGCGCGGCTGGGGTGGTGTCTGGGGTGAGGGTGTCGGTGAGTCGTTGGGCCAGGTCGCAGGCCGGTTGGAGCAGCTCGGTGTCATAGCGGGGCAACACCTGGTCGGTGGTGTCGGCGACATCGTGGGGGGCGAGGGTGACCACTGTGTTCAGCACCGTGGCGCCACCGATGACGGCCAGCTCGGGTCGGGCGCGGATCAGGGTCCGCAACCCGTCGGCGGCTGTGGGGTGTCGGGTGGCGGTCGCGGCGAGCACGATCAGACACCGGCGCAGCGCCGCACGGTTCAGCGAGTCCGCGTTGGTGTTGGTGGTCAGGTGGGTGAGCAGTTCCAGGGCGTGGGGTTGTTTCCGCAGGACAGCGGCGATGAGGTCTTCCCCGAAGCGGTCCGGGCGGATCGGCTGCAGGGTGGCCACCTCCACGACGGCGGTGGGGCTCAAGCCGTGCACTTCGGAGCGCACCGGCGGGTACAACCGTTCGTAGTCGGTCAGCAGCCGGGCCGCGTCGGCCTGACCATCAGCCATACCGGCGTGGCGCAGCAGCGCGAGCGCCGCTGTGTGGCCGGTGGTGGGGCCGAACAGGGTCGCTAACCAGGCCATGGTCTCCATCGCGTGTTCGCGGTGAGGGTCGCGGCCGGTGGTGTCGGTCCAGCCGCGACGTTCGTGGCTAAGCAGGTACTCGGACAGGTCCTCGTGGGTGGGTGCGCGGTCACCGGTGTCAGCGGCGCAGACCGCGGCCAGGGCGGCCATGTGCAGGTCCAGCACCGACCCGTAGCCGGGATCGTTCAGATCGTTGCGTGGGTCGGGCGGTGGTCGTCCGGGCGCGATGTGATCGATGAACGCTGTGGCGGCGGCGGTGAAGGCACCGGCCCGGTCGGTGGTGAACTCGCCCAGGCTGATCGGTTCGGCCAGATGAACACCGCCGCGGTCGAGTTGCGCGGCGATGGTGTCCCACAGCCCGGGGGACGGGCGGGCCAGCAGCAGGACCCGCACCCGACGGCTGGGGTAGACCAGCGGCAGGTTCTCCACCAGTTCGACCAGGACGCCCAGCGCCCAGCGTTCGGCGTAATCGGCCACCACCAGCAGCGGTTGGTCCCCGGCCGGTGGCTCGCGGTCGATCCCCGGGCGCGATCGGGGTCCCTTCTGCACCGCCTGGGCCACCGCCCAGCGCGACTGATACCGCGTGGTGGCGGTACGTCCGGCCAGACGCGTTTTGCCCGCCCCACCCGGGCCGGTGTCAAGGGACATGTCGATCTGAACGGTGGTGGTCGTGAGATGTGAACGGTGGTGGCCAACAGTTTTGAACGGTGGCGGCCATGGGATCTGCCTAGGGTGGTGGCCGCCGGCCGTGGGGTGGTTAGGTGAGGGCTTTCACCCCCTGTCCGGTGAGTGCTTGGGAGAGTCGGATGCTGTCTCCGCTGGTTTGGCAGAGGTGGGCGTGGTGGAGTAGTCGGTCGACGGTGGCGGTGGCCAGGGTTTTGGGCATGAGTTCGTCGAATCCTGAGGGGTGTAGGTTGGAGGACACCGCAATTGAGCGGCGTTCGTAGGCTGCGTCGACCAGTCGGTAGAGGCCTTCGGCGGTATCGGGGCCGACGGGGAGCAGTCCGATGTCGTCGATCATGATGAGTTCGGCGCGCAGGATCCGGGTGATGGCTGTGGTGAGCGAGTCATCAACGCGGTGTCGGCGGACGAGGACGCCGAGGGCTTCGAGCGTGAACCAGGCCACGTGGAGCCCGGATTCGACGGCTTGGTGGCCGAGGGCTTCAAGGAGGAATGTCTTGCCGGTGCCGGCCGGGCCACAGACGACGAGGTTCTCCTTGCGGTGGACCCATTCCAGGGTGCGGAGCGCGGCTTGGGTGGGGGCGGGGATGGAGGACAGGGTTTCGTTCCAGGCCTGGAAGGTTTTGCCGGTGGGGAATCCGGCTCGGGCGCGGCGGGTGGCCAGTGAGGAGCGGTCGCGGCCGGCGACTTCTTCGGTCAGGAGCGCCCGTAGGACTTCGGTGGGGTCCCAGCGTTGAGCTTTGGCGGTGGCCAGTACCTCGGGTGCTATGCGGCGGATGTGCGGCAGACGCATCCGGCGTAGCAGTGCTTCGAGCCCGGTGTCGAGCGGGGGTGGGGTGGGAGTTGTCATTGCCGTGCCCACTGGTAGATCAGCGTGGTGATTCGTTCGGTGATCTGGTCGAGGTGCCAGATGGCGGCTTCCACGGTGGGCCTGGCCTGGAAGTACTCGGTGAACTCGGCGGCGGTGGTCTGGCTGGACTGGTCGAGCCAGCCGGCTAGGCGTGTGATCAACCAGGCCCATTCGTCGAGCTCAGCGGCGGGCACCAGCACCCGCCAGTTGAGGTCGACGGGGTCTGAGCTGGCGGTGGCCGTGGTGGCGTCGCTGTTCATGGGCTCACCCGCGGGCCGCTGAAACCGGCCCAGCTGGCGGTGCCCTGGGCCAGGGTGTGGTTCTCGTTGGTCTGGTGGGTCGGATGAGGTGCGCTGGTGGTCTGGTGGATGAGGATCGCGGTGAGATCACCGTCGGCGAATCGGCCCGCGGCGGCGGCTTCCGCCAACGCGCGGTCGGTGACCGACCGGCCGTGGCGCCCGGCTAGCTCGACCGCTTCGGCCATCTTGGTTCGTACCCGGGTGGCTCCAGCCGCGGCGGCCTTGGTCAGCCACCGTGCCGCGCCCTCACCCAGAGCCAGGAACGTCGCCTCGCCGCTGGTGGTGGCTTTGGGTGCGCGGGCTAGCGAGCCGGGCGCGGCGGGTGGGAAATGCGCGTCGTCGATGCGTGGGCTTCCCGGGTTGGTCGGGTGGTGGCGGGCGACTTCGACCGGCCCATCGGCTCCGACGTGCACGATCACTATCTGGTCGCCATGGCGGCGTACCCACACCGTCTGCCCGGCGAGCTGGTGAGGTACCGAGTATTGGCTGGTTTCGAAGTTGACCATTGGTGTGTCGCGCCCGACGGTACGGGTCACCCCGAACGCGCCGGTGAACGGCGCGGCCGGGAGCGGATGTAACCGAGGGTGTTCCTGGGTGAGCATCTCGATCGGGGCGCGGCGGGTGACTCGGTGCGCACGAGCGTTGACCTGCTCGCAAAACGCCGCGCACGCCGCCTCCAACTCAGCGAAGCTGGTGTACTCGTCAAGCAGGTTGGCCTCGGTGGGCACCAGATCGGCCTTCGCGATCCGCACGCATGCCTCGCTGCCACCCTTCGTGGCCGGGTCCGCGGGCACGCAGGTGGCCACCGTCAGCCCGTAGTGGCGAGCGAAGACCACTGTGGCCGGGTTACGCACCGGTACCCCGGCGACGTGCTCGACGGTGACGGTTTTCTCGTTGTCGGTCAGCAGATAGGTGGGCACCCCACCGATCCGCCGCAGCGCGGTGTCGATCGCGGCGAACACACTCGGCTGGGTCTTGTCCAGCAGGGGAAGCACCACCCGGAATCGACACCACGCCAGCCAGAAACAAAACAAGACCGTCGCGATGCCGGCGATACGCGGGCCGTCCCCAAAGTCGTACTGTGCCCACATCCCCGGCTCGGGAACCCACGGCCGAAACACCCGCCGGCGCCCGGACCGCCACGCCATCTTGATCTCCGCGACCGCGCGGCGAGTGGTGCGATCCGACCCCTTGAAACCCATCGCGACGATCTTGTCGTGAGCCACGTCAGCGCGGATCTTGCCCTCAGAGCGTTCAACAAGCTCCTCCAACTTCGGCGCAAACTCATCAATCACTCTCGGCCGCGGCTCCGGCCGGCCCGGCACCAGCGTGCCCGCCTCACGCGCGGCCACATACCGTGCCACCGTGTTCGGCGAACACCCCGCCAACTCAGCGGCGTCGCGATACGACCCGGTCAAATCGAACCCTTCGAGAATTTCCATGATCTCCTCGGCAGACTTCACGTATCCCCTCCCCGGGGGCTGGGTGCGGTTGGCGCCGCTCAGCCCACTCGAGGAGGGGACCCCCGCCCGGTAACCGGCGAGGAACGGTCAAGATCGTGTCGGCAGATCCACTGACCACCAGCGATCACTTCCACTGACCATCACCGCTCAAAAACTTGGCCGTCCGCATTCAGGATCCCATGACCGCCGACAGGCCGGTGAGCATGAGCACCGAGACGTCCTCGTCGGGTTGGTCCAACCACTGGTCTATCAGCGCCTCGTCGGCGGGTCGCGGCTGGTATCCCACGATCTCGCGCACCGGGTTGAGCAGGTGACTGGGCGAGTTCCGCGAGCGGGAGACCCGCCGTGGGGGCGTGGGGGTGAGGTACTCCAGCCGGACGGCGTCGCGGTCAAGCAGGATCGACAGATCCCCGTCGACCTGACCGATCTGGATGTTGTGCCCACCCACCGTCCCGGACATCGACGGGCCCGGCGGCGTGGTCGAGGGTCTAGACCTCACCGGTCACGGTGGATGGTCGCGTTTCCGCCGACCTGGCCGAACTGGATGTTGTCCCGCCTCACCGTCCCAGACATCGACACACTGGACGCTTCGGCACCCACACCCTCACCCTGATCAGGCCCCGACGCTAACCACAACGCCAGCACCATGGCCAGCAGGGTCAACACCCCGACCACGATCCAGGCCCACGGGTTGGTCTTCCACTCGGTGGCCAGGTTGATCACTACCGCGACACCGGAGCCGACCACAGCCGTCGCGGCCGTGGGCACCGCGACCCGCCATCCCAACCGAGCTGACATCGGTTCCGCCTCCCGGCCCACGGCCCGCCATCTCGCCGGTGCTCAGCATGACAGCCAGGGGCGGCGGCGCGCGAGGATTCCCGGCAACGTTCTCGTGTCGAGATCACCGATCCCCGCCGTGGCGGGGTGTCGCTGCTCGGTGGGCTCCAGGGGGTCGCTACCGTGCCCCGGTGATCAAGACTGGGTGGCGGGTTGCGCGGGCTCCGCAACAGCCGGCTGGGCCGGATGTGTTTGGTGGGGTTGGCCGGCCGGGCCGGTCGGATTGGTCGAGGGGTTGCGCCGGGAGGGCGTCTGTGCGGGGACACCGTTTCTGATCTCGCCGGAGTTCGCCCACGACGTGGCGTTGAACGGGTTCTTCCTGTCGTGTGAGATGCAGGGTCGGGCTTGGACGACTCAGCACGGTTATGCGCCGGGTAGTGCTCGAAGGTAGGTCGGACGATCCTACGGGCTGGCGGCTTCGGCATTGGGACGACGGTCCGCCACTGGCGGGGGACGTGACCGGGGGCGCACGAGCCCGCGTTGCGCGCCTAACTAGCGGGCCGTAACCACGCCTACTGGGTTACCGCCCAGGCCTCGATGGCTGCTGGACTTCCTCTACTGGAGGCAGCACCGGCGGTCTCCCCGGGAGCTTGTCGTCTGGCAGCTTTACCGGCGGCGGGGCCTCGGATGGCGATGGCTGGTTGGGCTGGCTTTCAGCTGGGGCAGGTGCGGCGTCGTCTGGCTCGGGGACGTCGGCATCCTTGCCGGCCCCGGGGGCCGGGGCACCTGGTGGTACCTCCGAGTGGGAGGGCGGCGCCGGCTTGTCGCCGACTTGAACGGGTCCCCTAACTGAGCCGGTGACGGGCGCGAACCCGCTGCGATCCGGTAACTGGGCGGCTAGGTTGCACGCTACTTTCCGGGTGCCCGCAGCCCAGGACTCCACGGTCAGGTTATCCCAGAGCACCGACAATTTCTTGTCGCTGATCACTTTTTCGCCGCCGGCATAGTCGCTGGCCATCTTGCTGCATGCGGGCTGGAGGAACGCATCCTGGTCGCTAACCTGCGGGAACTTGTCGTGGAACTTCTGGCCGAGGTCGATCGAACCGACGGCCTCGATGGCGTGCGGGAGTGAGCAGTCCACCGGGTCGCCGATGTATCGGCCGTCGATGCCCAGGCACGTACCGGTAGGGCGAATGTCCGCCTGATCTTGAGCCGATACCTTGCCGGTGATCGCATAGAGCGCGCCGGAGCGCGAGAACCGTTGCAGGCCGCAGCGCAATAATCGGTCGCCGTCGGCCCAGCTCTTCGGGGACGGTCTGAGCGCGCCGGCTCGGAATGCGCCATTGGGGTCATACTTGCCGCCGAGGTAGCGAACCACGAGCGGCGTACAACGCTCATTGACTAATTGCCGGAAACGCTGGTTGTCCGGCATCGCGGCATTGGCTGGGATGCCGCTCAGCTGCACCGCTCCAGCCTGCTCGAACAGGTGTGAACGAGAGCAGTCGACCGTTTCAGCGTCGGCGGCGTCGGTGCGCTGCCAGGTCAGGCAGCTGCCAGGGGTCGCTGGCGGTGCCGTCCGGGTCGGGACCGAGGCTTCTTCGCTGTCCTCTGGGACTGGCGCCGCCGCGAGTGTGCTCAGCACCGGCACCCGGGTACCCGACAGCTCGTCCAACGTGGCGGCAGCGAGCATCACCACCGCGCCAACTAACAGACCGATCACGATGCCAACGTGCCGTCGTTGTAGGACAGGGCGTGGGGCGACCGGCCGTGGTGCCTGATGGGCGCGGTGCGCTTCCGGCGCTCGGGGAGGCTCAAGGGTCGGCGTCATGACTTGGTCATCATGCCGTCGACCCCGCCAAGCGACCCACCGCGTGGCGGTATCTAGGCGCCGTCCGGTCCTTCGGGTGCTGCGAGCGTATTCGCCGGTACCGGGAGCGGCGGCGTTCCGGGTCGTCATAGCCGATGGGCATCCGCTTATCGACAGATGTGTGAGAGCGTTGAACCGCTACATATGTGACTGCTTCGAGCCGGGTGCGGGGACCCGAGCAAGCTAGCTAGGCTAACACGTTGTGATCGACCTGAAGTTGCTGCGCGAGCGCCCGGACGAGGTGCGCGCGTCGCAGCGTGCCCGGGGCGCCGACCCGGCGGCGGTTGATGCGGTGCTGGCGGCGGATGAGCGCCGCCGTATCGCCGTCGGCCGGGCGGACACACTGCGCTCCGAACAGCGCCAGCTCGGCAAGAAGATCGGCCGGGCGTCTGGCGAGGAACGCGCCGCGCTGCTCGAGCACGGCAAGGAGTTAGCTGCCCAGGTCAAGGCGGCCGAGAGCGAACAGGCTGAGGCGGATCAGGCGCTCGTCGACACCCACCGCGCGCTGCCGAATCTGATCATTGAGGGTGTACCGGCGGGCGGCGAGGACGATTACGTGGTTCTCGATCACGTTGGCACTCCGCCCGAGTTCGACTTCGAGGTGCGCGACCACCTGGACCTGTTGGAGCGTCTAGGCGCGCTGGACATGGAGCGTGGCGCCAAGGTGTCCGGCGCCCGGTTCTACTTTCTCACCGGCGTCGGCGCTCGGCTGCAGCTTGCGCTGCTCACCATGGCGATGAACAGGGCGGTTGCCGCCGGGTTCACCATGGTTATCCCGCCGGTGCTGGTGAAGCCGGAGGTCATGGAGGGCACCGGATTCCTGGGCGCGCACGCCAGCGAGGTGTACCGGCTGCGCGATGACGACCTGTTCCTGGTGGGCACCAGCGAGGTACCGCTGGCCGGTTACCACGCCGGGGAGATCCTGGACCTGAGTGGCGGGCCGCGCCGATACGCCGGCTGGTCGACCTGTTTCCGGCGGGAGGCCGGTAGCTACGGCAAGGACACCAGGGGCATTATTCGGGTGCACCAGTTCGACAAGATCGAGATGTTCTCCTACTGCCGGCCAGAGGACGTGCAGGACGAGCACCAGCGGTTGCTCAACTGGGAGCGGGACATGTTGGCGGCCGTCGAAGTGCCGTACCGGGTGATCGACACCGCCGCCGGTGATCTGGGCGCCAGCGCCGCGCGCAAGTACGACTGCGAGGGCTGGGTCCCGTCCCAGAGCCGCTACCGAGAGCTCACCTCGACGTCCAATTGCACGACGTTCCAGGCTCGGCGGCTGAATATCCGGTATCGGGATGAGGACGGCCGCAACCGGACGGCGGCCACCCTGAACGGCACGCTGGCCACTACCCGGTGGATCGTGGCGATCGTGGAGAACCATCAGCGGGCTGACGGCTCGGTCGTGGTTCCTGAAGCGCTGCGCCCGCTGCTCGGGCTCGACGTGCTCAAGCCCGCCTAGCGCCAGTGGGCCACGGCGGACTTCCCCGGGCCACGGCGGCTTCGCATATCCAGCCTGCTCTTCGCATATGTCCCGCGGCATGCGAAGAGCAGACCAGGTATGCGAAGTTGCGCTGGCTAGGCCGCGTCGCGGAGGTGTCCAGGTCGGCCGCCAGCGGGATGGTCAGCGGGATCATTGTGGTTGCTCCGGAAGCTCGTTCACGCGTTCTAGGTGAGCGCGCAGCACATCCTCCACGTAGGCTGACAGCGAGCGGCCGTCGTCGATCGCCGCGTGCTTAATCGCACGCACCAGGTCAGCCGGTAGATAGATGTTGAACTGCTGCTTCGCGGACGCCACAGCCCTCTAGTTTACTAGTTGGTGGAAGGCGGACGGCCCAGTGGTGCTATAGCGCGGCTACAGCGGGATGGGGGTGTTGGCGCCGCTGAGCACTACGCCGACTTGCTCACCGGGCTCCGGGCGGTAGATGCCAGGCCCCGGTGCCTGCTCCGCGAGTTCCAGCGCGACACCACCCTGACCGCACAACGTCTGCGGCGCATCGAACGCGTGCACCTGCAGGGCGTTAGAGCTGGCCGCCCACTCCTGGCTGGCCGCCAGCGAGTCGGCGTAACGCTCCCCGGTCACCACCAGCGTGGCGCCGCAGCCTCGGATGCGTTCAATCTTGGCCGGCGAGGACACCGTCGGCACGTAGATCCGGGCCGGCACGCCCGGCCGCTGAGCGGCCCAGGCGACCGCAAGGTGCGCGCGATGGTATCCCGATCGGCGGTCGTCAGCTCGACAAGCCGGGAAACCGCCGAGCTCACGCCGGATTGCGGGCGCGGCGAGAAGGTTTGCGCCCTTCCGAAGACTTCGGTTTGCCTTTCTGCGCCGGCGCCGAAGGCTTCGCTTCGGTCGAGGGTTCCGCGCGTTGCGTCGGCACCGAAGGCGAAGCCCCCGCTTCACCAGATGAGCTGGCGCGGGCCGCTGCCACGCTGCGTTCGAGCGCGTCGAGCAGGTCGGTCATGGCGTCGCCCTGGACGTCGCCATCGGCGGCTGGGGCGGGTGGTGGGCGGGTATCGCCGGCAGCACGCTTGCGTTCGATCAGCTCTACCACCGCTTCCCGGTACTCGTCGGAGAACCGGCTTGGGTCGAAATCCGCGCCCAGGCTGTCGATCAGCGAAGCGGCCATCTGCATCTCTTGCGGGCGCAGCTCGACATCTGCTTCGAGGATCTCGAATTCCGGCTGGCGTACCTCGTCTGGCCAGAGCATGGTTTGCAGCACGATGGTCTTGTCCTGCACTCGCAGCAGGGCAAGGGCCTCTTTCTGCCGCAGCGTGACCTTCACCACCGCCATTCGGTTTGTCTCGCGCAGCGCCTCGCGCAGCAGGGCATACGGCTTGGCGGCTTTGGTTTCTGGCTCAAGGTAGTAGCTCTTATCGAACAGCATCGGGTCAATTTGGTCGGCGGGGACGAACTCCAGCACATCGATTTCTCGGCTGCTGGAAACCGGTAGCGCATTCAGGTCCGCCTCGGTGAGCATGACCAGCTCGCCATCCTCGAGCTCGTAGCCCTTGACGATGTCGGCGTAGTCGACTTCCTCACCGCACACTGTGCACACCCGCTTGTACTGGATACGCCCACCGTCGGCACTGTGCACCTGGTGGAATCGGATGTCATGGTCGGCTGTGGCCGAGTACAGCTTCACCGGGACGCTGACGAGCCCGAACGACACCGCGCCGCTCCACATCGCCCGCATCAGCCGGTCTCCTCCAGGTTCGCCGAGCGCATACCTGACAGCATGGGCCTGTGGACCCTATGCTCGCCACCCCTGGACCGCTCCCAGTCGGCCCCCAATGGTGTTACGAGGTGAAGTGGGACGGCATGCGGCTGCTGGCGGACATCTCCACAAAGGACACCGCCACGGTGTTGAAGCTGACGAGTCGGACCGGGCGAGACATGACCCGGCATTTCCCCGAGCTGTCTGGCCTCCGAGGCGCGCTCGCCGACGCGCTGCTGGATGGCGAGGTCGTGATGCTGGCCAACGGGTTGCCGTCATTCAGTGCACTGGCCGAGCGCTTCCACCGGATCCCCACAGCGGCTGAGGCCTCCGCTCGACCGGTGGTGCTGATGCTGTTCGACGTGCTGCGGCTTTACGGGGTGTCCTTGCTTGATCGGCCGCTGGCGGCGCGGCGAGCCACCTTGGAACGGCTGAATCTGGCCGCGGTGCCGAACGTGCGGTTCTCACCCTGCTATGACGACGGGCAGGCACTACTGGAGGCTACCCGTGAACGGGGTCTGGAAGGAGTAGTGGCCAAACATCGCGAATCGGTGTACCGCCCGGGCCAGCGCAGCTCAGACTGGGTGAAGCTGGCGCACCGGCGCACGCGGGACTGCCTGGTCGGGGGTTGGCGACTGGAACGCACCCACTCGTCGCGGATCGGCGGGCTACTACTGGGAGTGCCGGACGCCGATGGCGGGCTGCGCTTCGCCGGACGAGTCGGCTCGGGGCTGGCCAGTGATTCGGCTCAGCGCGTGCTCCGGGAGATCCTGCCAAAGTATGCCGTCGAGGTCTCACCGTTTACCCAGCCGATACCCCGAGAGGACGCGGTTGACGCGCGGTGGTGCCAACCGTGCTTAGTAGCGTTGGTCACCCACCTCGGTTGGACCGACCATGGGCGGCTGCGGCAGCCGGTGTTCCAGGGACTGCGTCTGGACGCGGCCCTGTGAGTGGCGAGTATGGCTAGCCATACTCGCCACTCACAGGGCTGGCCCATACCGACGTATCAAGTCACGATGTAAGCGGCATCCGGTGAACGACCGGGTCGCCATCCACACACGGAGGACAGCTGTGGACTTCGACGCGTTGAAGAACCAAGCCAAGGACCTGATCGTCGACCAGATTGAGGAGCAGGCCAAGGAGCATTTCGCGGGGCAAGACCAGGAGATCGACTCTCTTGCTGAGATGGCCAAGAGCTTCAACTTCGGCGGCGATCCCGCGCAGCCACCCGCCGAGCACCAACAACCACCAGCAGCTGAGAACGCACCGGCCGAGCAACCACCAGCCCAGTAGCGGTCGCGTGCACGGCTGCGAGACCCTCTGCGGAGGGCACTCGCCCCGTGCGGGTTACCGTGTCGTGGTGACCATGATGCTCACCTGGCAGGGTAGCGAAGGCCGAGCGCTGGAGAGCAGCCGAGTTTTGTTCGGCCAAGGCGGCCTGCGGACGTTCGGAAGAGTCGTCCGAGTGTCGCCGGACGGTTCGGCGTTCACCGCGTCCTACCGACTCTCAGTTGGGGAGAGCGGCGTGCTGAGCCGGCTCTCACTGAACAGTGCGTCAGCTCAGCGCGAACGAGCTTTGACCCTCAGCCGATCCGACGATGGGTACTGGCTACTTGACACCGGTTCGGGTGGTTCCCGAGCTGAGTTTGACGGCGCCGTGGATGTCGATCTGCAGTACAGCCCGCTGTTCAATGCGTTGCCCATCCGGCGGTTGCGTCTGCACCATGAGGCCGGCGATCACCTGGTCCCGGTGGTGTTCGTTTCGCTGCCGACGCTGGAGGTCCAGCTGGTGCGGCAGCGTTACCGCACTGTATCGGTGCTGAATGATACCGGCCGCGCGGTGGTCGAGTTCAGCTCCAAGGACTTCACCGCCGATCTCACGGTAGACGCCCAAGGGCTGGTGGTGGATTACCCAGGATTGGCCACGCGCCTGTGAGCCTGTAGACACGGGAGACTGCCGCCAGCGCTTGTGGGCACGCCGCCGCCCGCTAACTCGGTGACCGCCAGCCAGCGAGCACCGCGCCCTGGCGGCCGAGCGCGCGCAGGCGCGCCAACTCGATATCCCGGTCGATCAGGATCGGCTCGGCCGCCCGAGTCTCCTCCCAGCGCGACCGTGCCCGGTTCCCGGCGTTCACCGTCGCGGCCAGCCCTCCGGTCGAGGCCAGGGAACCCCGTGCCGCCCCCAGCCGACCTAGGGCGTCGTCGACGGCGGCGAGCAGCCCCTCCCGGTTTCCCTGGCACATCGCCAACACCAGCTCAGGGCGAGTACCGGCCACCCGGGTGCCGTCGGCGAAAGAGCCGGCGGCCAGGCTCAGGGCGAGTTTACCTTGCGATACGCCAGCTGGCCCCTCGTCAAGGGCGACCGCGGCCAGCACGGCCGCAAGCAGATGCGGCAAGTGTGAAACCCGGCCGACCGCCGCGTCGTGTTCCTCGGCGGTGGCGGGCACCACCAACGCGCCACAGTCCCAGGCCAGCTCGGTGACCTCGGACCATACTTCGAGATCGAGCCCTTCGTCGGCCGCTACCACCCACCGGGCGCCTTGGAACAGCGTGGCCGAGCCGGCGGCCCAGCCGGACTCCTCGGTACCAGCCATTGGGTGCCCGCCCACATAACGGGTTTGTGGCGCGTGCTGACGCACCGCGTCTCGCATCGCCCTCTTCACGCTGACCACATCGGTCAACCGGCACGTCGGCGACACCTCGTGGACCCTGCTCAGCACCGCCGGCACCGCCGGCAGCGGCACCGCCAGCACGACCAAGGCATCTTCCTCGTTGGCCCGCTGCAGCGCGGCATCCACGTTCGGCTCGACATCGTACCCATCGGCCCTTGCCTGGTCCGCCGTCGAGTCGGTGGCCGTGGCACCCCACACTTTGCGACCCGAAGGAGCACCGGAAACCGCGCGGACCAACGAACCACCGATGAGTCCGAGCCCGAGCACGCAGATTGGCCGATAGGTCACAACCCGCAAGCCTACGCCGGCCGGCTGGACTCATTGAGCCGGCTTCGCCGGAACCCGCAAGGCGTTAAACCCTCAAGCCAGGGAACCCGGCTCGCATATCGCACCGCCTAACCGTTGCTCGTGGCGGACGGGCCGTTCGGCTCCGACTCAATTCCGGTCGCCGCCGCCAGTGGCACGGACGGCGCGGCAAGGCTCGGAGGTGGCGCGAGCCGGCTATCTTCTTCACCGCGAGTTACGGGGCCGGCACTAGGTTTGTTCGGCCGGTGTGTGTTGGTTGGCTCGCTTGGATGCGAAGGCGTAGGTAATCATTTCGATGGTAAGCCGGATGTCCGACACCCCAGTCAGACCGGGGCCGGTACCCGGACGCTGCAACCGTTGCGGTCAACAAGTGATCGGCTGCCGAGACCCGGAAGGGCGGCTGATCCCAGTACACCCGACCGCCGTGCCCGGTGGCGAGCTGATCGTCAACGGTCTGGGTGGCACGATCGTGCGGGTGCTTTCGCCTCGTGAGGCCGCAGCCGCGCACCGCCGCAAGGAGTTGGGCTTCATGCCGCACAGCCGGATATGTGGTACCCGCCAAGATACCTCACGCTGAGCTGATTTCATCAGCTTCCTGACAGGAGCCGGCCAGCCGGCGACCTGACGCGCCGCCAGCTACCGTCCGATGAGCGGGCGAACTCTGGCGGACCATCGGGTCAACTTCCGGTTGTGGTTTGGAGCACAGTCACGTTCGGGCTTACCGTGTTTGTATGGCCGTGCAGACTGTCTACGACACCCCTGGGACCAAGAATGAGGTGCTGCCTGGGTTCGCGGTTGCCGCGATCCGGGAGGAGGGACGCTGGCGCTGCACAATGTTGGACGATGAGGCGCTGGTCGACCTGGACAGCGCGATCACCGGCTTGCGAGCCTTGCACTCCACTGGGGCGGTGCTCGGGTTGCTCGCGGTGGACGACTGTTTCTTCGTGCTGCTGCGCCCGATCCCCGGCGGTGTGTCAATGATGCTGTCGGACGCGGTAGCCGCGCTGGACTACGACATCGCCGCCGACGTGCTGGACCTGCTGCGCATCGATTTGCCCCCGGAGGACACCGCGGACGATGAGCCGTGGCCGGAGGGCGACATGTCTATCCTCGCCGACCTGGGTCTGCCGGCCGACGAGTTGGAGGTGCTTGCCGGCGAGTGGGAGCTCTACCCGGATGAGCAGCTCGCCGCGATCGCCCGCCGGTGCGGTTTTGCCGACGCGTTGACCGAGGTGCTCTCGCATCGGTGACCACCGGCGGCCGGGAGCTCCTGTCGGCGATCGACCGCGCCGCCAGGGACGAAGCGCTGGTTCGCCGCGCGCTGGAGATCGCCCGCCGGGCAACCGCCACCGGTGACGTCCCAGTGGGCGCGCTCGTGTTGGCGGCCGATGGCCGGGAGGTGGCCACGGCGTACAACGCCCGCGAGGCCCTGGCTGATCCGACAGCGCACGCCGAGGTCCTGGCATTGCGGGCGGCGGCCCGTGAGCTCGGCCAGTGGCGGCTGGACGGCACGACGCTGGTGGTGACCGTAGAGCCGTGCGCGATGTGCGCTGGAGCGATCGGGCTGGCTCGGGTGGCTCGGGTGGTGTTCGGTGCCTGGGAACCTAGGAGTGGGGCGGTCGGCTCGCTATGGGATCTGTTGCGGGATCGCCGGGCGCTGCACCGGCCGGAGGTGATCGGCGGGGTGCTAGCGCAAGAGTGCGCGGCGCAGCTGGCTGAGTTTTTCGCTGAGCGGCGGTGAGCCGGCCCCGGTCCTGTCGGGGTAGGGGATCACACTTGGGCGCGTGGGTATCCGTAATCGGGAACGACGGGCGGCCAAGGCCAAGCAGCGAGAGCGGCGGCGGCCTCAAGGTACGAGCTCGTCTGAATCGCGCTGGCGCGGAATCGAGCATGATATGAACGATTGGCGGCCGCCGCCACCTTCAGTGGCGGAGGTGGTGGTGATAGTGGTTCACGCGGCTGATCGCTGTGCCCATGGCGATGCGTCGGCTGCGGCGGAGTGTGCCGCCACGCTGACCGCTGGGCGCCTTGCCGAGATGCCGACCGTGGTCGAGCGAGGGGTCGACATGGTCGCGTTGGAGGCGATGACGCAATGCTGGCGGCTGGGCTGGCAGCCGATTGACCTGTGGCAGTTTGCTCGCCGTCGGTTGTCGTCCACCTCGGTCGACTACTTGGTTGATCTACTTGCCGCTGACGTGCGGCGTTATGCCGACGCCACGGTAGCGCCGGCCTGGCGGGCGCAGCTGCGGGCGCTGGGTGCCGAGGTCCGCTGGGGTAACGACCGACCGCACCTGGGTCAATGGGCGGCCCGCAACCGGCTGTCCCTGGCCGATGCCGTGGCGATCGCGGTGGAGCTGCTTGGGTTGTATCAGTACCTGCCGGCGATGAATGAGCTCATTCCGCCGCCGGGCAGTTCACAGGTTGGCGGCGCCGAGACGAACGGTGGGGGCCGGGCCCCGTCCGAAGTCGATCCCAAGGTGCTAGCCAAGGTGCGCGCGCTGCTGGCCAAGGCCGAATCGACCGAATTTGCCGAGGAAGCTGAGGCATTCTTCGCCAAGGCTCAGGAGCTCATGAGCCGCTACTCGCTGGAGCGGGCCATGCTCATGGAAGACACGACGCCCGGGGTGCCTGGCGGGCGGCGGATCTGGCTCGACGCGCCATACGTCCCGGCCAAATCACTTCTGGTGCACAAGGTCGCCGCGGCCAACCGCGCGCGCACGGTATTCCATGAAGCATTCGGCTTTGTCACTGTGTTGGGCGACGAGGTCGACCTGGAAATCGTGGAGATGCTGACTACGTCGCTGCTGGTACATGCCAGCCAGTCCATGGTGGCCGCTGGTCGACACGTCGACCAGTACGGTCAATCCCGCACCAAGTCGTTTCGTCAGTCGTTCCTGGTCTCCTACGCCACGCGGATCGGTGAGCGGCTCACTGAGGCGGCTGGGGCGGCGTGCTCCACGGTTGCCAGCGAGTTGGGCAACGGCAACCTGCTGCCCGTGCTCGCCGCGCGCAGTCGCGCGGTGGATGAACTCTTCGAGTCCCTGTTCCCATCGCTGACCTCGCGAACGTTCAGCGTTTCGAACGCCGCTGGCTGGGGAGCCGGTCGGGTGGCCGCCGACCTCGCGGTGCTCGACACGCATCGGGCGGTCACCGGTTAACGCGTTGGACACGTGACGCGGCCTAGAGGTTGGTGGCCCGCCCATGGCGCGGGCGGGCCACCTGTCCGCTCCACCAAGGGATCAGGCTGGCTGCTCGCCAGCCGGCCGCACAGCCGCCGCGGCGACGGTAACCGGAATCCGGTGCGCGTCGCTGTCGGTCGCGCCGTAAGCGCCCGCCACCCGCACGGTCAGTACGCCCGCGTCGTACGACGCGCTGACAGCGTCCGCCTTGACATGCGTGGGAAGCGTGAACGACCGGCGGAACTGGCCGTAACGCACCTCACGCAGGTTCATCCGACCGCGCTGCTCGGACCGGTCGTCTCGACGTTCGCCCCGCACCACTAGCTGATCCTTGCTGACCTCGACGGTGACGTCCTTCTCGACGTCAACCCCGGGCAGCTCGACCCGGATCACGGCGTCATCGCCGTCCCTGGCGACCTCGGACGCGGGCCGGAAGCCGCTGGGCACTGATGGCCAAGCCGATACGGGAGATCCGAACGTCCGGCGGACCAGCTCGTCGAACTCGGCTAACGGGCTGCGCTCGGACCACAACAACAGGTTGCTCATTGCGTTCCTCCA
>Ga0213881_10000670_pt1 | contig 19714 bp, 15 predicted proteins | sample BarmaccoBMER_R08_FD_160104 | JGI IMG/M metagenome (GOLD analysis project Ga0213881, IMG submission 160104) | Barbacenia macrantha exposed rock microbial communities from rupestrian grasslands, the National Park of Serra do Cipo, Brazil - ER_R08 ... | reverse complement strand
GGCGCGTCCGCGGTCACGCTGTCCACCAGCTACGCGTTCGGCGACGTGTTCGGGATCAAGCACTCGCTGCACCGGAAGTTCAAGGACGCCAAGACGTTCTACGCCAGCTACGCGGGGATGATCGTGCTCGCCGCCGCCATCGTCCTCATCCCCGGCACCCCGCTCGGCCTGCTCACCACCGCCGTGCAGGCGCTGGCCGGCATCCTGCTGCCCAGCGCCAGCGTCTTCCTGCTGCTGCTGTGCAACGACCCCGAGGTGCTCGGACCGTGGATGAACCCGCGCTGGCTGAACGTCGTGGCGAGCGTCATCGTCGGCGTGCTGCTGGTCCTGTCCGGCACGCTGGTCATCGACACCATGTTCTCCCGCCTGAACGCGGCGCAGACCGCGTTGTGGCTGGCCGTCGGGCTCGTCGGGGGCGCGCTGATAGCGGGCGCCTGGTCCCGGCTGACCCGGTCCCGGCGGCCCGCACGGCCGCCGCACCCGCGCACCACGATGTCGCAAACCGAGCGGATGAACTGGCGGATGCCGCCGCTGGCCCTGCTCAAGCCGGTGCAATGGTCGACCGCCACCAAGCTGGCCATGCTGATGCTGCGTGGCTACCTGGTCATCTCGGTGCTGCTGCTCATCGTCAAGGCGGTCCAGATCGGCGGGGGCTGACGGATATGGCGGTGTAACCACCGTACGTTCGTCGTAATGGATTCTGATTTTTGTTCACCCTATAGCTACCCGTAGGTGCTGAGAAGGGGCCAGACTTGGGCCCGTGAGCGACATAACCAGGCGTGGCGTGTTGAAGACAGGGCTGGCCGCGGGCGCGGTGGCCGGAACCGGTGCGTGGCGGTCGGCGCCCGCCGGATGGCGCGGCGGGCCGGCGCGCAAGCCCGGATCGCTGCCCGACCCGGGGCTGCCGGCGGGAACCGATACGATCCCGCAGATCGAGCACATCGTCGTGGTGATGATGGAAAACCACTCCTACGACAACCGGCTCGGCATGCTCCGCCGCGGCGGGGCGGACGGGTTCAGGCTCGGCCTCACCGGCAAGCCGACGGCCACCAACCCCTACCGGGACGGCCGGATCCAGCACGCCTTCCGGATGCCCACCACCTGCCAGAACAGCACCGTGACGCAGGAGTGGGGTAACAGCCACATCCAGTACGACAACGGCAAGATGGACGGGTTCGTGATAACCAGCGGCGCCGAGTCGATGGGCTACTGGCAGGAGGAGGACCAGCCCTTCTACTATTCGCTGGCACGGACGTTCCCGATCGCCGACCGGTATTTCTGCTCGGTGCTCGGCCAGACCTATCCCAACCGCAGGTACCTGCTCGCGGCGACGTCCATCGGGCAGATCAACGACACGCTGCCCGCGCTCACCGACTACCCGGCCAACGGCACGATCTTCGACCAGCTCGACAAGCACTCGGTGACCTGGAAGGACTACTACACCACGCTGCCCTCGGTGGCCTTGTTCCCCGAGCTGTACCTCAAGAACATCGGCACCAAAGTGGTGCCGATCGCGAACTTCTTCACCGACGCGGCGGCCGGGACCCTGCCCGGCTACTGCCTGGTGGAGCCGGACTACGGAAACCAGTCCGAGGAAAACCCGCAGAACATCGTCGCGGGCGAGGCGTTCGTGGCCAGCGTGGTCAACGCCGTCATCAACGGCCCCGGCTGGGACAAGACGCTGCTGATCTGGACCTACGACGAGCACGGCGGCTATTACGACCATGTGCCGCCGCCAGCCGCGATCGCACCCGACGCGATCCCGCCCGCCGTCCCGGCCGGGCAGAGCGCCTACGACGGGTTCGGCAGGTATGGCTTCCGGGTGCCGTTCGCGATCGTATCGCCGTGGGCCCGGGCGGACTACGTGTCACACCGCGTGTTCGACCACACCAGCATCCTGAAGCTGGTCGAGACCAAGTGGAACCTGCCCGCGCTGACCTACCGGGACGCCAACGCCCTGGCCATGCTGGACATGCTCGACCTGCGTCGCCCCGCCTTCGCCGAGCCGCCCGCGCTCGCCAAACCGCTCCTGGAGACCGACCCGGCCTCGCTGTCCTGCAACGTCACCGGTCCAGGCGTCATCCCGCCCCCCGGCTCGGTCACCGGCTGACGGTTTCACGAAAAGCTGCCCTTTGATCACTCCGCGTGGACTATCCTCACGCTTCGAAGCAAGTCAATTCCGGAGCGTGAGAAAGGTATCTTCATGTCCGAGCGTTACTGGCAGCGGCCTGCGGGGCTGCGATTCACGGGGCCGAGGGTCGCGGCGGTGCTGGCGGTGGCTGGTACCGCCGCGCTGGCCGGCTGCGGCGGAGGGACGGGCGGCGGCTCGGGCGGTGGCACGGCCAGCGGTTCGTCGTCGGCCGGGATGGCCGCGGCCAACATGCCCAGCTCCTATTCGCTCGGGCAACTGCGGGGAGCCCTGCTCACCACGGTGAACGGCGCGCGCCCGGTCGCCGCCCCGCAGAGCGGTTCGTATGGCAGCCTGCCGGACATACAGGCCAGCAAGCAGCTGATGCACGGTGTGACGGTCAAGCCGGCCAAGTGCGCGGATGCGACGGTTACCGGCTTCAACTCGGCACGGTTCGCCCAGTCGGCGGCCTCGGTGGTGACGTTCTCGGTGGGCCGGGACGGGGTCTCGGAGGTCATCGTGGCGGCGTCCCCGGCCAACGCGGCCGCGGCGCTGGCGGCCGAGCTGCCGTCCGGGTGCGCGCACTACGACGCGACCGTGAACGGCAAGACGTTCGTGTACTCGATCAAGCAGGCGCCGCTGTCCGGCATCGCCGAGCAGGCGCGGGCCCTGAACGTCAAGGCGGCTGGCTACGCCACCGTGAACGCCTGGTCGGTGGTGTACCGCTCCAGCGGCTTCGTCGGCGCGGTCACGATCGTCGGCCCCGACGCGTCCGAGTCGGGCGCCAAGGTGCTGGCCGAAGACGCTTATGCGAAGGCATCTGAGTCCCTGCACTGATCCTGGAATGACAGACTGGGATCATGCCAGATCGGGATGCCTCAGTTCGCGAAGACGGCCGCGTCTACCCGCGATTCCGCGCGGTGCTCGACGGGTTCCCGGCCTACCGGCCGGGCCGGACCCCGGTGAGCGCGGGCGGCAAGTCACACAAGCTGTCCTCGAACGAATGCCCCTACGGGCCGTTGCCGTCGGTGGTCGAAGTGATCACCGAGGCGGCCCGTTCGGTCAACCGGTATCCGGACAACGGCGCGGAGGCGCTGATAGAGGCGATCGCCCAGCGGTTCGGCGTCCCGGTGGACCATGTGGCGGTCGGGTGCGGCTCGGTCGGGGTGGCCCAGCAACTGTTCGAGGCGGTCGGCGAACCGGGCGCCGAGGTGCTGTACGCGTGGCGCTCCTTCGAGGCGTATCCGACGCTGGCCGACCTCGCCGCCGCGGAGTCGGTCCGCGTCGCGCTCACGGACGAAACCCACGACCTGACCGCGATGGCGGACGCGATCACTCCACGCACCAGGATGATCTTCATCTGCAACCCGAACAACCCGACCGGCACCGTCGTGCACGCCGCGGAACTCGCCGGGTTCCTGGACCGGGTACCACCGGACTGCCTGGTGGTGCTCGACGAGGCGTACCGCGAGTACATCCGCGACGCGGCGGTGCCGGATGGGATCGAGGTGTACCGGGACCGGCCCAATGTGGCGGTGCTGCGCACATTCTCCAAGGCGTACGGCCTGGCTGGCCTACGGGTCGGCTTCCTGGTCGGACATCCGGCGGTGGCCGCGGCGGCCCGCAGCACGATGCTGCCGTTCTCGGTGAACCGGCTCGCCCAGGCCGCCGCGATCGCGTCACTGGCCGCCGAGGATGAGCTGATGCAGCGAGTCGAGCTGACCGTCAAGGAGCGGACCCGGGTGCGCGAGGAACTGGTCGCGACCGGATGGGCGGTGCCGCCGACCGAGGCCAATTTCGTCTGGCTCCGGCTGGGGGAGCGCACCATGGAGTTCGCCGCGGCGTGCGAGGAGGCGGGGATCGCGGTCCGCCCGTTCGCCGGCGAGGGAGCCAGGGTGAGCATCGGCGACCCGGAGGCCAACGACGCGTTCCTTCGGCTGGCCCGTGCCTGGCGATAGATATCATGGCTACAAGGGGTAGTCATGCTACTGCGTCTGGTTGCTGTTTGGCTGGTTGCTGTTTGGCTGATTGCTGTGTGGCTGGTCGCGCCGGTCCTGGTGCTGGTACTGGGCCTGGGCCTGGCCGGATGCTCGTCGGGCGGCTCAGTTCCGCGGGCGGGCCGGCTCCCGGTCGGTCCGGGTTACTGGACCGTCCACCGGTTGCTTAGCGCGCGGCCCTGGGCGGCTGCGCGGGGCGAGCTGCCGTCGCCAGGCACCACCCCGACACCGAGACAGGCTGTCAAGACGCTGCGGGTGGGCGCGCTCTTCGACACCGACAGCAACGGCGGCCATTTCTGCACCGCCAGCGTGGTAGCCAGCCCGGCGGGCAACGTGCTCATCACCGCCGCGCACTGCGTCAACTCCGGTACCGGCGGAGCCAACCGGTCAAACATCGTGTTCATCCCCAACTACGCGGACGGCCAGACTCCCAACGGTGTCTGGACGCCATCGCGGTACGTGCTCGACCCGCGCTGGGTGCACGGCGCCGATCCCGATCTCGACGTCGCCTTCATCGTGCTCAAGCCGCTGAACGGCAAGAACATCCAGCAGGTGCTGGGCGGCAACCAGATCGCGTTCGACGCGGGGTTCCGGCACCTGGTCCGGGTGACCGGCTACCCGTCCAGCGCCAGCGCCCCGATCGCCTGCCGGAACTGGACCAGCCAGCAGAGCGAGCACCAGCTCAAGTTCGTGTGCGCTGACTTCACCGGAGGCACCAGCGGCAGCCCGTGGATCATCCGGCCGGACACGCGCAGCCAGACCGGCACGATCATCGGCGTAATCGGCGGCTATCAGGAGGGCGGCGACACTCCGCAGATCTCCTACAGCGCCTACCTGGACGACGACATCAAGAAGCTCTACAACGAAGCGGTCTCCGGCTTATCCCAAAGGGACCATAATCGCCATGCAGCCGTGCCGGGCACCGCCATGCAGCCGTGCCGGGCACGGGACCCCGGCCGGGTCGATGGGCCTCCTTCCACGCAGCACCCGCCCATCACCTCCAACAGCGCGGAAATACCGTGCTGCACGGAACTTTACCCGCCGAATTCGTACACTAATTTTCCGTCTAGCACGAATGTTCCGTCTTAATGGGTCCCGTGCCCGGTGGTTGTGGCATTCGCGGGCTCAGGTGCGCCGCGCGCAATTCGGATATTTCACGAAACGCCGGGAAGAGGCGGACCAAAAGGTCTCCGCTACGACACCCCGTCAACCTTGGTGATTTGCCCATATCATCACACAGCGGGCACGCGGGCCAGTCGTTTTGCGGAAGATAGGAGCCTCACGGAAGAAAAGGCGGCGGAAACCGCCGCCTTTTCTTCCGTGAGGCTCTTTTATTCCACTTCATCCAGCGAAACCGCCACACACAGAACGGGCCATAGCCCACCAAAACCGACAGCCACTCGCGCCGCAAACTCGATGTACCAGTAATTGAAGCTTTTACTACCCGGGGATGGCCGTCCATAGCGATTCATTGAGCCGGGACGAAACGGACGAGTCGCAAAATGTCGGGCGACGGCGGCGGACGGTCGGGGACGGGATCGGGACCGGGACCGGGATCACGACGGGGACGGGAGACGGACGGGATCGCGACGGGACCGGGACGGGGACCGGGACCGGGATCACGACGGGGACGGGAGACGGACGGGATCGCGACGGGGACGGGGGACGGGGGACGGGATCGCGACGGGAACGGGGACGGGATCGCGACGGTACGGGGACGGACGGGATCGGGACGGGATCGGGACGGGGACAGGGACGCGATCGGGGGCCAAGCGGGACCGGGACCGGGGTTGGCGGCGCGGCTAGTCCTCGGCTTCGGCAACTACGTCGGCGCCCAGGGCGGCGAAGCGGGATGCTATGGCGGCGTGGCCGCGGTCGATGAGGTAGCCGGGCGCGACGACCGTCTCCCCCTCGGCGGCCAGGCCGGCCAGGATAAGCGCGATGCCGGTGCGGAGGTCGTGGGCGACCACCTCGGCGCCGCGCAGCGACGCCGGGCCGTGCGCGATCGCCACGTTGCCGTCGAACTCTACGTCGGCCCCCATCTTGTTGAGCTCGCCGACCAGCGTGTACCGGCCGTCGAAGATCGTCTCGCGGATATAGCTCGCGCCTTCGGCCAGGCACGCCAGCGCCATGATCGGCGACTGGAGGTCGGTGGCGAAACCGGGGTACGGCCCGGTGATCACGTTGATGGGACGCAGCGGCCGGTCGCGGCGTACCGACAGCACCGCACCGTGCGGCGCGAACTCGACGCCCATCTGCTCCAGCTTCCACCGCACCACGCCGAAGTGATCCAGCGAAGCGCCCACCAGGTTCAGCTCACCGCCGGTGATGGCCGCGGCCATCGCGAACACGCCCGCGTCGATGCGGTCCGGCATGACGGTGTGCTCGACCGCGGACAACTCGGAAACTCCATGAACGGTGATGAACCCGGTTCCGCCGCCACTGATCCGCGCCCCCATCTTGGACAGGAAGGCGATCACGTCCAGGACCTCGGGCTCCTGCGCGGTGTTGTCGATGATCGTCTTGCCCGGTGCCAGCGACGCCGCCATGATCAGGTTCTCGGTGCCGGTGTGCGACGGGGTGTCAAGGTACAGGTGGGCGCCCTGCAACTTGCTGGCCTTGATGCGGATCACCGACTCTCCCTCGTCGACCACCGCGCCGAGCCGGGCGAAGCCCCGGTAGTGGAAGTCGAGGTTGCGGCTGCCGAGGTTGCAGCCGCCGACGCCCTCGATGACCGCCTCGCCGAACCGGTGCAGCAGCGCGGGGACGAACAGCACCGAACCGCGGAACCGCCGGGCGATCTCGGCCGGCAGCACCGGGCTGGTCAGCCGGGACGCGTCGACGACCAGTGTCCGCTCGGCCTCGTGGAACTCGACCAGCGCGCCGATGGCCTGCGCCAGTTCCACCGCGCGCCGGACGTCTTCGATCGGCGGGACGTTTCTCAGCACCGTCCGCCCGTTGCCGGTGAGCAGCGACGCCGCGATCATCTTCAGTGCTGCGTTCTTCGCGCCTTGCACGAAGACGGTGCCGTTCAGGGGCGTGCCGCCGCGCACGCGGTAGCGAGTCTCGGGTGCGTTGGTCATGGGTGTCAGCTTAGCCGCGCGAGCCGGTCGAAGACCGGAGCTAGGCGTTCTGTGTACCGTTCTGGGCGGAATGCCCGATCTATAGCCTGTTCCGGGAGTGTCTGCCCGCGTGTCGCGGCCTCCTTGCGGAGGGCGTCACGGAACGGCTCGGCTCCCTGTCGCGCGTCCTGCGGCGCGCCAGAAAGCCCAGAAAACACTGTCATGGCCGCCGCCTGTACCAGCGCGTACGCGTCCTCACGGGTCATGCCCGCACGGACCAGCTCGAGCAGAACGGCCGAGGAATACACCAGCCCGCCGGTCAGATCCAGGTTGGCGCGCATCCGTGCCGCGTCGACCGTCAGCCCGGAAATCAGGCCCGTGGTCAGGTGCAGCACGTAGTCACAAACGATCGAAGCGTCGGGCAGCGCCACCCGCTCCACCGAGGAGTGCGAGATGTCCCGCTCGTGCCACAGCGGGACGCCCTCCAGTACCGGTGTCACGTAGCCACGGATCACGCGGGCCAGGCCGCAGATCCGTTCCGACCGGATCGGGTTCTTCTTGTGCGGCATCGCCGACGAGCCCTTCTGGCCGGTCCGGAACGGCTCGGCGAGCTCGCCCAGCTCGGAGCGCTGGCCGTGCCGCACCTCCAGCGCGACCGCCTCGCACACGGTCGCGATCAGGGCCAGCGCCGAAATCCATTCGCCGATACCGTCCCGCATGACCACCTGGGTGGCCACGTCGGCCGGGCGCAGCCCGAGCGCCGCCATGACCGACGTCTCAATGGCCGGGTCGATGTTGGAGTACGTGCCCACCGGCCCGGACAGCGTCCCCACCGCCACGGCCGAACGCGCCCGCCGCAGCCGATCCCGCGACCTGGCCATGGCGAACGCGAAGTCGGCTACCCGGTGACCCCACACGTCCGGTTCCGCGTGGATCCCGTGAGTACGGCCCACCCGCAGCGTCGTGCGGTGCGCCAGCGCGTGGTCGCGCAGCACCGCGACCAGCCGGTCGGCCTTGGCCAGCAGGATGTCGGTCGCCTCCACGAGCTGCACCGCCAGCGCGGTGTCCAGCAGGTCCGAGGAGGTCATCCCGTAGTGCACGTACGCGGCAGCCGAACGCGGTGTGGTGTTGTCGGCCCATGCGGTCAGGAACGCGATCACGTCGTGGTCGGTCACAGCCTCCACCTCGGCGACCGCTTCCGGGGTCGGCGGCGGGGCGTTCCGCACCGGCTCGACCACGTCGGCGGGCACCGTGCCGGCCTGCGCGTGCGCCTCCAGGACGAGCACCTCCACCCGGCACCACAGCTCGTACTTGTGCGCGTCGCTCCAGACCCGGCCCATGTCGGGCAGCGTGTACCGCGGAATCATAGGTCCACGGTATCCGGCCGCCCCATCCGGCGTTCCAGCAGCAGCGTCCCAGCCACGACAACCGTGAGCAGCGCGATCTCCGCCGCCGAGCTGGCCAGGCCGGCCACCCAGGCGGCAAGGCAGGCCACGGCCCCGGCCGCGCGGTACGGCTGCCGTCCGATGCGCAACGCACGCCGGAACGCCACGTCACCGGCCAGGAACAGTGCCACGCCGCCGCCCAGCGCCAGGCTCGGCGGCCACGGCAGGCCCGAGCCAGGCCGCAGCATGGCCAGCTTGATACCGGCCGCCAGCGCCACAATGCCGAGCAGCATCGGGATGTAGGCGTACCAGTAGGCGTTCAGGGCGAGCGCGGGCCGCACGGCCGGATCGGCCCGGATGAACGCGTCCTCGGCGCGCTCGTCGTCGGCGACGCCGAAGTACGCCCACCACAAGCTGGCGGTGAGCGCCAGGCCAAGCAGCGCCGAAGCCACCAGGTTCACCGTCAGCGGATGTCCCGCCGCGCCGATCCCGATGTCCGCCACCGACTCACCCAGCACCACGATGATCAGCGCGCCGTGCCGCTCCACGAAGTGCGACGGCTGGATCGCGAACCGGCCTTCCGGCTGGACGATCAGCGGCGACACCACCGGCCCGGCGAGGGCCACCGCCCACAGCGGGTATGCGGCGACCCCGCCGGCCAGCCCGGCCAGGATCACCAGGACCGCGGCGGCCACGTTGATCGGCACCACCCGCAGGATGTTCCGGTTCACCCGCTGGTACAGGACTCCGTGGACGACGATGACCAGCAGGTATCCCAGGCCGAGCGCGAGACCCTCGCCGCGCTGCTCGAACGCCTTGGGGATGGCCAGCCCGATGACAAGAAAGCCGGCCATGCCGAGAAGCAGCAGAAGGCGTTCGGGAGTCTGGGACGGAGTACGGGTATTGGTCAGCCATGCGTACCCGCCGTACATCCACCACAGCACGCCGAAGATCAGCAGCACCCGTAGCGCGCCCGCGCCGGTTACGTCGTTGCGCGCCAGCACGCCGGTGAGCTGTGTTATGGTGAAGACGAACACCAGATCGAAGAACAGCTCGAGCGTGCTGACCCGGAGGGGAGGGTCCTCCGGCGGCTCCGTCACCGGCCGGCGGCGATGTCTCGCCGGTACCAGCCACCACGCATCTCGACGGTCGCGGCCAGCTCGTACGCCGCCGCGCGGGCTTGCGCGAGGTCCGCGCCGGTGCCGACCACGTTGAGCACCCGGCCGCCCGCGGACACCAGATCCCCGGCGGGCGACAATGCCGTGCCAGCGTGCAGCAGGTACCCAGCCCGGGGAACGGCAGTACGTTCGTGCATAAGGATCTTGTCGCCCTTGACCGGGGCGTCGGGATAGCCTTCGGCGGCGAGCACCACGGTGACAGCGGCGCCGTCGCGCCAGCGTGGCGGGGCGGTGGCGGCCAGGTCGCCCACGGCGGCGGCGTGCAGCAGGTCGGTCAGCGGGCTGGCCAGGCGGTCCAGTACAACCTGGGTTTCCGGGTCGCCGAACCGGGCGTTGAACTCGATCACGGCCAGGCCGGCCGCGGTCAGGCACAGGCCGGCGTACAGCAGGCCGCGGTACGGGCTGCCGCGGCGGCGCATGGCGTCCACCGCGGGCTGGATGACCTGGTCCATCGCCTGCTCGGTGAGGTCGGCCGGAGCCCAGGGGAGCGGCGTGTAGGCGCCCATGCCGCCGGTGTTCGGCCCCTGGTCGCCGTCGTGCGCGCGCTTGAAGTCCTGCGCGGGCAGCAACGGCACCGCGGTGGTCCCGTCGCTCACCGCGAACAGCGACACCTCCGGGCCGTCGAGGAACTCCTCGATCACCACGGTGCCGCAATGACGTGCGTGCGCCCGGGCCACGTCGATGTCAGGCGTGACCACCACGCCCTTGCCCGCCGCCAGGCCATCGGCTTTAACAACATACTTTGGCACGAACGTACGGAATGCTTCCTCCGCCTCGCTGCTTGTCGTGCAGGTGAATGACCGTGCGGTGGGTATCCCGGCTTCGGTCATGACCTGCTTGGCGAAGGACTTGGAGCCCTCCAGCATCGCGGCGCGCTGGGCCGGGCCGAAGCAGGCGATGCCTTTGGCGGCCAGACTGTCGGCGGCGCCGGCCACCAGGGGGGCCTCCGGGCCGATCACCACCAGGTCGGCGCGGAGCTGGCCGGCGAGGTCCGTGATTTCCTCTGGGACGCTGCTTGTCGCGGGATGGGTTTCCGCCAGCTCGGCTATGCCGGGGTTGCCGGGAGCGGCGTGCAGGTCGTTGCCGCCGTCCTGCGCGAGGGCGCGGACGATGGCATGCTCGCGCCCGCCCGATCCGATGACAAGAATACGCACGTGCGCGAGATTACCGGAGCAGGTCCCGTAGCTGGAGAGTCTGGTCGCGGCGGGGGCCGACGCCAACGCCGGCGATCGGGGCGCCGATCATGTCCTCGATCGCCTTGATGTAGGCTCGCGCGTTCTTGGGCAGGTCGTTGATGCTGCGCGCGTCCGAGACGTCCTCCCACCAGCCGTCGAAGTACTCATAGACCGGCTTGGCGTGGTGGAACTCGGTCTGCGTCATGGGCACTTCCTCGGTGCGGTGCCCGTCCACGTCATATGCCACGCAGATCGGCACCTTGTCCAGGGTGGACAGCACGTCGAGCTTGGTGAGGAAGAAGGCGGTGACACCGTTGATCCGGGCCGAGTAGCGGGCGATGACCGCGTCGAACCAGCCGCAGCGACGGGGGCGGCCTGTGGTGACGCCGTACTCCATGCCGGTCTTGCGCAGCCACTCGCCGTGCTCGTCGGTCAGCTCGCTGGGGAACGGGCCTTCGCCGACGCGGGTGGTGTACGCCTTGACGATGCCGATCACCTGGCTGATCCGGGTCGGGCCGATGCCTGAACCGGCGCACGCGCCGCCCGCGGTGGGCGAGGAACTGGTCACGAACGGATAGGTGCCGTGATCCACGTCCAGCATCGTGGCCTGGGCGCCTTCGAGGAGGACCACCTTGCCTTCGTCGAGTGCGCGGGCGAGGATCAGGCCGGTATCGGCCACGTACGGCCGGAGGCGTTCGGCGTACTGCTTGTAGTCCTCGGCGATCCTGCGCGGGTCGATGACCCGGCGGTTGTAGACCTTGGTGAGGATCTGGTTCTTGTCCCGCAGCACGAGGTCGAGCTTCTGGTCGAGGATGCCGGGATCGAACAGGTCCTGGACCCGGACGCCGACACGGGCGATCTTGTCGCCATAGGCCGGGCCGATGCCCCGGCCGGTCGTGCCGATCCGGTTGCTGCCGAGATGCCGTTCGGTCACCTTGTCCAGGACCCGGTGATAGGGCATGATCAGGTGCGCGTTGGCCGAGACCAGGAGTTTGCCGCAGCTGACGTTTCTCGATTGCAGCGTGTCGATCTCGTCGAGCAGGACCTCCGGGTCGATCACCACGCCGTTGCCGATCACCGGCGTTACGTTCTCGGAGAGCACGCCCGAGGGCAGCATGTGCAGCGCGTAGCTCTCGTCGCCGATGACGACCGTGTGGCCGGCGTTGTTTCCGCCCTGGTAGCGGACCACGTAGTCGACACGGTCACCGAGCAGGTCGGTGGCCTTGCCCTTGCCTTCGTCGCCCCATTGGGCCCCGACAAGCACGATGGCGGGCATCGCTGGGTTCAACCCCCTAGTGCGGGGACGGGCGGTCATATGCTTCCGCACCCCGCGGGAAAACGAAGCCCCCGCTCAGCGCAAGCGCAGCAGGGGGCTCTTGCGATGTGAGCCTACCCTGCGCGTATACCGGTAACCCCACTGGGGCTCATCCACGCCCACTACGGTTCATCCCGTCATAATTCGTTCTCGAGCTCCGCGGCGGCGGTGGCGCTGCTGTCCTTGAGGAACTGCCGGCACCGGGCGGCCTCGTCGTCTTCGCCGATCTGTGCCGCGGCCCGGCCGAGCAGGTGCAGCGAACGAAGGAAGCCGCGATTCGGCTCGTGCTCCCAGGGGACGGGGCCGTTGCCGCGCCATCCGGCCCTTCTGAGCTGATCGAGCCCTCGGTGGTACCCGGTGCGCGCGTAGGCGTACGCGGTCACGGCGTCCCCGTCCCGCAGCGCCCGCTCCGCCAGCGCCGCCCAAGCCGCCGAGTAAGCCGGAAACCGCCCGGCGATCTCCTTAAGCCCGTCCGCTGCGGTCCCCGCGCCCGCGGTTTCCGTGCTCGCCGCCGCCGTCCCCAGCGCGGCGGCCATCGCGCCGTCCTCCGGCAGATACGTAGCACCCGGCCCGGCCCCCGCGAGCAAATTCTCCCGTTCCCGTTCCATGAACCCGACCCTACTCCCGCCCGCCACACGTCCCCGCCCCGTCCGCTGTGCTCCGCGCGTGTTGTCGCCCCCGTCCGTCGTGCTCCGTGCGTGTCGCTGTCCCCGTCCGTCGTGCTCCGTGCGTGTCGCTGTCCCCGTCCGTCGTGCTCCGTGCGTGTCGCTGTCCCCGTCCGCCGTGCTCCGTGCGTGTTGCTGTCCCCGTCCGCTGTTCTCCGCGCGTGTTGCTGTCCCCGTCCGTCGTGCTCCGTGCGTGTTGCTGTCCCCGTCCGTCGTGCTCCGCGCGTGTTGCTGTCCCCGTCCGGTGCGCCTTGCCCCGCTCCCGCCCCTTCCCGCCTCGCCATCCGACATTTCATGACACGTCCACGAGTGCGTCCACGGGGGCGCTTAACGCTACAGATGTTCGTGTGGCGGAGCGCCCCGCAAAAGGTACGTAACGGACGCGAGATGGGCGTTCCGCCACACGAACAAGTGTTGTGTTATCTGCGGGTGGAGCGGACGGATGAGTGTTGGTTACTAAGTGGCGGGTCGGGTTACGGAGAGTGATGGAATGGGCATGCGATTGGTGTGGCCGACGAACTCATAGCGCTGTTCCGTGAGAACAACTGGGTCCTGACCAATCAGCAGCTGGTGGCGGCCGGACTCTCGCCCAAGCAGATCGTCCGCCTCACGAGACGAGGCATCCTGACCTCACCGCGTCGTGGGACGTTCATGCCGGGAACGGTGGCGGAAAGCGCCTCCGCCGACAAGTCCCGTGCTGAAGCACTACGTGTCTCCGCTGTCATCGCGGCGAGCAGCATGGGCGTGATAGCGAGTCACCGATCCGCGGCGATTATGCATGGCCTCGATCTGCTGACCGTCGCTTCAGCCCGTGTGGTCACGGTCACCCAGCCGCGCCGCGGCGGCGGGAGCCGGTCGGGTTATCCGGCGGTCCGGGTTCGTACCGCCGAAGTGCCCCAGGAGCATGTCACGACAAGGTTCGGAGTTCCGTGCACGACCGTGGCCAGGACGGTGATAGATCTGGCCCGGAACGGATCGTTCGACGCTGGCGTGGTGGTGGCGGACAATGCGCTGCACGCGAAGAAGACGACACGCGGCGATCTCGAGGCCATCCTGGCGAGGTGCTCGCGCTGGCCCGGCATCGCTACCGCGCGACGCGCGGTGGAGTTCAGCGACGAACGCGCGGAATCAGTGCTTGAGTCGCTCGCCCGGGTGATCATGGCGGAGCACGATCTGGATCCGCCCGAACTTCAGGTCTGGGTCGGCGGCGAAGGCAGCCGCATCGGCCGGGTCGATTTCCTGTGGCGGAAGCACCGGACCATCGCCGAGGCGGATGGCAAGGCCAAGTACGAAGACCCCCGCCGGGCTTCGTGGCAACTGAGGATCAAGGCCGCGTTTGAGCGCGCCAGCCGGCTGGGCTCGGGCTGACCAGCCGGCTGGCCGTTACGCTCAGCTGATGTGGTGTCCGGCGGAGAGCAGGTCCTCGCAGGCCTCGATCACGCGCGCCGTCATGCCGGCCTCAGCGGCCTTGCCCCAGCTGCGCGGGTCGTAGTCCTTCTTGCGGCCGACATCGCCATCCACCTTGAGCACGCCGTCGTACTTGGTGAACATGTGGTCAGCCACGGGCCGGGTGAACGCGTACTGCGTGTCGGTGTCGACGTTCATCTTGACCACGCCGTACGAGATCGCCTCGCGGATCTCGTCAAGGGCTGACCCGGAACCGCCGTGGAAGACCAGGTAGAACGGCTTGTCCTTGCCGTATTTGGCGCCCACGGCATCCTGGATTTCCTTGAGCACCGAAGGCCGCAGCTTCACGTGCCCGGGCTTGTACACACCATGCACGTTGCCGAACGTCGCGGCCAGGATGTACCGCCCGCGCTCCCCGAGACCGACGGCCTCCGCGGTGGCCAGCGCGTCTTCCGGAGTGGTGTAGAGCTTCTCGTTGATCTCACCGACGACGCCGTCCTCCTCGCCGCCGACGACGCCGATCTCCATCTCCATGACGATGCGGGCGGCCGCGCACTTCTCCAGGAGCTCGGACGCGATCTGGAGGTTCTCCTCGAGCGGCACCGCCGAGCCATCCCACATGTGCGACTGGAACAGCGGCTCCTCGCCGCGGGATACCCGCCCGATAGACAACTCGACCAGCGGCCGCATGTACCCGTCCAGCTTGTCCTTCGGGCAATGGTCGGTGTGCAGGGCAATGTGCACCGGGTATTTCGCCGCCACCACGTGGGCAAACTCGGCGAGCGCCACCGCACCGGTCACCATGTCCTTGACCGAGGAGCCGGAAAGATACTCCGCGCCTCCGGTCGATATCTGTACGATGCCGTCGCTTCCCGCGTCGGCGAACCCGCGAAGTGCGGCGTTCAGGGTCTGGGTCGAGCTCACGTTGATGGCTGGAAACGCGTAACCGCGTTCCTTGGCGGTGTCCAGCATCTGGGCGTAGATCTCAGGAGTCGCGATTGGCATGGCGGTGGCTCCGGGTCGTAGGGCTTGCGATCGACCCCCACTCTAGACATGAAGCCAGCATGAAGTTGCACTGGGCAGGATCCCCGATGCTGTAGAACAGGAGGTATGAATCCGGAGAGTTTTCTCACGTCGCATGGCTACGAGGCGCTGATCCTGTTCGGCTTCCTGGAGGCCATGTGCATTCCCATTTCTTCGGAGATCACCTTCGGGTTCGCCGGGGTTCTCGCCTATCAGGGCCACCTCAACCTCGCCCTGGTCATCATCATCGGCTCGCTGGCCGAGCTCGGCGGGTCGTACACCTCGTACTTCGTCGGCCGGATCGGCGGCAGGCCGCTGGTCCACCGGGTGGGCCGCTATGTACTGGTGACCGAGTCGGACATAAATCGCGCTGAGCGGTTCCTGACCGGCCGCGGGATCTGGGCCGTTCCGGTGGCGCGTATGCTGCCGTTCGTCCGGGCATTCACGTCGATCGTGGCTGGCCTGACGCAGATGCCGGCGGTCCGCTTCGGGGTCCTCAGCCTGATCGGCACTGTAATTTACGCGGCGGTGCTCTCCCCGATCGGCTACGGAGTGGGCAGCGCCTGGCAGAGCGTCAGCCACAGTCTCGCGATCGCTGGTTACATCATCTTCGCGCTCGTGGTAGTGGCCATCGTGGGGTTCATCGCGTACCGGTGGCGTCAGTTCCGCCGCGAGACCGGACACGGGCCGTGGGCGCGCGTGCCCCAGACGAGCGAGCCCGAGCCGCGCGGGTCCGAGACGCGCCAGCCCAGGCCGAGCGGTCCGGGTGCGCCCCGGCACGGACGCCACGCCGCGCGCCCGGAAGATTCAGTGCGTTCGGGGAACTCAGGAAACACCCAGGTCTGAGATGTCATAGGCGGCGCGGTACGGCAGTCCGGCTTCCGCGACGCGTTTAGCCGCGCCGCGTTCCACCAGGACAGCGACCCCGACCACCTCGGCCCCGGCCTCGCGTAGCGCGTCCACGGCGGTGAGCACGGCGCCACCGGTCGTCGATGTGTCATCGACCGCCAGCACCCGCCGCCCAGCGACGTCCGGACCCTCGATCCGGCGCTGGGTGCCGTGCTCTTTGACGTCTTTGCGCACCACGAACGCGTCAATGGGGGTGCCGCGGCGAGCGGCGGCGTGCATCATCGCCGTGGCCACCGGGTCAGCGCCCATCGTGAGGCCACCGGCCGCTTCATAGGCCAGATCCCAGGTCAGGCCGAGCATGACTCGCCCCGCCAACGGCGCGAAGCGGCCATCGAGGAAGATCCTGCGCAGATCAACGTACCAATTTGCCTGCTGTCCGGACGACAGTGTGAAGTCGCCGTGAATAATGGCGTTCCCCTTGATCGCCGCGAGCAGGTCAGCGCGGTCGTTCACGGCATGTAAGCATAGGGCATTTCATCTTGCCCACCACGGGTTTCCGTGGTACAGGAACCGCCGACGCCGGATCCCGTCCCCTCCACGGGAGTAGCCGGCGTCGGCGGCGTCAGTGGGCCAGCTCGCCAGCCAGGCGAAGCGCCTCAGCTAACGGAGCTGGCAGCGGTGCCGTCCGGACTTCTTCGATGTGATGACGGCAAAGCCGTTCCCGCATGACGCGAGTTGCGCGATGATTTTGATGACTTACAGAAATCACTTAGGGACGGTGAGTAATGAGACGGTCCGCGGAATCGCGGCCTCTGGTGCCGCGGCCCGCGGAACCGCTGCCGCCCAGCGACGCGGAACTCATCGCGGCCAGCCGGGTAGCGGACGCCGCCGCGTACGCCAGCCTCTACCAGCGGCACGTGGCCGCCGCCCGCAGCGTGGCGCGCCAGCTGGTGCGAGGACGGGCAGAGGCAGATGACATCGTCGCGGAGGCCTTCGCCAAGGTGCTGGATCAACTGCGCCGCGGCGGCGGCCCGGACGGCGGGTTCCGGCCCTACCTGCTCACCACGGTGCGACGGGCCGCCATCGACCGGCTCCGCGCCGAGGGCAGGCTGGTCGTGACCGACGAGATGGAGGCATTCGATCCAGGCGTGCCGTTCGCCGATCCCGTGGTGGCGGACCTGGAGCGGACCATGATCGCCCGCGCGTTCGCGTCGTTGCCGGAACGGTGGCGTGCCGTGCTCTGGCACACCGAGATCGAGGGCGCTCGTCCCGCCGAGGTGGCCGCTCTCCTGGGGCTCACCGCCAACGGCGTGGCCGCGCTGGCGTACCGGGCCCGCGAAGGGCTTCGGCAGGCCTACCTGCAGATGCACCTTTCCGGAGTGGTGCGCGGCGAATGCCGGCCGGTGGTGGCGAAGCTCGGCCCGTACGTCCGGGACGGACTGGCCAAGCGGGAGGCGGCGGCCGTCGCGGCCCACCTGGACCAGTGCGCCGATTGCCGGACGGTCTACCTGGAGCTCGCGGACGTCAACGAAGCGTTGCGCGGTGTTGTCGCGCCGATCATTCTCGGCCCGGCGGCAGCCGCCTACCTGGCGTCCGTATCAGGTGGCGGAGGAGTGACGGCCTGGTTCGGCGGCAGGCTGGCCTGGTTCCGGCACGCGCCGAAGAGCCAGCAGGCGGCCACCGCGGGTGCGGCCACCGCGGGACTGGCCGGCCTGGTCGTCCTCGCGCTCGCGCTGACCGCGAATACCGCCCCGGCGACGCGTTCCGCATCCCCGCCGGTCCGTACCCATCCCGCCCTGGTGGCTCCACCCAATCCGCCCAGTCCGCGGATACCTCCCGTACCGCCCGTACGGCCGGCGCACTCTCGTGCCCCGTCCTCGCCGCCCTATTTTCCGGGGGGTAGAAACCAACCCCCCGGGCCCCCCGCCCGTTCCGGTCCTCGCCGCAGTGTCGCCCGGCCGGGAGGGCTTCATCGGCCCTCCACGGCCAGGCGACCGCGAAGCTCGCTCACGCTCGCCGCGCTGGCCGCACTGATCAACCCGGTCGGGACGATGCTCCCGGGTGGCAGCGGAATCGTCGAGTTCACCGTGAGCAATCTCGGAAAACGCCAGTCGAGGCAGATCACGGCGGCCATCGCGCTGCCCACCGGGGTCAGGTATGTGGATCCGCCAATTCCCGGCGGCTGGACGTGCCGGGCCACGACCGCGGGCGCCTCCTGCGCGCACCGGCCGCTCCCGGCAGGAACGGCCGCGACCGGCTACCTGCCCGTGATGGTCGCCGCGGACGCTCCGGCCGGCGCCCCGCCCCGGGTCGTGGTCACCGGTGACGGCGGACCAGCCGTCACCGCCGCCGCGAAGGCCGGCGTCGCGACGGGCGGCCTTGGCGCCCGTTTCGCGGCGGCCGGACGCTATACGGTTGCTACCGCTGGGGGCCGGGCCGAGTGCGCGAGCGGGGCTTCGCTGGCCCTGCCCGGCCAGGTGGTGTGGGCCGGACTCTACTGGGCTGGCCAAACCCAGCGGGTCGGCGATACCTCGGGCGATACCTCCAGCGATAACTCCGGCGACAGCGAGGATGCCGGCGACGTGGCGCCGGATCGTGTCATCACGTTGCGCGGACCCGCCGGTGACTATCAGGCGGTCGCGGCCACCCAGGTCGGCTACGCGACCGGCCCTGGTGGACGATCCGCCTTCGAGGCGTTCGCCGACGTGACAAGCGTTGTAGCCCAGTACGGAGCGGGAGTCTGGAGCGCGGCTCCCCTTCAACCAGGCGGCGCCGAATTTGCCTGGGCCTCCGGCCAGGGCGCCCTTGGCGCGCGCTGGACGTGGCACGGATGGCCACGAGACTGGTGGCCGCGGGACTGGGCCAGGGACTTCGGCTGGTCCCTTGTCGTGGTTACCACCGATCCCGCCGCGGCCCCCGGCACGCAGGTGATGGTGCTCGACGGAGCGCACATGGTCGGCGCGTCCAGCCCGCATCTCTCGGTCCCGCTCCACGGTCTGCCGCCGGGAAGCCGGGCGGTCGCGCGCACGGTGACCTGGACCAGGGCCGGTCCCAGGATGACCTCGTTCGCCCAGAACCTGGCCGAGAGCCCGGCGGTGAATTTCGCCAGGGGAAGTGTCCCGTATCTCGTCGGCGTAGTGGCGGTCACCGACGCGCCGCCCCATCGCGCCGGTCGTCGTGGCAGCCTGAATGCGCGGAAAGCCATCCCCGATGGGCTTACATCACTACGCTTGGAGCAGGTCGGTGCCCATATCACTGATCGTGCTCGCCCAACAGAGGGTCGTGCTCGCCCATTGAGGGAAGGACGGTGGGGCCGTGGATCGCTGCGCGCTATTCGTTGACGCTAGCTACGTGCTCGCGGATGGCGCCATGGCAGTGCACGGGACACGTCGCGGTGAATCGGTCTCCTGGGACTACGAGGGGCTGCTCCAGCTCCTGTCCAGCCTGGCCAGAGAGCGCTCAGGGTTGCCGCTGCTCCGCTGCTATTGGTACGAGGCGTCCGTCGATGGACGGCGGACCGCCGAGCATGA
>Ga0213881_10000669_pt1 | contig 19753 bp, 14 predicted proteins | sample BarmaccoBMER_R08_FD_160104 | JGI IMG/M metagenome (GOLD analysis project Ga0213881, IMG submission 160104) | Barbacenia macrantha exposed rock microbial communities from rupestrian grasslands, the National Park of Serra do Cipo, Brazil - ER_R08 ... | reverse complement strand
CCTCGGCGCATCTATCGGACATCTGGTCGGAAACGTCGCTGACTACCTTTCGGGCGGCCTGCTCGTCTTGCTCGGCGGCTACCTCTGGTGGGCCGACCACGATGACGAGGACGACGTCGCGAAGACTCGCCGACTCACCACGGCGCAGGGCCTCGCCTTGATCGGGCTCGCCCTCACGATCAGCTTCGACGAGCTGGCGATCGGCGTGGGCTTCGGCCTGAGCGCCGACCGTAGCGTACCCGCCGCTACCGTCGCCGGTATCGCGATCCAAACAGTGATCGTCTCCCAGCTGGGGTTGTCTTTCGGCTCTCGGGTCAGCGAACGCGTGCGGGAGTGCATCGAACGCTCGGCCGGCCCCATGCTGATCGTTCTCGGCGGCTACCTGCTAGCCGACGCGCTCATCCACCTCGGGCTGATCACTGCCCGCCACGCGGTAGCCGTCGGTCTCCTCATCCTCGTCCTGGGCGCCGTCACGACCGGCGCGCACCGTGTCTGGTCCGCCCGGGTACAAGCGGCCTTAAGCACACCCGTCGATAGGGTGAGTGCGCTACCGCAGGCTGGCGGACGCACGAGTCAGATCGGCGTTGTGGCTGGGGAAGCTCGACCCGTGCCTGCCGCGGTAGCCCCGGCACCGGCCGCCAGCAGGAAGAGTGAGGCGAATCACCTCGTGGACAACCGTCATGGATTGTGATCCTCAGCGGCCCTGGCCGGAACCGGAGCCGACACCGTCGGCGAGCACCTGGTCTCGGTCGGCGCAGTCCCAGTCGGACGCTCAGCGGAGCACGCCCCGGTCTGGGCAGCGCCGACCAGGCCGGATCGGCTGCCTGCTCATCGTGCTCGTGATCGCGGCACTGTGGGTGCAGAATCGGATCGTCGATACGGTCATCGACCTGTTCCGTAATCATCCTGCTCCGGTGGCTGGCAGCACGTTTGACAAAGTCGCCCCAGCGCCCCGGGCAAGCAGCGGATCGCCAACCATCGACCGGATTGTCGGGAGCCACCAGATTGTCGGGGGCGGCCAGACTGTCGGGGGCGGCCAGCTCAGGATCGCGATCGAAGAGCAGCTCAGGGTCGCGATCGAGGAGGCGCCCGGATTGGCGCAGCGCTCGCCAGAGTCAGGCCGCTACACCGGATTCGACATCGCGTTGCTCGGTCTGATCGCCCGCGACTTGGGGGCGGATCCCGCCCGCACCAGTTTTAAGCCTGTGCCCACGATTAACCGCGAGGGAGACCTGGACAGAGGTGAGGTGGATCTCGTGCTCGGCGGCTATGAGATCACCCCAGCGCGGAGCGCCAAGGTGGGTATCGCGGGTCCTTACCTGGTGCGCTCGCTGCGCCTGGCGGTGCCCGCCACCAGCCCGGTGACTAGCCTGAGCGCGCTCGGTCACGGGGAGGTATGCGCACCCGAGGACTCACCGGCCGCCAAGGCGCTGGCCGACCACGGCATCGGGCTACAGACCCGGGCGGACCTGACCAACTGCGCGACCCTGCTCGGGGATCGCCTCGTCGAAGCGATCGCGGGGAGTCAGGACGCCCTGTCCGCGTTGCTGTCCCAGGAGCCCGGCACGCTGCGGGTGATCGACGAGCCGCTGGGGACCACGGAGTACGGCATCGGCTTGCCGCCCGGTGACCCGCTGCTGCGACAGCGGGTCACCGCGGTGCTGCGGCATGCGATTGACGACGGCACCTGGGCTCGCCTCTACGCTGAGTACCTGGGCACTCCAGTACCCACCCCCCCTGTGTTGCGCTGATTTATCTCCGATTACGGCGGAATAGCCGGATCAGCGGGTCAAAGCGGAGGTCTGCTACCCGTTCTTTCATCGGGATCAGCGCGTTATCAGTGATCTTGATGTGCTCCGGGCACACTTCAGTGCAGCACTTGGTAACGTTGCAGAACCCAAGGCCGTGTTCGTTTTGCGCAGCACGTTTGCGATCAATACCCTCCTCGTCGGCTGCGTCCAGCGGGTGCATGTCGAGTTCAGCGATCCGCATGAGATAACGCGGTCCGGAGAAACTCGCCTTGTTCTCCTCGTGGTCGCGGATCACGTGACAGGTATTCTGACACAGGAAGCACTCGATGCATTTGCGGAATTCTTGCGAGCGTTCCACATCCATTTGCTGCATCCGGTACTCGCCAGGCTGCACACCCTTAGGCGGCATGAACGAACGCACCTCGCGCGCCTTCTGATAGTTGTACGAGACGTCGGTGACGAGATCACGGATAACCGGGAACGTCCGCAACGGAGTGACCGTCACCGGCAGCGGCGGCGGCAACGTGGACATCCGCGTCATGCACATCAGCCGCGGTCGGCCGTTAATTTCGGCGCTACACGATCCGCACTTGCCCGCCTTGCAGTTCCACCGCACCGCGAGGTCGGGCGCTTGAGTGGCCTGCAGGCGGTGGATGACATCGAGAACCACTTCTCCCTCATTGACCTCGACATCAAAACCCACGAGGTTCCCGCCGTGGGCGTCACCCCGCCATACCTGGAAGCGCCGCTGGTCGCCCATGTCAGTCTGTCCTTCCTGGGAGCTCCTCGGCGGTGAAGTACTTCCTCAACTCGTCATGTTCGAATAGGTCAACCAGGTCCGCGCGCATCGGAACCTGCTCCTTGCGTCCGACGTGCACGCTGCTGTCAGCTCCCGTGGTGTGCTGGGTGCATACCAGCAGGACATGTCGCCATTCACGATCCATAACCGGGTAGTCGTCTCGGGTGTGCCCGCCCCGGCTCTCGGTGCGCTCCAGCGCGGCCCGTGCGATGCACTCACTTACCGCGAGCATGTTGCGCAGGTCCAGTGCGAGGTGCCAGCCGGAATTGAACTGCCGGTGACCCTCCACCGCGACGTGCTGGGCTCGACGACGCAGCTCGTCGAGTCTTTTGAGCGCAAGTTCCATCTCCGCTGCCGTGCGGATAATGCCGACCAGGTCATTCATGGTCTGCTGGAGCTCTTGCTGCAACAAGTAGGGGTTCTCGGCGTCGACATCCTCCCTCAGCTCACGTGCAGTTCCAGCAGGGCGAGCTTGCTGCAACAAGTAGGGGTTCTCGGCGTCGACATCCTCCGTTCCGGTACGGAAGGGACTGATCGCCCGCTGCGCAGCGGCCTCCACGTCGGCCTCGCGAACCGAGGGCCGGCGCCCGCCCAGTGAATCGACATAGATCGCCGCTCCGAGGCCAGCCCGGCGGCCGAAAACGAGCAGGTCGGACAGCGAGTTACCACCCAGCCGGTTGGAGCCATGCATCCCGCCGGCAACCTCACCGGCCGCGAACAGTCCGCGCACCGAGGCCGCCGCAGTGTCCGGATCGACTTCCACACCACCCATGACGTAGTGACAGGTAGGGCCGACCTCCATGGGCTCAGCCGTGATGTCGACGTCGGCCAGTTCCTTAAACTGGTGGTACATCGACGGAAGCCGCTTCATGATGACCTTAGCGGGAAGCCGGGTCGAGATGTCGAGGAAGACCCCGCCATGCGGGGACCCGCGGTCCGCTTTCACTTCGGAGTTGATCGCACGCGCGACTTCGTCCCGAGGCAGCAGCTCCGGTGGCCGGCGGTTGTTGTCCGGATCGTCGTACCAGCGGTCAGCTTCTTGCTCCGATGTCGCGTACTGGTCGGCGAAGACCTCAGGGATGTAGTCGAACATGAAGCGCTTATTCTCGGAGTTGCGCAGCACCCCACCATCACCGCGGACCGACTCGGTGACCAGGATTCCCTTGACGCTGGGCGGCCATACCATCCCCGTGGGGTGGAACTGAACGAACTCCATGTTAATCAACGCCGCGCCACACCGCAGCGCGAGCGCGTGCCCGTCCCCGGTGTACTCCCAGGAGTTGCTGGTGACCTTGAACGCTTTTCCGATGCCTCCAGTGGCCAGCACCACGGCCGGTGCGTCGAACCGGATGAAGCGGCCGGTCTCCCGCCAATAGCCGAACGCGCCGGCCACCGCGCCATCAGCGGTGAGCAGGTCCGTGATCGTGCATTCGGCGAAGACTTTGAGCGTAGCCTCATAGTCACCGTATTGGGCGAAATCCTCCTGCTGCAGCGAGACAATCTTCTGCTGCAGCGTGCGGATCAGCTCTAGGCCGGTACGGTCACCCACATGGGCCAATCGAGGGTATTTGTGTCCACCGAAGTTGCGCTGACTAATCTTGCCGTCTTTGGTGCGGTCGAATAGTGCGCCGTAGGTCTCCAGTTCCCATACCCGCTGCGGCGCTTCCTTCGCGTGCAGCTCGGCCATCCGCCAGTTGTTGAGAAACTTGCCCCCGCGCATGGTGTCGCGAAAATGGACCTGCCAGTTGTCTCGTGAGTTCACGTTGCCCATCGACGCCGCAATACCGCCCTCGGCCATCACGGTGTGGGCCTTGCCGAACAAAGATTTACACACCACAGCGGTGCGCTTGCCCAGTTCACGGGCCTCGATCGCGGCACGCAGCCCGGCGCCGCCTGCGCCGATCACCACGACGTCGTAGTCGTGCCGCTCGATCTCGATCATAGCTATTCAGTTCCCTCGTCGGTTGAACAAAACCCGTCCAGTTGAACTAGCACAGTCAGTTGATGAGACGTAGGTCGGCTATCCAGCCCGCGGAGACGGCCATGATGTAGAAGTCCGTGAGCATCACCGTGATCAGCGAAACCCATGCGAACTGCATGTGGCGCCCGTTGAGCTTGGACAGCTGCGTCCAGAGCCAATACCGCATGGGATGCTGGGAGAAATTCTTCAGCCGACCACCGAAAATGTGCCGGCACGCATGGCAGGACAGCGAGTACAGCCACAGCATCGTGACGTTGATCAGCAAGATCAACGAGCCCAAACCCACCCCGAAGCCACCATTGAGGGGGAAGAACGCCAACACGGCATCATAGGTATTGATCAGAAGTAATACACTGGCCAGGTAGAAAAAATATCGATGTAGATTTTGCAGAACCAGCGGGAGACGGGTTTCCCCGGTGTATTTCTTCGCCGGCTCAGCCACGGCGCATCCCGGCGGCGACAGGAGAAAAGCTCGGTAGCCGGCCTTGCGGTAGTAGTAACAGCTGGCTCGGAAGCCGGCGAGAACCGGGAAAATCAGGATCGGCAGCGGCAGTGCCAGTGGGAACGTTGGCAGCGGGGTGCCGAAATGCGACGAGCCCGGCGCGCACGATTCACTCAAGCACGGCGAGTACAACGGAGTGAGGTAGCGGTATTCATCGACCCAGTAGTCATGCCGCATGAATAACCGGATCGTCGTGTAGATGATGAAGATTCCCAGCACGATGGCAGTCACCAAGGGTGAGACCCACCAACGGTCGCTACGCAAGGTCCGGGCGGCGATCGCTGCCCGAGCGGGGGGTATCCGACTGGACTGGCCGACTCCGGACGGGGAGGACGGTGAAGTGGTGGTCATAACGTCGATTCAACTCGGGGCCACAGGCCAGGGTGGTCAGGTCAACGTGCGGTGGCGGCCGCAACCGGCACTATCGCCACGGGTCGGCGGCCCGCGTAGCGGAACGTGGCTAAAACCGACAATAAGCCGCCTGCGTGGCGCAGGTCCAAGACATGGTGACGCTCGTCTCAATAGTCGTAAGCTATCACGATGCAGTTACAGCAGTTGGTGTACTTCCTGGCCGTCGCCCGGACCCGTCACTTCACCCGGGCAGCTGAGCTCACGCACGTTGCCCAACCGTCGCTGAGCAAACAGATCCACTGTCTCGAGCGCGAACTAGGCAGCGAGCTGTTCCATCGGGCCCGGGGTAACGTGACGCTCACCCCAGCGGGGGAGGCGCTCGTCCCGTTCGCCCGGCGGATTCTGACAGATGTTGAGAGCGCCCGGGTGCAGGTGCATGAGCTGGCCGAGCTTCGCCGGGGCCGGCTACGGCTGGGCGCCACGCCAAGCCTCTGCACCGGGCTGCTGGCGCAGGCGCTCGCCCGCTTCCGCCTCCGCTACCCAGGCATCCAACTCGTCATCGACGAAAGCGGGTCCCGGGATCTGGTACGCCAGCTCGCGGACGGAGCCATCGATCTGGCGATGATCACATCGCCGGTGCATCGAGGGGATCCCACCCTGGATACGGTCCCGATCCTTCGCGAGCAACTTACCGTCGCCGTGCCCCGCGCCATGGACCTCGATCTTGACTCATTTCGCACTGAAGACCTCCGAGATCGCCCGTTGGTGATGTTCCGCGAGGGCTACGACCTTCGATCAATGACCCTCGCGGCCTGTCAGCGAGCCGGGTTTCAGCCACAATTCGCCATCGAAGGGGGTGAGATGGACGCGGTACTCAGCTTTGTCGAAGCCGGCCTCGGGATTGCCGTGGTCCCCAGCATGGTTCTCCACAGCCGCCCCCAGCTTCGTGGTGTGCCGTTCGCACCTCCCATTCCCATTCGCACGATCACGCTGGCCCACCGCACCGACATGCGCCCAACCCGAGCCGCTGAGGAGTTCCGGACCACATTGTTGCAGCTGCTCAGTGATGCGCACGCCCACGGCGGCCTCCCCGCTGGTGTCGAATTCATCGTCCCCGGCGGAGCAGCCGGTGGTCAGTCAGGACACGGCTCGACCTCGGTGGACCAGTCACCCGGACTGAGCTCCTCACGAACCACTCGCCACGCCAGCGCCTCGGAGTAGCCCTTACGGACCAGCATCCCGCCGAGTTTGCGGGCCAGGGTGCTGGCGTTGCGTGCGGTGCTGGTGCGTAGCTTGCGGCGGAGGAGTTCGCGGGCCCGCTGCTCTTCATCCTCAGGCCGCACCGTTTCCACGGCCTCGCGGACGATCTCATCTGGCACTCCCCGGCGCCGGAGCTCGGTACTTAGCGCTCGTCGGCCCAGGCCGAGGTGGCGGTGCCCGGAGTGCACCGCCACCTCGGCGAAGGCTGCGTCATCCACCAGGCCCACCTCGTTCAGCCGGTCGAGCACTGACCCGCCGATCTCCTCGGGAATCCCGCGCCTGCGCAACGCCTCGGCCAGCTCGGCCCGGCTGCGCGGCCGCGCAGTGAGTAACCGCAGGCAGATTCCCTGCGCTCGCTGCGCGGGACTCATCGCCGTGGCGGCCGGGAAACCCGCCACGGCAGACCCAGCAACCCCAGGGTTGCTTCTTCTCACCGGTGCCCCGGACGTCTTGGGACGGATCGGGGACATCAGAAGTCCACCGGGGCCGGCACGGTCTGGTCGTTGTCGAGCTTTGCCCCGATACCCAGTTTGTCCTTGATCCGCTTCTCGATCTCGGCAGCGACGTCGGGATTGTCGGCGAGAAATTTGCGCGCGTTCTCCTTGCCCTGGCCCAGCTGGTCGCCCTCGTAGGTGTACCAGGCGCCCGACTTGCGGATGACGCCCTGCTCCACCCCCAGATCGATGAGCGAGCCCTCCTTGCTGATCCCATGGCCGTACAGAATGTCGAACTCTGCTTGTTTGAAGGGTGGAGCGCAGTTGTGAACCACGACATCGTTCGCAACGAAGTTGTGCAGCTCATCGACCTCGATATCGAACGTCCGGCACCGGCGGGAGGGCAGAATAGCGGCGATCCGCGAGTAGCATAGTCCCTCGGCGAGGATCTCCTGAAGAAATACGTCGTCGAGGGCGTCCGCGAGACGGGAGAGACGATCACGCCGCAACCGGTGGAGGCCAAGGACCTGCCTCATCCCGCCTTGCGGACTTCCCGCCCGATCGCCGATCAGCTGTGCTGCTAGCTGCGGAGTCACTCCCCGGACGGCGAGATGTGCGAGCACCGGTTCGTAAACCTCAGACGCGAGATAGACGCTCTGCGAACCACGGTAGCGGCCGACGAGTGCGGTGATTTCCCGGGTCAATATCTGGCCTCGCGGCCCCCACATGGGCACCGTCTTAGCGAACGTCGCTACGTTGTCAATTCCGGCGATGCGCACTTCCCAGGCCGGAAGCTTGCCGACGATCCGCCAACCTTCCACGACGCCTCCCTCAGCACGTGACTCCCGTCTCCGAATACTGCTTCCGATGCTCCACCGCAGTAGCAACCAGTGGAGCTGCTGAGCGAGTTGCTCGGAAGTTGTCCAGTAACCGACTCGAATTCCGCCAGTTTGGTCACGGGTCACGCATCCGTCTGTTTCGAACAGACCGAAGAGCAGATTAGAAAGCACCTCGGCAGAGATGTCGTGCGTGAAGAAGAGTGGCGGGATCTGCTTCTCCGACGCTAGCTTGCCCCAGATTCCGGCCTTTCGGCACAGCTCGAGCACTCCGTTCTTCTCGCCTGGGCGGTGCGAGAATACGATCTCAGTATCATTCGGCCGGGGCTTGGCAGCGCATCCGAGCGTCCCAGCGATCTGAGTGGCATCATCCTGCAACGCGCGGGAGAAGTTGATGAACCTCACGGGTGTCTTACCACCGACGTAGCCGTCACCGATCAAGTAACCGAGTAGACGAGCGTGCTCGGGAGTCACTGGCTCGGCGTCTCCGAATCCCAGGAACTCGCGGGGTCGCGCCACTCGATCCCCAGGGATGAGTTGACTTGCCGGGCGCCAGCCATCCTCAGTGAGGATCTTGTGGTCGGGGGTCACCCACAGCTCGGTGCCGTCTCTCATCTGGAGACCCATCACGTCCTGCTCGCCCTGGTCGAACCAGGAGACTACCGGTCGGCTGTGCAGCATCCCTGCCTTGTCAGTGGCCACCACGTGCACCGGAAGCTGGCCGTCGACGACGTCCTCAATCACGTGCGTCTGACCCGTGACCGGGTCAAACACCCGGGTTCCCGCAGCAACGCACTTATTTTTCACGACTTTGACGCGAGTCCGGTTGCCTACTGCGTCCGAGCCGTCCTTGAGCGTCTCAACCCGGCGGATATCCAGCCGTATCGAGGCGTAAAACTTCAGCGCCTTGCCGCCAGTGGTGGTCTCCGGGGAGCCGAAGAAGACCCCGACCTTCTCGCGGAGCTGGTTGATGAAGATCGCGGTGGTGCCTGAGTTGCTCAGCGCACCAGTGATCTTTCGCAGCGCCTGGCTCATCAGCCGGGCCTGCAGGCCGACGTGCGCGTCGCCCATCTCACCCTCGATTTCCGCCCGCGGGACGAGGGCCGCCACCGAGTCGATGACCACGACGTCCAGCGCACCGGAGCGGATCAGCATGTCGGTGATCTCCAGCGCCTGCTCCCCGGTGTCCGGCTGGGAAACCAGCAGGGCGTCGGTGTCCACTCCGAGCGCCTTCGCGTAGTCAGGATCCAGCGCGTGCTCGGCGTCGATGAAGGCGGCGATCCCACCGGCCCGCTGGGCGTTAGCCACTGCGTGCAGCGCGACCGTCGTTTTTCCGGAGGACTCCGGGCCGTACACCTCCACGACCCGGCCGCGGGGCAGGCCACCGATGCCCAGCGCCACGTCCAACGCGATAGACCCGGTGGGGATCACCTCGATGGGCGCGCGGCCTTCCTCACCAAGGCGCATCACCGAGCCCTTGCCGTGCTGCTTTTCGATCTGGGCCAAGGCGATCTCGAGCGCCTTGGCCCGGTCCAGTGCTGGTGCCATCTGACGGTTCACCTCGCTAATCGGTTCTTGTGGGTCGGAGCCGACGCTATGCGGTAGGACCGACACTTTGCGACGACACACACGCCGGGACTGTGGACAGCGGTCCGGCTGTGGACAACAGCCTAGGGGAACGCATGTTCGACCTCAGTATCGACACGCCGGTGTGCTACCATCGCACGCCCCGGCACCAAGGTGAGCGAAGGGTCAACGCCGCTCTTCGGCAACATCGAATGTGTCGCACACCACGGCCCACACCCGCTTGGTGTCCATCCCCGCCTCCAGCGCCCCGTTCACCGTCCGACCGCCAAGCTCGGCGAACACATGATCATGGGCCAACGCGGCCGCCCGGGCTGAGCCAAATTCCTCGTCCATCCGCTGACGGAAGTGGGTTATCCGCACTCCGCCACGTTAAGGCCCCCGCTCTGCTGGTGCTCATCCGCTGGTGGTGGCAGCAACGGGGCCGCTGAGGCGCGACTACCGCGATGCCACGGAGCCCTCCGGCGGCGTGGCGCGGATGCGGTGCCCCGCTGCGGTCAAACAGCGACCTGTGGCGAGGTCGAAGCGCCAGCCGTGCAAGGCACAGGTGAGAATCCCGTCGGAGACACTGCCGAACTTGGCCAGGTCGGCGCGCAGGTGGGGGCAGCGGCGTTGCACGCGCCAGCCGTCCAGAGTGACCTCCGAGCCGTCATCGTTGCGCTCGTCGTACCAGTTCTCGACGTAGTCGATGCGTTCGGGCGACAAGCACTTGAAGAAGACGTAGACGAACTCGTTGTACTGGCCGACCCGGCTAGCCCGAAATCGCAGGGACAGAAACAAACTGTTGGACCAGTCCACCTCACGGCGGGCCAGGTTGGTGGCAACCAGATCCGCCGATACGGACAGCCGGTAGCGGCAGTGCTCGCCACCGAACTCGCGCACTTCGCGAGCGATGAAGTCAATCACCAGTGAGCGCTCACCGACGTCCAGGCGAACGGGGCCACCGACCCCGGCGCAGATATTCTCGGCCCGCATGAGCAGCGGCTCCCACCACTGTTTGAGCTGCTCAAGCAGGTCAGCAGGCACCACCGCCCGGCTAGCCCGCTCCCGCGCCAGGGCGGGTTGGGCACGGGCCTGGTATTCGCGCAGGTAGCTGCTCTTCTCGCCGAAGATGTGGGTGATCTCGGCAGCTGAGTGCCGGTGAGTGAGCTCGCAGCGCGAGGAGTCCAGCTCGGCGACGCTTCCCGGCAACAGCAGGTGTGCCAGCACGTCAGGACGCGCGCCGGCCAGCTCAGCCAGGAACTCCGTCTGGTCGGTGAAGATGCTGTCTTCATCCCGACCGACACCGTTGAGCTGGAAAAGCTCCTCATCGAGGAAGCAGGGCGGCCCAGCGGTCGGGAACACGTGCGCGGCACGCACGGCGTCGATGTAGCGCAGGGCGCGCTCGGTCTGCCCGGCCCGCTTGCGGCGGGCGAACTCCCGGCGCGCCCCCTCGGGCAGGTCGTAGACCATCGGCCACCAGATCGCCCCGGAGAACTGGGTGAAATACCCATGCACCGCGCCGAAGTCCCGGAGCCGCTCGATGTCCAGCGGGTGGGCGTCGTTCTGGTTGAGGATCACAGTGGTGCCGTCGTCCAGGGAGAGCGCCGAGTCACCGATCGGCCCGTCGCTGGGCCCGGTCAGGGACGTAATCATGATGCGCAACCCGTCGCGTTCCACCGGGACACCTGACTGGGTGCGCAGGAAGGTCCGGAACCCAAGATCAGCCAGCGCGCGCTCCAGCTCGTCAGTCGGGTAGTCCGGCAGCAGCACCGTGGCGGCCTTGCGTACGTGCCGGCTCAGCAGCTGCGCATCGAAGTGATCTCGGTGCAGGTGCGAGACATAGAGAAAGTCAGCCTGCCCGAAGGCGTCCCAGTCGAGGTCACTGTTGTCCGGGAAGGGGAACCATGAGCCGAAAAACGCTGGGTTCACCCAGGGGTCGCAGAGCACGCTGCCAGCGGGCGTCTCAATGAACAGCCCAGCGTGTCCAAGACCGGTGACCCGCATGCTCGTCTCCTTGTCCGCCACGCACTCGGTCCGCCAGGTACTCGCCAGATGGTGCCATCCGTTCCACCGCGCTGGGGCCAGCCCCCCGTTCAGCCTGCTGAACGCGGCGAGAGACCATCATGGTGGGCGTGCTTGAGCGCTTTTCCCCCGCTACCCGGGAGTGGTTCGTGGGGGCTTTCGCCGCGCCCACCCCAGCACAACTTGGCGCCTGGAACGCCGTCGCCGATGGGCAACATGCCCTAGTCGTGGCGCCCACCGGCTCGGGCAAGACCCTTGCCGCGTTCCTGTGGGCGCTGGATCAGCTGGCCGTGGCAGGGCCTCCGGACGAGCCGGCACGGCGGTGCCGGGTGCTTTACATCTCCCCGCTGAAGGCCTTGGCGGTGGACGTCGAGCGCAACCTGCGGTCCCCGCTGGCGGGCATCCGGCAGGCCGCGCACCGGTTGGGTCTGCCGACACCGGACATCCGGGTGGGGATGCGCACCGGTGACACTCCGGCCGATCAGCGCCGCGCCTTCGCCCGCACCCCGACTGACGTGCTGGTCACCACCCCGGAGTCACTGTTCCTGCTGCTGACCTCGGCGGTCAGGGAGTCGTTGCGGGGAGTGCGTACCGTGATTGTCGATGAGGTACACGCCCTCGCCGCGACCAAACGCGGCGCGCACCTGGCGTTGTCCTTGGAGCGGCTGGATGCCTTGCTGGAGCACCCCGCCCAGCGGATCGGCCTGTCCGCCACCGTGCGTCCCGTCGAGGAGGTCAGCGCCTTTCTCGCCGGGGGCCGACCGGTGCGGGTGGTGCAGCCGGCGTCGGCCAAGACGATCGAGATCTCGGTGCAGGTGCCGGTGCCGGACATGTCGGCCCTGGCTGAGCTGGCCCCAGCTGAGCTGGCCCCGGGCGAGCGGGCCGGCGAGGTCAACGGGGCGGCGGAGCAGCGTGCCTCGATCTGGCCCGCAGTCCAGCAGCGAGTACTGAAGCTGGTGCGCGCGCACCGCTCGACGATCGTGTTCGCCAACTCGCGTCGGTTGGCCGAGCGGCTCACCGCCCGGCTCAACGAGCTAGCCAACGACCAGTCCGCAACACCCCGAGACCGGATGCCCGCTGAGCTGATGGGCCAGGCCGGGCTCGCCGGTGGCGCCCCTGAGGTCATCGCCAAGGCGCACCACGGCTCGATGTCGCGCGAACAGCGAACTTTGGTCGAGGAGGAACTCAAGTCCGGCCGACTGCCGTGCGTGGTCGCCACCTCCTCGCTGGAGCTGGGCATCGACATGGGAGCCGTGGACTTGGTGGTACAGATTGAGGCACCCCCGACGGTGGCCTCGGGCCTCCAGCGGATCGGCCGGGCCGGACACCAGGTCGGTGCGGTGTCCCGGGGCGTGGTTTTCCCCAAGTTCCGCGGCGACCTGGTCTCCTGCGCGGTGATCGCGGAACGGATGGCCAGCGGGACGATCGAGGCGCTGCGCTATCCCCGCAACCCGCTGGATGTGCTCGCTCAGCAGGTGGTGGCCATGGTCGCGCTGGATCCGTGGACCGTGAACGATCTCGGGGCGCTCCTGCGCCGCGCCGCGCCGTACGCAGCGCTGCCCGACTCGGCGCTGCACGCCGTCCTAGACATGCTGGCGGGGCGCTACCCCTCCGAGGAGTTCGGCGAGCTGCGCCCGCGGATCGTCTGGGACCGGATCAGCGATGAGCTGCGCGGACGGCCAGGGGCGCAACGGCTGGCGGTCACCTCCGGTGGCACCATCCCAGACCGGGGACTGTTCACCGTGATGACCCCGAGTGGCGCCGAGGGAGCGGGCTCGCGGGTCGGTGAGCTCGACGAGGAGATGGTATATGAGTCCCGAGTAGGTGATACGTTTTTGCTCGGCTCGACCTCGTGGAAGATCGTGGACATCACCCACGACCGGGTCATCGCGGCACCCGCACCTGGGGAGCCGGCCCGGATGCCGTTCTGGAAGGGCGACGCGCCAGGGCGGCCTTTGGAGTTAGGGCGGGCGTTGGGAGCATTCGTCCGGGAGCTGAGCGGCGCCGGAGTGGACGCGGCACGTCGGCGCATCGAAGCGGCCGGGCTTGATGACTGGGCGGCCGAGAACCTGCTGACTTACCTGCGCGAGCAGCGCGAAGCCACCGGACATCTGCCCGACGACCGCACCGTGGTGGTGGAGCGTTTCCGCGACGAGCTGGGGGACTGGCGGATGGTGGTGCACTCCCCGTTCGGCGCGCAGGTCAACGGGCCATGGGCGCTGGCGATCGGCGCCCGGCTGCGCGAGCGGTGCGGTGTCGAGGCGCAGGTGGCCAGCGCCGATGACGGTATCGTCCTGCGGCTGCCGGACGCACTCGACGCGCACGGGGCCGAGGTGCTCCCGAGGGCGCAGGACGTGCTACTCGACCCGGATGAGGTGGAGCAGCTCGTAACCGCCGAGGTAAGCGCCTGCGCCCTATTCGCCGCCCGCTTTCGGGAATGCGCGGCGCGCTCACTGCTGCTGCCCCGCCGCGACCCCAGGCGCCGCACACCGCTGTGGCAGCAGCGGCAGCGCTCAGCTCAGCTGCTCGCCGTCGCCTCGAAGTACGAGCGGTTCCCGGTGGTGCTGGAAGCGATGCGAGAGTGCCTGCAAGACGTCTATGATCTGCCCGGGTTGCGCGAGCTGATGTCGGAGGTGCGAGCCCGACGGGTGCGGGTGGTGGAGGTGACTACCCCAGCGCCGTCACCGTTTGCCCGCAGCCTGCTGTTCGGTTACGTGGGGATGTTCCTCTATGAGCTCGACGCCCCGCTGGCCGAGCGCAGGGCCGCTGCCCTCGCGCTGGACTCCACGCTGCTGGCGGAGCTGCTGGGCGCCGAGGCGATCCGCGAGCTGCTCGACCCTGGGGTGCTCGTGGACGTGGAGGCGCAGCTGCAGCGCATCGATCCGGATCGGCACGCCCGAGACGCCGAGAGCACCGCCGATCTGCTGCGCGCGCTGGGTGACCTCACCGAGGCTGAGGCCGCCCAGCGCGGGGTCCTCCCGGAGTGGCTCGCCCAGCTCGGCAACGCCCGCCGGGCGATCACGGTACGGATCGCCGGCCAGCGGCGCTGGATCGCCATCGAGGACGCCGGGCGGGTGCGTGACGCGCTGGGCGTGGCCCTGCCGGTCGGGGTGCCGGAAGCATTCACCGAGCCGGTGGCAGACCCACTGGGGGATCTGGTGCTGCGTTATGCGCGGACACGCGGGCCGTTCGCGGTGGCCACGGCCGCGGATCGTTTCGGACTGGGGACCGCCGTGATGGGCGCGGTCCTGGATCGGATGACCAAGGCAGGCACTCTCGTTCGCGGCGAGCTACGCCCAGTCGAGCTGGGCGGTGGCGGCACGGAGTACTGCCACCCCGAGGTGCTACGGCGGTTGCGGCGCGCCTCATTGGCCCGGTTGCGGGCCCAGGTGGAGCCGGTCGAGCAGGCCGCGCTGGGTCGATTCCTGCCGGCTTGGCACGGCATCAGCTCCCGGGATAACCGGCGCGGTGAGTCTGGGCCGACGCGCGGGGTGCGCGGCGCGCCCACCGCGGAGGACGTCCTGGGTGCCGTGGAGCAGCTGGCGGGTGCCCCCATGCCGGCCAGCGCGCTGGACTCACTGCTGTTGCCCGTGCGGTTTCCCGGCTACTTCCCTGCCCTGCTCGATGAGCTCACTATTTCTGGTGAAGTCAGCTGGATCGGCTGCGGGTCACTGCCGGGTCAGGATGGGTGGATCGCGCTGGCTCCCACCGATCTGGCTGACCTGGTGTTGCCGGAGCCCGATGAGCAGTGTGCGCTCACGCCCGTGCACCGCAGTGTCCTGCGCGCTCTGGGCTGGGAGTCCGCTGGTGCTCCGGTCAGGGCTGGCGCACTGTTCTTCCGGCAGCTTGCCGATCGGGCCAGTCAGTATCTGCTCGACGACGGCCAACCGGCGCCCGGTGACGCCGAGGTGGTCACCGCGATGTGGGACCTGGTGTGGGCCGGGTACCTGACCAACGATTCCCTGGCGCCGTTGCGAGCCCTGGTGTCCGGTCGCCGCGGTGCGCACCGCCCCCACCGGTCCGCGCCGCGCGCGAGATACGCCCGGATGCGCGCGGGTCGGCCACTGATGCCCTCCCAAATGGGACCGCCAACGGTCGCCGGACGCTGGTCGCTGTCGCCGGTGCCCCCGCCATCCGCAGCAGCGCCCGACCCGACGCGCCGCGAGCACGCCCGCGCCGAGACGTTCCTCGAGCGCCACGGGGTCCTGACGAGGGGGGCTCTGCACACCGAACGGGTCACCGGCGGCTTCGCCGGCGTCTACCAGGTGCTCCGGGCCATGGAGGAGGCTGGCCAGTGCCGACGCGGCTACGTCGTCGAGGGACTCGGGGCGGCCCAGTTCGCCGTCCCCGGCGCCATCGACCGGCTGCGCGCGGTGGCACAGCCCAGCACCGACCGTGCCGCCACGGTGGTCCTCGCCGCCACCGACCCCGCCCAACCCTACGGAGCTGCCTTGCCCTGGCCACCCACCGTGGGCGAGCTGCGACACCGGCCCGCCCGCAAGGCCGGAGCCCTCACCGTCCTCGTCGAGGGTGCCGCCGTGCTCTACGTCGAACGCGGCGGCCGCTCGATGCTGTCGTTCAGCGAGGACACCGTCTCCCTGCGGGCCGCCATCGACGCTCTCGCCGACGCGGTGCGCCGGGGGTGGTTGGGGACGCTGTCCGTGGAGCGTGCCGACGGCGAGGCCGCCCTGGGATCCGCCCTGGCCGTGCTGTTGCAAGAGGCCGGGTTCCGCGCTACTCCGCGCGGGCTGCGGATACGTGCCTGAGGTCATGGCCGCATCCCGGCTCACTGCGTTGCCGGGCGCAACAGCGTCCACAAATGGCCGACCGCATCCTGGTCACCGGCGATCTGCACTGACTGGTCAGGCACCCGTCCCCAGCACCACAGGTAGACGTCCATCGGCTCGCCGCTGACCGTTGCGTCCGCGGTACGGGCCTCGGCCTCCTGCACTCGGCGAGCGATGGAGCGGCCGGGCTCAGAAATGGCCAACCAGCGCTGGTCGGCAGCCGAGAGGGCTACGGCACCGTGCCGGGGCGAGGACATCCCCAGCTTACTGAGGCGATACCCGAACCACAAAAACAGCAGCTCGTCGATGCCGTCGAGGGCAACCTCCGGCTCGATCGGGTGCGGCCGCAGGCCAGCGGCAGCCTCCACGTCGACCCGGTGCACGGTGGTCTCGTGAGCCATCCGACGCCGCCAGAACCCATGCGTGCGGTCCTCGGGCCACCAGGTGTCGCAGGGTTCGGACGGGTCATGGCGGCTCAACTCGGTGAGTAACTCCTCCAGACCGGATCGCACGAAACCCACGAGATCGTCGTCCGCGGGTTCTCGCCGCCACTGTTCGGGGCGGCGCCCGTCGTGCGCCCACAACCGGGTCACCCGGTGCACGCTACCGACATGCCGCAGAGTCTCCGCCAAGGTGCGACCGGGGCATCCGGGGACCTCGGCTTGAGCCGCCGACGGCAACGCTGAGGCGGCGGTGTTCAGCATCAATTCGCCCTCGATGCCGATCACATCCAGCATCCGGCCATAATCGATCAGCGGTCTCGGAGCTGTCATCGGGAACTCCTTGCCACCGCGTGGGCCGCGAAAGTGAGGAACTCGCCGGCCCGGCGGACGAGGTTGTCGGCGTCGCGCTCAGTCACCAGGTGACGCGCACCGGCCTCGGCGGCTGCGCGGGTGGCCGACGTGGCGGCAAAAAGTCTTGACCATTCCGCGAAGTCCGGCCCAAGCGTGGCGAGTAGCGCCCAAGCGCTGGTCGGCCGAGCGCGGTTGCGCGGCCGGGCCCGCGCTGCCAGAACGGCCGCTGCCGCGCGCAACGCTGCGCGGTCCGCCTGGGCGTATCGATCGAGGGGACGCGCGGCGTACTCGGCGTCGAGTAGCGTCCGCCGGGCCTGGTCGAGGAGGATACGTACGTTCGTCACACAGTGACTCGGTCTGTGGTGCTTCGGGCTGTCATACCGCGGCACAACGGCTGGGGTGAGCGCAGCAACAGCGGCCACGTTGGCCTCCTGGATCGGCAGTCGTGATGGGCGACATCGGTTGACTCCGCCGTGGGGAAGCCGGCGGAGCTCGGCGGCGGTGCGCTTCCCCCGCCCCACCGCCGAGTCCATGTTCGAACATACGTTCGATACGTGTAGAGAGTAGCTCACCTAGACGCAGGTCCGTCAAGTAGCAATCCCGGCTAGCGCGGCAGGCCGACGTCGAGGAGTGGTCTCATGAAAGACATGCGCTCCCGTCACGCCACCCGCATCGGTGTGACGTCAGCCGATGTGGGGGCCGATACGGGAGGTCAACGGTGACCGCAATGCCCACCCTCGAGCCAGCACGGCTGACCGAGCTGACGGCCGCGCAGTTGCGCGTCCGGCTTGACGAGGCACTGCGGGTCTATGTCACGGCGATGCGTTATCCACCGGGCACCGAGCGCCATCGCGGCCCAATGTGGCTGGAGCACATGCGGCGGGCCGGCTGGGTATGCATGGCTGCCTTCGACGCCGACGCCTTGGTGGGTGTCGGCTACGGATACCGGGGTGCACCTGGCCAGTGGTGGTACGACGAGGTCCACCGCGGACTCATGCTGGTCAATCCCGCGGCGGTACAACGCGAGCTCGCCGACTACTTCGAGCTCACCGAACTGCATGTGCACCCGAGCGCGCAAGGCAGGGGCATCGGCAAAGCGCTACTCGTCGAGCTTTTGTCTCGCGTGGATGCTCCGCGCGCGCTGCTGTCCACGCCCGAGGGCCCCACCAGAGCGTGGCGGCTCTACCGGCGGCTTGGGTTCACCGATCTGCTGCGGCACTACCACTTCACCGGAGACTCCCGAGAGTTCGCCGTGTTGGGCCGCACCCTGCCGCTGTCGTACACAGGTCAGCGCTTAGGTATGTGAAGAGTCACCACCGCATTGATCAGCGGGCGACGGCCGTAGCTGGACGTTCCGGCGCCATGCCCAGCCGGGCCAGCACGGCCTGAGTAGAGCCGGATCGGTTGAGCGTATAGAAGTGCAGCCCCGGCGCGCCTTCGGCGAGCAGCCGCTGCGACAGCTCGCTGGCGACGTCCACCCCGACCTGGCGCACCGCGGCGGGATCATCATCCACCGCAGTCAACCGGTCGCGCACCGTCTGAGGAATCGTGCAGCCGGACAGCTCAGCCATCTTCTGTACGCCGCGCACGGTGGTGATGGGCATCACCCCCGGCAGGATCGGCACCGCCGCCATGTCCGCGCCTGCCGCAGCGACTTGGTCCCGCAGCCGCAGGTAATCCTCGGCGCGGAAGAACATCTGGGTGATCGCGAACTGGGCACCAGCTCGCAACTTGGCCACCAGGTATCGGACGTCGGATTCGGCGTCCGGCGAGCGGGGATGGCACTCGGGGAAGGCGGCCACGCCGATGCAGAAGTGGCCAAGCGAGCGAATGAGGCGAACCAGCTCTGCGGCGTAGCGGACCCCCTGCGGGTGCGCCACCCACTCCCCGAGCGGGTCACCCGGTGGATCACCGCGCAGCGCCAGCACGTTGCGAATCCCGGCCTGCGCGTAGCTGCTGACTACTTGTCGCAGTTCGGCCACCGAGTGGTTCACCGCGGTGAGGTGCGCCATGGGAACCATCGTGGTCTGCTGCGCAATCCGTCCGGTGATCCGCACCGTCCGGTCCCGGCTGGAGCCCCCGGCACCATAGGTGACCGAGACAAAGGCCGGGTTCAGCGGCTCAAAGTCACGCACCGCTTGCCACAGCTGGCGCTCCCCGACGTCGTCGCGGGGCGGGAAGAACTCCACTGAAAAGACCGGGCGGCCACCGCCGAGCCGGTCGATGACCGCCGTCATACAGCCACCCTAGGTCGTGCTCGCAAAAAGGATGCAACAAATTACCGTGGAGCACCCTCAGTACCTCGGTGCCGCGCTCGCCGGAGTGGGCCCGGCACCGGTATGTACGCACGCCACCTACAGAGTTCGCGCACGAGACCACGCGTAACGTGCACCCATGCGCACCGTGCCGGGACCTACCGACCACGTCGTCATCGTCGGCGCCGGGCTAGCCGGGCTGTCCGCGGCACTGCACCTGCTTGGATCCGGTCGGCACGTCACCGTCCTCGAAGCCCAGCCCCACCCGGGCGGTCGGGCCGGCCGGATGGATCTCGCCGGCTACCGCCTCGACACCGGCCCCACCGTGCTCACCATGCCAGAGCTGATCGACGAGGCACTGGCCGCAGTGGGTGACTCACTGGCCGCACGGCTGGATCTCGTGGCGCTGCACCCC
>Ga0213881_10000668_pt1 | contig 19757 bp, 19 predicted proteins | sample BarmaccoBMER_R08_FD_160104 | JGI IMG/M metagenome (GOLD analysis project Ga0213881, IMG submission 160104) | Barbacenia macrantha exposed rock microbial communities from rupestrian grasslands, the National Park of Serra do Cipo, Brazil - ER_R08 ... | reverse complement strand
CGTCCCAGCCGGCCAGCCATATCAGGCTCCCAGACGCCGTAATACAGGATCTTGCCGGCCTGCGCGGCGGACACGATGCCGTCGCCTTCGGCCTGGATCAGCTCGTAATAGGGCGGCTCGGTTCGAGAGAACACCGCGGTCAGCTTGAATGGGTGAGGTTCTGGGTCCTCCAACCGCGGGATGTCGAATACCGCTGGTTCGGTGAACTTGATACCGAGCACGTCAGAATAGTGGGCGATGGCCTTATCCAAGTCAGGCACCACCATGCCAACGTGGAAAAAGGATGACGGCATCCGGACGGTGAACACGTCGTCGTAGACTGTTACCTCCGGCGGCACTTGCAGACAGTCCAGCATGGCGGGGATGAATTTCCGCAGGTACGGCGTCTTCTTATGGTATTCGAAAGCCACTGCGTCCCGGTACTGCTCATACACCAGCCGGGTTTGCCTGTCGTCGTCGACGCGAACGTAGTCAAAACGCAAGCATCCCGGCTCGTTCGCCTCGATGTCGTCCTTCAGGTCGCGCATCAACGCATCCAGCTGGGCCTCCTTATCTAATCTGACCCGCTGCATCGCAGTAACCGTGATCATGACGCTCCTCCTGACGATGGTACCGCCCCAGAACAAAGATGCGGTAAAATCGGCGCCTTCAAGTCTCTTGCCCAGCCACGGGGCGTGCCCATCGAGTTAGCTCGTGGAGCCCGTCGCCATATTGACAAACCGTGGCCCGTAGAACACCGGTTTCTTGAGGTCCGTGTAAGTGGCCATCATCTGGTATTCCGACGGGTAAATTTCGGCAAGCTTGGCAACTACTTCCTCGGGAACCTCATACCGCATGATGTTGAAACAGGATAATACTCGCATCTCATTCATTTGGATGACCGCTTCGCCGAGGCTGGGCCACGACAGTTCCGGCGGTCCGTTCCAGGCATCGTCCAACGCGACCATCATCGCCGTGTACGCTGCATCGAACGCTTTCAATTCCTGACTGACTACGGCGGATTCCGGATCGCGGGTCAGGACCGCCGTATAACCATCGGCGGGAACGGCCAGTGTATTGATCACTACTGGCCAGGCGATCAGCTCGCCGCAGAAGTAGCTCTGCTCGTTGTCTCGGTTCAACGCAACGGGAGAATCCAAAGCGAGATAGCGGCGCCCGTAGTACAGTTCGGCGAACCGAGCGTAATGAGACCCCTCATTCTGGAACTTTTCACCGGCCTGGATACCGGCCACGCCGGAGCCCTCACCCTGCTCGATGATCATGTCGATGGCTGCCAAAATCTCATCGACGGGGTCGACACCGCGACGCGGCACGATGCTGCGGTATCCCAGGTTTCCACCGACCTGGTTGGCCGGACCGCCATCGAGGACCGCCTGACGCACGGCGGCCGCGTTGGCAACGATGGCAGTTTTGATCGCGGTGTAGAACTGGGTGATGGTGGCATAGGGCACGTCAGCCTGCCGCTTGGTCAACATGAACAGCGGTGCCTCGATGCGCATAAAGTTGCGCATCTGCGCTGGTGACAGCGGGGCGAGGACGCCGATTAGATCAGGTGCGACGTGCCCGGGCAGACCTGCCCGGGGAAAGCCCGGGTTCAGATCTTTGATCCGCGGTGATCCGCCAAGCGCGGCGAGAATGTTGCACGATGCAGCCATGTGCAGCATTTCTTCCATTAGGACACTGCGAATTGTGTTGTAGGACGGGTAGTTCTGCACTTCAAGCGAGTACATCGCCGCTGAATACAGCGGCATGGTGGCGTGTTCCAACGCGATCGCGGTCTGGAGCGCGCCTCGAATCCAGTTGATCTCGCGGAACTGGACCGGCGTGGTTCCCCGATAGTAGCCAACGGGCATCGTGGCCTTCTTCCACTTTCGTCGAGAAGTCGATACGTTGCGGAAATCAATTCACCCCTACCGGGGTGACAATTCCGTTGGTCACCGGCTGCGGTAATAGCATGGACTCAAAGTAGTCCTGGAATGTGGTTTCCAGTTCGATGTGCTGATAAAATTCTGGCCCGGCCTGGTCATAGATAGCGTCGCCTATGCCACCGAGGGTATCGAACATCATCGACACTATCGTGCCGATTTCCCGGCCGAGGTAGTGCGTGATAAGGGCAACAGCCCCACCGTGCACCCCGTAGGAACCGGTCGATGTCCAGATCCTGGCCTCGGGCCTACCGACCCACATCCGGCGGGTTGTCGGCACATTGATGCCCTCGGCACGCAACCCTCGCGCCACGGCCGCAACGCAGGTAACCGGGGTTTCGTCGAGGATGCCCGCACGGGCGATGATTGCGACACCCGAACAGTTCGCGGCGATCACCTTGCCGCTCTCGTGGTGTCGCCTGATCACGTTCAGGATGCGCTCGTCGGTGGCGATCGCGCCGGAACCGATACCTCCTGGAATGTAAAGGATATCGAAGATCTCTTCATCGTCCAGGGATGTGTCCGGCACTATCTGAGTGCCCATCTGCATGGTCACCACGCCTGGCTTATCGCTGACCAACTTGACGTCGAGTTTGCCCGGTGGAACTTCACGCTGCCACGGTGAGATCTGTCCGGACACCACGAGCGCAGCACCTTTGAAGATTTCCAAAGGTGTGATCATGTCCTGTTCGCTCACCTTTTCATAGCCCAGTACTGCGATCGACTCGATGTTCGTCATGCCGTTACCTCCCTCTCGGATTTCCGAGATATCCGCGTCCGGTTCACGGCGTGGAACTCGACATTTTCGGCAGCTCGAAGTAAACCAGCGTGCGATATGCTGCGGCAAATAAGGAGACGTGGTAGGGTAATAAACTGGCCTATGAACCAGTATGGCGATAGTCACTCCTGGTCGCGGTGGCTATCTGTATATGCTTAGTCAGGGCAAGCGCCGACGACGCGCTGAGCGACTCGATCGGCTCAGCACGTCCTGCGGCCGACCGGGAGAGCTGGATGTCCCCGCGGAGTCGCGTTCAGGACTAGGCTGTTGGGAGTCGCCAAAATGGCCCGAGTCTATGCGGCGGTGGTGCTCACCGCTGTCAGCCGATTTCCCAACGGACAACGGTCCGGTTATTGGCTACCCGAGGCAGCTTACCCGTGGTTCGCGATGGCTGAGGCGGGCTGGCAGGTGGTGGTGATCAGCACCCAAGAAGGGGAGCCGGAGCCCGGCGGGGTGGACCGATCGGATCCAGTACAACGCCGGTTCCTGGCCGATGATGGGGTACGAAAGCGGCTGACACAGACCCACCGCGTGGAGTTCTACTCCCCTGAGGACTTCGGCCTGGTGGTCTACGCCGGCGGCGGTGGAGCACTGCTCGACCTCGCGACAGATACCGCACTCGCGGAGTTCACCGGTGAGGTCGTGACCACCGGTGGAATCATCGCAGCCTGCGGACACGGTGTCGCCGGCCTGCTCAACGTCCGGGAGCGCGAGAACCGGCAGCTGCTAGTCGGCCGCGCGCTAACCGCACCGACGCCGGTGGAAGAACAGCTGCAGGCACTACACACAGTGGTGCCATTCTCGCTAGCCGCAGAGCTGACGCGGGGTGGGGCACGACACCGCTTTGGTGAACCGTTCAAACCTTATGTCGTGCGCGACGGTCCCCTGCTCACCGGACAAAACCCGGCCTCGGCGCCAGAGCTGGCCCGGCAGATTGTTACCGCCATAACCGAGCTTTCACCAGCAGATGGGACTGCAACGCGGTTAACCCGACGCTAGCCAACCCATCCACCTTGGTAGCCAGGTACAAGGTGTTCAACGGGGGTAGGTCGGTGTCATAGAGAACAGTGAGCTCTCCGCTGTCGATGTCATCGGCACACAAATAGGTGGGCAACACAGAGACCCCGGCCCCGGCACGCACAGAGGCCAGGACACCGCGCAGGTCGGGGACGGTAACCTGGGCAGCAAAAGTCGGATGGTGGCCAAACACAGTAAGCCAGTAATGCCGGATGATGGGCAAGTTGTCGGCGTAGGAGATCATCGGGACATCGCACAACCCCTTCCGAAGGCGCTCGTTGCTATCCGCGCTCCGCAATCGCTGTGCCCAATGACCCGCACCGACCAGCGCGAACTCCTCATCCATCAACGGGGTAGACCGGATCGCGATGTGCCGGGGCCGGCTGGTGGCAATCACCAGGTCGTACCTGCCGTCAGTAAGCCCGGCTAGCAACTCGTCGGTGTGTCCAAAACTGATCTGTAGGCGCAGCCCGTCAGTGATTAAGTCGGTTATCGACGGTAATACCCGGATGGTGATGACCTCCGCCGGGCCGGCCAATCGAACCGTTCGGTCGGCCAATTTCTCCGGCTCCAGCCGACGCCGTAACGCGCTCTCCAGGTCATCTAGCGCCTCCGCGGTGTCTCGGATCAGTTCGTCTGCCGCCTGCGTCGGTACCGCACCTTGGGGCATCCGCACGAACAGTTGCTGCTGCAGCTTCGCTTCCAGAGCACGCAGCTGCCCGGTCACCGCGGGCTGGGACACTCCCAGTACTCGAGCGGCTTTGGTGAGCGACCCGGTGCGGTAGACCGTCAGACAGGTCCGCAACAGCGATATATCCACGCTACTAACTGGGGTGGTGGTAGCCACTGCTGACCTACCTTAGTATCCGTCCATCGCAATCGTGTGCTGGTTGCCGCGCGTCTCATAGCGTCGATTTTTCATATCCGGCACGGACAGGGAGCGGTCCGTGCGCTCGATCGGTGCTCTTGGCTCGCCGAGCCGTCGTTCGCCCTAACGGAGCGCAGATGAAAGCTTCGGGTGCCTCGAGGAACCGGCCGACGATGCGGTTGAACCGGTGCGGTTGCTCCAAAAACGGCAGATGGCCACTGCGCCGAAAGACGATCAACCGGTGCGCCGGGAGACGACGAACCGCCGGCAGGGCCTCCGCCAACGAGACCCTGGGGTCTTTTCTGCCCCAGAGCACTAAGGTGGGAGTGCTCACCTCGCAGAGCTGATCGAAAACAGCAAAACGGTCACGCTGCACGGGATCGAACAACCCGTCTATTAGCCACCGGAACGAAGCGCTGTATCCCGGCTGGGCCTGGCTGGTCGCTTGGCTGATCAGCAGCTTGCTCAGCCGCCGGCCGGAGCCCGGTGCCAGCCGGGACATCTCCTTAGCTAAGTCAGCGAGATCGCGCTCCCCATCGACCGCCAATGCGCCACCGCGGCGAGTATCCACTAAGGCCGTGCGCAACCCACTGGCGCTGAGAAACGCCGACGCCGAGGGAGTCAGAACCAGGGCCGAGACACGCTGGGGCACTGCCAGCGCCACCAATACCGCGACCTGGGCGCCCAGTGAACTGCCGACCATGGCAAAAGAACTGATGTTCTCGGCGTCCGCGACCGCGAGCAAGTGCTCTACACAGGCCGTCAAGACCGGCCCACCGGTCGGCTCGGTGAATCCACAACCAGGCAGATCGACCGCAAGTACCCGACGGTGGTTGCCTAGCGCGTCGATATTGTGCACGAAGACGTCGGCAGACATCCCACCGCCGTGAACCAACATGACCGCCGGATCTCGATCGCCGGCGTGCAGGACGCGGGTTACCACCCCATTCACCCGACTAAACCGCACTTTCACGATGCACTCCTGGAGTCCGCTTGCCGAAAAATCAATGGCCGATCTATCACAATGTAAAGAACGCGCACGCCAATCGGTGCCCGCCGATAGATGTATTTCATCATCCCAAGATTTGTGGTGGGAATGGTATCGATACCACAATCTGCGGGTCAAGCGATCTCGAATTAATTCGTTCGATGGTCGAGGCTGGGCAAGGCGGGGTGGACACCCTCTCCACCGAAGGTGGAAACCGCCTCCACCAAAGGTGGAGGCGGTTTCCGAAAAAGTGTTCGGCTGGATGACGCCACGCAGCTACCGGTCCTGGGATAGTTCCGGCACCAGCCAGACCACGAAGGATCCTGGGAGGACCTGCTGTGAAGCCTCTCCATACTCTAGCTGCTGACGAATACGATGACCTTTTCGACTGCCTGTCCGCGGTGGATAAGGATCCCTACGTTGACTACCCGGCCTTCTCCGCCGCCGTCCATGACCTGATAGACCGCAATCAGGTACCGAAGTTTTTCGTCCAGGTGTGCGGCCGGATCAACAACGAACGCATGAGCGGCGAGTCCGACATCCATGTGCTGCGGAATTGTCCCATCGACCGCGAGGTCCCTCTGTTCGACCAGGAAGACCCGGTCACCGATAAGTACGAGAAGAAGAAAACGTTTGTTGGTGAGGCGTTCCTCGAGCTCTTTGCCCAACTGACAGGTACTCCCCTGCTGGCATACTCAACCCGCAACAACGGTGACTTTTTCCATGACGTCTACGCCGCGAATCGATACAGCGGCACACAGACACAGAAGACCGACGGCGAGTTGTACTTCCACAACGACCGGACAGCGCACCCGGTCAGGGCAGATTTCCTCGCTCTCCTCGGTATGCGCTGCCCTGAATCCGATCTCGTCTTCACCGGCTACATCGACGGCCGTGAGTTGCTGAAGCACCTGAGCTCGGCACACCAAATGGCGTTGCGTCAGCCCTATTTTGTGACCCCTTTCGATCGGTATTCCCGAGATTCAAATCGGGGGCAGGAGACGTCCGAGAACCACGCGATTCTGGAAAATGATCACAGCTTCCGCTATTACGACACGAGAACGACGGTCGCATCAGGGTCACCTGAGGTGGCCAAGGACGCACTCATCGCGCTCAAGGATGCCATCGTGCGTGCCGAAAAGCAGCGACACCGGATCCTGACCAAGGACCTTCTCGTCCTGGCGAACCAAGATGGGCTGCACAGCCGGGACATGATCGAGATCAACGACCCGCAGGGCACTCGACGACGTTGGCTGCTCAAGACCTATGCGTTTCGTGACGACGAGGCTGCCGCCGTACACGACGCGGTCTGGCTAAACGGTGTCCGCGGCCGGGTGGGTGATTGAGCTTTCCGGTCCTCGTCATCAACAGGACTGCTTGCGTGCGCAACTAATATGATCGGGTCTGAGTCTGCTTCGGCCCGGGGAGGCGACGGATCGGTCTTACCACCCGTTGCCTCCCCATTCACTACCGTGCCTGTGCCTTCAGTTCTTTGGCAATTAGCGCCGCTTGGGTTCGGTTGCGCACCCCAAGCTTGGTCAGCAGGTGGGAGACGTGACTTTTCACCGTTGCGTTACTGACACACAGTTGTGCTGCGATTTCACTGGTGGACATGCCCTCAGCGAGCAGATCGAGCACTTCGACCTCGCGGGCGGTCAGCTTGGCTAGGATGTCCGCCGGCACAACGGTCTGCGGTTCCGGTGGTGGCTCGAGGTAGCCGACAAGCTCCGGAGAGATCACGACGTGTCCGGAGGCAACTGCGTGAACGGCAGCGACGAGCCCTGCGACGTTCGCGTTTTTGGTCACACATCCGGCGACACCGGCCTTTAGGGCGTCTTGCAGGCGCTCGGGTGTCCAGTCGACACCCAGCATCAGCACGCGGACGCGGGTAGCGGTCAGCGCTCGAAGCTGTGACAACTCGGTGGCATCGATCGGCGTCGAGGCCACCAGCACCACGTGCACATTGGCGGGCGGCCGGTAGTCGCTGGTGTCAAGCGGCGCCAGCGACACCTCGATCCCGCCCATCCCGCTGAGTGCATTGGTCAAGAAGTGCCGGGACAGCGGGTCCCTGTCGACAAGCAGTACATGCACAACCGTGGCGCTGTGCGGTTTCTCCGCGTCTGAGGAGACGTCGGGGGAAACCTCACGGATGATCACGTGGTTCCCCCGCGCCGTCACGATACTGCGGCCGCCCAAAACAGGATCGGCCGCTCCCGCGGGTCACCCTGGCAATACTAGCTGTGCTTGCATCCCATTTGTTCGGGCCCTTCATCTCCGCGAAGTCGTGACGAATACGAGGAGTTGCAGGAGCAGGTTGGTCACTGCCAGCACGGCGAACAGCTGAGTCACAGAAAGTGACAGCAGCAGAATGCCTCCGGTAATGACGATGACCGCGCTCAGTACGGCCTGGATTTGCTCCATCCGGGTGGTGAGTTGCCGACGGGCGAGCGGATCGAGTGGGCGTAGGAAGGGTTCCATGTTGCTCATCGCGGTCGGCCGGATGAGGCCACCACCCAAGCCCAAGGCAGCGATGGCCACGAGGGCAAGAGGGAGATTGACTGGGTTCGCCAGCAATGCCAAGCCTGTTGCAGTGAGGGTTGCGGGCACGAGCGCCAACCGCTGCGGCGAGAAACGGGTCAGCAACACTGGACAGGCCCGGGCCGCCGCAAAGCCACTCAGCGTGTAGATCCCGAGAACCAGACCAAACCAGGCCACTCCCAGTCGGAGTTCTTCAAACAGCAACAGCGGGATGAACCCGACATAGGGTGCCAGCAGGAATGCCCGGTTCATCGCGTAGTAGAGCTGCCAGAACCGGGACTCGCGGGATGCTCGGACGGCTATGTCACGATCCAGCGCGGGTTTCGCCGTCCCGATGGCCGGCGCGCCACCGCTCAGTGACACCGGTGTACTAGCCGTGGCGGCCCTGCTTACCGGAACCAACGCGGCGATTGCGCAACCAGCCGCGGCTGCAGAGACGACGAAGGGCAGCAGCGACCAGGCACTGAACAGCACCGCCCCAATCGAGCCTGCCACGAAAGACGCGGCGAACATCCACCCCTGGGTCATCGCCTCCCTGCGCCGGAATGCAGCACCGCTGCATAGCGTGCTGAGCAGTGCAGAGTCTGTGCCCGCGGTGAGAGCGAAGCCGGTGCCCGAGAGCACCTGGCCCACCACGGCCGAACGAATGTCGGGACCCAGCGCCAACGCCACCAGGCCCAGGATCTTGACCACCTCACCGAGCCCGAGTAGCACTGGCAGTGGCCGGTTACGGGTCCACCGGGCGGTCACCGCCGGGGCCAGCGCGACGACTATGCCGTAGGCGGCGATCAGCAGTTCGATCGTGATGATCGACAGACCACCTTGGAAGAAAAACAGGAACAGAATCGGCAGGTGGAAGTAGGCGCGTGACACTACCCGGTACACAGTCAGGGCGGCCATCGATCGGCTGCGTGAGCGAGTGTCGGCCTCGGTCATCCCGCGTTCCCGGCCCGGACATCCGGCGCACTGGCCAGGTCGGGGAGATGGCGACGAATGTGCTCAGCCGTAACGTCGCCTAGCCGCAGTATTTGCGGTGGTGATGCGGTGAGATCCACGATGGTGCTGCTTATGGTGAACTCTGAGGGTTCCTCACCTTCCACCGCGACGTCGACGAACTCGCCGAGGTGTTGCACAGCGAGCGACAGGTTGACCAGGTCGTGCTGGATTGATCCACTGAGGTTGGCCGACGTTGCAGCCAGCGGTAGTCCACTGTAGATAGACAGCAGGTTCAGAACCTGACAGCGGTTGTGAACCACCGCGACAGTGTCCTTGCCTGAGGTGACCCAGTCCGGGACCACGCGCCGGCGCGCTAGGACCACGTTCAGCGGTCCGGGCCAGACATCGTTCAGCAATGACTGGAATCCGGGGTGGCACGGCGGCTTCGCCCACCGTTGCCAGTCCACCGGGGTAGGCACGAACAGCGACAGCGGCTTGTCCGCATCCCGCCCCTTCATGGCATACATGCGTTCGGCCGCGCCCCGGTGAAAAGGGTTGCAGAACACCCCGTAGTTGGTGTCGGTCGGCGCGATGACAACCGCGCCATGGCGGAGCTGCTCGGCAACCTCCAGGATGGCTTGTTGGTCGGCCGCAGCCACGATACGCACGGACATGAGCGCCCTCAGCCCGCCGTCGGGGACAGGTGCACGACACCGTCACAGCTGGGCAGCCAATCCGGACGGTGCGCCTCATGGTTGCTAATCTGCCGGTCTAAAAGCAGTGTCATGTCGATTAGGTCAAGTCCGTTGATAAGGCGATGGTGCGCAGCGTCATCGAGGAAGAACTCTGCCTCGTGCACACCAGCCTGCTCACAGGACACGACTCTGCGCACCACATCGATGACAATTTCTGCGGTGGCATCTGCTGCGCTAGCGGCCATCAACGCCTCGACCACAACGGGAGACGAAACGACCGGTACCAGCCCATTGTTGGGCAGGTTGTTGCGGTGGATGTCAGCGAAACTCGGCGCAATGATCGCCCGGAAACCATAGTCACGCAAGGCCCACACTGCATGTTCTCGTGAGGAGCCGCAGCCGAAGTTCGGTCCCGCGATTAGGATCGAAGCGCCGCGCCGCTCCGGTTGGTTCAGGATGAACGCGGGATCTCGACGCCACTTCTGGAACAGGCCATCTGCGAAGCCGACCCGTTCGATTTTCTTCATCCAGACTGCCGGGATGATCTGGTCGGTGTCGATGTTGGGACGATCGAGAGGGATCGCGCGCCCGGTCACGCTGAGTACCGCTTGCATCGTTGTCTCCTCTGTGGCTATCAGGTCATGGGCTTAGGTCAGGTCAGCCGCGGCCGCGAGGTGCCCCATGATTGCGGTGGCCGCGGCCGATTCCGGGGACACCAGGTGTGTTCGGGCGCCAACACCCTGGCGGCCCTCGAAGTTGCGGTTAGAAGTCGAGGCGCTGTGGGTACCGGGCATGACGACGTCGCCGTTCATACCGATACACATCGAGCACCCCGGCAGACGCCACTCAAAGCCGGCCGAATGAAAGACCTCGTCTAGGCCTTCCTGCTCGGCCTGCCGCTTAACTCGCATGGAACCGGGCACCACCAGCGCCCGCACAGTCGAGGCGACGCGACGTCCCCGCACCACCTCGGCGGCCGCCCGCAGGTCTTCCAAGCGGCCGTTGGTGCAAGAACCAATGAACACCGTGGAGATCGGGATGTCCTTCATCGCGGTGCCCGGCTCGAGACCCATGTACTCGAGGGCCCGCTGGGCCGCAGCGCGCTCGGCCGGCTCACTAAGTGCCAACGGGTCGGGCACCTTACCTTCGATATTCACCGTCTGGCCAGGATTGGTGCCCCACGTCGCCTGCGGGCCGACGGAGCTGGCGTCCAAGACCGCCTCCACGTCGAAGACCGCATCTTGATCGGTGCACAGCGTCTGCCAGTACCCCACCGCACGTGCCCACTGGTCACCTTTGGGCACCCGCGGCCTGCCCTCTAAGTAGGCCAGGGTCGTCTCGTCCGGCGCGATCAGTCCACTGCGCGCCCCGGCTTCGATGGCCATGTTGCATACCGTCATCCGGCCAGCCATCGACAGCGCCCGGATACACTCCCCGCGGTATTCGATCAGGGTGCCGGTCCCGCCGCCAATACCGATTGCGCCGATGATCGACAATACCAAGTCTTTGGCGGTGGTATCGGGACGTAGCCGACCATCAACCGTGACCGCCATCGTCCGGGGCTTGGCCATGCGGAGCGTCTGGGTGGCCATGACATGCTCGACCTGGCTGGTTCCGATACCGAACGCGATCGCACCGAACGCGCCGTGGGTCGCGGTGTGACTGTCCCCGCAGACGATCGTCATCCCTGGCTGAGTGAGACCCATCTCTGGCCCGATCACATGCACGATTCCCTGACCTGCCGAACCCATCGGATGCAGCTCAACCCCGAATTCACGGCAGTTGGCAATCTGCAGCTGGAGCTGGCGGGCACCAATGTCATCCTGCAGCGCCAGACTCACATCCTCGGTGGGAACGTCGTGGTCGGCAGTAGCGATGGTCAGGTCAGGCCTTCTGAGCTTGCGACCACTCATCCGCAGTCCCTCGAACGCCTGCGGTGAGGTGACTTCATGCAACAGGTGAAGGTCGATGTAAAGCAGATCGGCGTCATTTTGGTCAACGACATGCTCATCCCAGATCTTTTCTACCAGCGTCTTAGCTCGCACTGGCCTCCTCCTGTCTCATAATATGAGATAACACTCTCAAGTTCTGATACACTGGGGTAGTCTAACCACAAACGGCATCGCAGCACCAGAACCAACTTAGGAAGTTCCAACCACCGATGACCGATATATCGGCTTGCCATCAAGCTGGCATAGAAAACAGGCATGTTAATAGGTTGCCTAGTCCGGCAGGAAGGAGGCTCGTCTGTGTCTTTGCACCGTGCTAACGCACCTAATCCCTACGATTACCTGCCCCCCGTGCCGCCTTTCACGGTAACCAGCGAGGATGTCAGGGAAGGAGTCCATCTCACCATAGACCACGTGTATTCCGGCGCCGGCGGCAAGAACGAGTCCCCCCACCTGAGCTGGCGCGGCGCACCCGAGGGGACTCGCGGCTATGCGGTCACCTGCCTGGACCCCGACGCGCCCACAGGAAGCGGTGCTTGGCATTGGTTGTTGGTAAACCTTCCAGCGTCAGTCACCGAACTGCCGCGTGGCACCGGCTCGTGGGCCGAGCCGCCGGTCGGCGGGTTCCACGTCCGCAACGACCTGGGTAGCTTCGGTTATGACGGTGCAGCACCGCCGCCCGGCGACAGGCCGCACCGCTACCTATTCGTGGTCCACGCGCTGGACACCGACACCCTGGAGGTCACCCGAGAGACCAGTGCAGCCTTCGTAGGCTTCCACATCACCGGGCATACCATCGCCAGGGCGACCCTGGTACCGACCTACCAGCACTAACACGACAGGTACGAGAATCGTCAACGACGCAACGCAGGAGGTGAGATGCTCTTTAAAGGTAAAGTGGCAGTTGAGGACGGTTCGCCGGTGACGACACTTGCGTTGTTTTCGATCGCCTCTCGGCTGAACCGGTTACCCATAATCAGCACTCATCGACGCGCCGTAGCCGTGATCGGACTCGGCCTCTTTTTCGACTTGTACGAGATCTTCCTCGTCGGTGCGCTCAGCACGGTATTCGTTAATGACTTCGGGGCCAGCCGCACCGAGTTACCGGCACTGCTCAGTTCGGTGTTCTTCGGGATGTTCCTGGGTGCCACCACACTGACCACACTCGCCGACCGGATCGGCAGGCGCCAAGGATTCCTCCTAACTATGGGGATCTATTCCCTGGCGTCGCTAGCTAGTGCGTTTAGCCCGAGCCTGTGGTTCCTGGTAGTTATGCGGATGGTGGTCGGCTTCGGGATCGGCGCCGAACTGCCGGTGGCCGACTCGTACTTGGCCGACTTGCTCCCTGCTCGACACCGCGGTCGTTACACCGTATGGGCCTACACGATCGGCTTTTGCGGCTTTCCGGTTGCGGGGTTTTTGGCCCATTGGCTAGTCACCGCGACCGTGTTGGGTATCGCGGGTTGGCGGTGGATGTTCATCTTCGGCTCCTTGGGGGCGCTGGTGGTCTGGCTGCTGCGCCGCCGGCTACCAGAATCCCCCCGGTGGTTGGAATCGGTCGGCCGGGTAGATGAGGCAGCCCAAATCGTCGCAGAGATGGAGAGCGAAGCGGCCGCCAAGGGCCCAATCCCACCACCGCGCCCTTATGTCGACGCGCCCTCACCCATCTCGTTGCGCGAAATACTATCTTGGCCGTCGCTGCGTCGGCGGGCCGTGATGCTGCTCATGTTCCATCCACTGCAGAGCGTCGGGTACTACAGTTTCGGCATCCTCTCGGTCCTGGTGCTCACCCAGCGCGGGTACTCCGTCGTGACGTCACTGGTGTACGCGGCTTTGGTTTATGTGGGCTATCCGCTTGGCTCGCTCATGACGGTACCGTTGATCGAGCGCCTCCACCGCAAGTGGCTGATCGTGGGCTCAGGTGGCAGTATGGCAGTGCTGGGGCTGCTGTTTGCAAATGCCCCGAATCCGGCGTGGATCATCACGCTGGGCTTCAGCTATACCGCCGTGTCCAACGTGTTCGCCAATGCGATTCATGTTTACGACGGAGAGCTGTTCCCTACCGAGCTGCGAGCTAGAACCGCCGGCATACCTTACGCATTGAGCCGATTGTCCCTTGGGATTATGCCGTTTCTATTGGTGCCAGCACTATACCAGTATGGGGCAACCTGGGTGTTCGCTGGCACGGGAGCAATACTCCTGCTCGCCGTGACAATCGTTGCGATACTTGGACCTCTCACCACCGGGCTAGCCTTGGAAGAAATTAGCAACGAGAAAACCTATATTCACTAGCTGGTAAGTAATAATTTCGTACATCGTTACCCCCAGGAGAGCGGTTCGCAATTGTGAATCTACTCCCAGAAATGACGACAGCGCCGTTAACTCCTGGTCGCAATCAGACACAAAACAACATGGTAATTCCTCGCCGTATAGGGTAAGTGATCGGCGCTAGGCATGCCTTCACGAGAGTCTGTGCAGCTTCCCAAATCGTGTTTACTCGAGACTCACCTGCTCTTCTCCGAGCTCCTCCGAGCACCAACTTGCGGTTGAGCTCGACCGCATGCAAGAACGCGACGACTAGGCCGAGAGGGAAGCCCATGGCTACGATCGAATCCCAAGCCAGCGCGATCCTCGAGTCCCTACCGGTGTCGAGCTGGCACCGCCGGTTTGTCCTGATTGTAGGCGTGGGGTCATTCTTCGACCTTTACGAAGTGTTTCTCGGTGGAGTGCTCGCGCCGGTGCTGGCAAAGGAGTTCAGCCTGGGCTCGGTCGGTACGGCTGCCGTAGTCGCGAGCGGGTTCGCGGGCATGTTCGTCGGGGCCAACATGCTGTCGATCCTTGCCGACCGGCTTGGCCGACGGCGGGTATTCATCCTAAACCTGCTGGCTTATTCGTTGTTCTCCACGGCAGCGGCGTTTTCGCCGAACTTTCAGGTCTTTCTGGTGCTGCGATTCCTAGCCGGGATCGGGCTCGGTGCAGAGCTGGTGCTCGTCGATACCTACCTAGCAGAGTTCCTGCCCGGCAAGGTCCGGGGCCACTACACGGCCTGGGCTTATACCGTTGGGTTCCTTGGTGTGCCGCTCGCGGCATTGCTCGGCGGCAAGCTGGTGGCCGCCCGGGAGATCCTCGGCGTAGCCGGGTGGCGGTGGCTGCTGATCATCGGTGGGCTGGGCGCGGTTTTCGTTATGGTCGCGCGGACGCTGCTCCCCGAGTCGCCGCGCTGGCTCGAATCCCAAGGGCGCCAGGCTGAGGCTGCTGATGTGGTCCGCTCAGTGGCATCAAGAGTGGGCGGCAGGCCCGTTGAGCTCGAGCGGATCAATCCCCCACTCCGTGAGGACAAAGCCCGCACCTGGCTCGAGGGAGTGGGCACCGCGTTCCGCGATTACCGAAGATGGATGGTGATGCTGTCGGTCTTTCAAGTGTTACAGACGGCTGCCTATTACGGATTCGGCACCCTGGCGCCCTTGGTGTTGATGGTCAAGGGATTCGACGTGACCAGGTCACTGGGTTATACCGCGCTGACCTTCGCCGGATACCCGTTGGGCTCGCTAGCCTCAGTACCGCTGGTGGAACGCTTTGAACGCAAATACTTGATCATTGCCGCCGCAGTGTCGATCGGCGTCTTTGGCATCGTGTTCGCAACCGCCTCCTCTACGGCATTGATCATGTCCGCCGGTTTCCTGCTGACGGTATCCAGCAACGTCTTCTCGAACTCCTTCCATATCTACCAGGCCGAGGTCTTCCCGACAGCAATCCGCAGCACCGCTAGTGGTTTGACGTACTCGTTGTCCCGGGCCACCGCGACGGTTCTGCCGTTTGTGACGGTGCCCCTGCTCTACGGCATCGGCCCAGCAGCGGTTTTCAGTGGCTCGGCTGCACTTATCGCGTTGCTCTGCCTCGACGTGGGGATCCTAGGACCACGCAGCACTGGCCGTACCCTCGAAGAGATCGGTTGACAACCGGATCCGAACGGCGCCAAGCCGCCGAAGTCGTTGGCCCGACCCAGACAAGCGAACGAAGATTGTCACTGTCGAGACGAACGGATGTCGGGCATACAGTTGGCATCAGCGTACCGTGAACCGAATAAGGTGGTTTGAGAACCACTATTAAGCGCTAGATGATCGCGGTGTACCGCGACCTCCTCACCGAGTGAATCGCAAGGGACAAACGGGACCTGCTCGCGAACTGATCAAGCAGCCCTAGACGCTAGGCGCGGCATATCAGTTCGCCATGCAAGACCGACAACCACCCGTCCTTGGCTGATGCCCACCGCCGCCAGCCCAGCGCCAGCGCTCGCAGTTCATCCTTGGTGGCCATGCCTGAACTCAGCAGTTGGTCGGCCAGCGCCGAGGCTGTGATGCGGTCGGCCCACATGCCGCCCCAAAACGCGCGATCTTCCACAGTGGCAAAACACCATGTGCTCGAGGTCGCGGCGATGTCGGTAAAGTTGGCGTCTTGAGCCCAGCCGAGCAGCCGCCGCCCGGCATCGGGTTCTCCACCGTTGGCACGCGCCGCCTGACGGTAGAGGCCTAACCATCGGTCGAGCTCGGGCAGCCGAGGCCACCAGGTGAAACCGGTGTAGTCGCTGTCACGGACCGCTACTATGCCACCTGGCCGGCACACGCGCCGCATCTCCCGCAGGGCCCTAACCGGATCCGCGAGGTGCTGCAGCACCTGATGTGCATGAACGACATCGAACGAGTTATCAGACAGCGCCAGATCGTGAACATCTCCGACGACCAGTTCGGCAGCAACGCCTCGATGCTGGAGCTCCGCGCGACTGGTCTCCAGCGCCTCTGGGGAGATCTCCAGCGCGGTGACCCGACCAGGCGCGATCCGCTCGACCAAGTCGGCGGTAAGGGTGGCCGGACCGCTGCCAACATCAAGCAGCGCCATCCCCGGGCTCAGGTAGGGCAGTAAGTATGCAGCCGAGTTACTCGCCGTCCGCCAGCGATGCGAGCGCAACACCGGCTCAGCGTGACCGTGCGTATAGGGAGACACCCATCGACGCTAACCGACGCGTCCCACTAAACGGAGACTGCTCCTGCTAGGCATTGCCGAAGTAATTTGGTAGCCAGGGCCCGACACCGGGGACCCTTGAATGTGGTCGGCTGATCTAGCCCCCGGCTGGTGAGGTTTTCTCCACACCAACTGCCCGCCAAGGGTATTCATGCCGGTCATCTTGGTTTTTCCGGAGCACAGCTGCGGGTGGAAAGTGCATGACCAGCACGGCAGCAGCGTCCCGTCGACCACAGTATGCCGTGTCGTCCAAGTCGTCGGCGCTGGGGACGAACAGTCGAGGCGCCGCATCCAGCTAGGGTGTCAGCGCCGTGATCGCACAGGCTAATCATCGTTTTGCGACAGACCCCCCAACCCAGCGGATCAAACCGCGGCGAAGGTGTGCGGTCGGACAGCGGCCAGGAACGGGTCAGTCGCCCGGTTGAACACCTGAATCGGCGTCACGCGCGACTGGAAGTAGCGATGACTGACGAGCTGGTTCACCGCTTCGGCGTCGGACATCAGAGCACGCGGCTGACGATGGTCCCACAGGCCGTAGGTGTGTCTGATGCAGTACACCCCAACCAGACAACACCACACACAAAAGATCATCCGGCGCCTACACGGGCCAACGACCAGCAGCCAGCCTCCCCCAAAAAGTTTCGCTGCCCATTTAGGCGCCAGCGTGAAAGGTGGGGACGCCTCGCCCCGATACGGTCGGTCTCGTGGTAGAGGGACCGGCGAGAGGCGAAACCATTGGGTGACACGCGGCTGACCGCGGAAAGCCTGGGCCATCGTAGCCTAGCCTCGGTGGCCAGCTACACCAAAGACACCGACCAGCGCCGCGCCGAAGCGTACGAGGAAATGCAGCGGCGAGGCTGTGAAAATCTTGCATTTGGGAGACTTAGCTATTTCTGCTTTGATCCAGTGAAGACGACCTTGTAAGTCGCCGTTGACTGTCCGCTGTCATTGTAGGTGGTGGACGAACCGGACGCGTTGAGCTGGTTGCAGGTAACCGTGCCGGTCTCCTCGCCCATCACGTAGCCGCCCGGCGGGTTGGGCAGGATATGCTTGAATTGGAACGAAATAATGGTTCCGTGGCCGGCCCAGGTGCCGCTGCCGGGTTCGCCGCTGCCGCTGATCAAGGTGAGTGCGCCGTTGGATTTGAACACGAAGGTGGTGTGCCGAACCGTTGGCGGAATTTGACGGTACTCGATGACCGTGAAGTTCCACGTACCGACAGTTGGCGAGCCTTGTTGGTCCGGTGCCGCCGCTGTAGCGGCCGGAGCCGACACAAGTGTCGTCAGGGCTGCGAAAAATAGCATGCCCATGGCCCGCCACGACTTCAGTTGGTTTGTGATTGCAGTAGCCACGTTTTGAGCTTAGCCGCACTTGATGTACGACATTCACCGGATTAGCGACCTTGCCAGGTTCGGGGATCAGCAGTCTGCTGGTCGGCGGCCAGGACTGCGCAGATCACGTCGAGATCGTGGAGTTGAGCGATTCCGGCCTGGGGCCGAATCGGTAGCGACTACTCACTGTGCATCAGCGTCGTGACTGTACCGGCCTTCCCGTTGACAGCCGTTATCCAAATACCGAAAAATCTTTAGAGTTTGTCTTTGGTTCGTGGTGTGTAGTATGTCGCGCTCGTTCCCTGCTCCTTTTGCATCCGTAGGTGATCACTGTACGTGTGTAAACCTGCGCAGCTGCCACACACTCAACGGACCAGGGCGGTGAGGGTCGCCGTTGTCTTGGCCACTCCCCCCGTGGGGTATTTCAAGGTGTACCGGCCCTAGATCGACTACGGTCGCCTCGGGCTGGTGAAAGGGACAGATCCATGACCATGCGCAGCCGGAGAGCGGGACAAACCGTGGTTGCGACGTGAGGTCGCACGTTGTGAGTGAGTACGTCGAGGAGGTCGACTGATGTCGAGGGCGTAGTCCGGGTCAGTGTTCAGGACCTGTCCCCACCCTGGCATGCGTGGCTGGGTCTGGCCTAGTCGGGCGTGAAGCTCAGGGGAAAGCTCAAGGGTTCCCGTTCCGTCCGGGGCCACAGGCGAGGGGAAGGCTGGCCGGGTGAACAATCGTGAATCCTCGCTGATGCTTCGTCATTGTCGGCCCCTGGGGCGGGTAGAAGACCGGGGGTACAGGGACCGCGCCGTTGAGAGGCGGCAGGCGGCGACCGAGCACCACACTATGGTCGTGTGAACACCGTCGTTCCCGGCTACGGGTGCGTGTCGGTGGCCAGCTGGTAGGTGTGGTTGATCAGCTCGAGCTGGGGGCCGGTCAGGGATGCGGTCAGGCCGTGGTCGTCTTCGGTGCCGACGATCGCCACCGCCCCGTACCGAGCCTTCGGTGGGTGGCCCAGGATGGCCAGCACCACCGAAGCCACCAGATTGGGCCGATAGCGCGCCGGCGCGGTGCGGGCCATCGCGGCGTCGGCGAGCTTGGCGCGCATCCCCCCGTGGAGCTCGATGCCGTTGAGGTCGCCGCCGTGGGGGTCGACCTCGGCGCGCACCGCTGCCCACAGGTCGTCTTGGTAAAGACCCAACTCGGTGTCGCGGGCCCGGCCCGGGGCCGAGCAGATGACCAGCCGGCCATCCGGGGTGAGCACCACAAAGCGCACCTGCTCCGCCTGCGGCGCACCCCCCAATCTGCTCACAGACAGTCAGTATAAAAACTACTTGATAACCTGAGCAGGTTAATCCGATCACCTGAAGTGCGTGACCGAACACCTAAACCCGCTACGGGTCATCATGATAACCGGAAGGAGGGGTTTATGTCACGCAGAGTCCCCCGATGCGGACGCCGGTGCCCCGTCAACCGGACATAAGGCGTCGTTACCGGCTCGCCCCACCGACCTTTGACTAGCATCATGCTGCGGTCGGTCACCCGAGCGGTGCCAGGGTTCGGGCACGTTGGGATCGCTGATCTCGGTGGCCACGGTGAGGCAGGACGGTGCTGTTGCAAACTCGGGACGATGATGCCCGGCATGGCAGGATCCGGGGTCTGTGAGCATCTTCTCCGGACGGCACTTCCCGAAGGAAGTGATCTTGTGGGCGGTGC
>Ga0213881_10000667_pt1 | contig 19769 bp, 23 predicted proteins | sample BarmaccoBMER_R08_FD_160104 | JGI IMG/M metagenome (GOLD analysis project Ga0213881, IMG submission 160104) | Barbacenia macrantha exposed rock microbial communities from rupestrian grasslands, the National Park of Serra do Cipo, Brazil - ER_R08 ... | reverse complement strand
CGACCGCCCAGCACCCCGGGGCGGCCCTCCAAGCACGGCCCGGAATTCGCGCTGGCGGACATCGACACCCAGCCCGAGCCCGATGCGATCACCCTCACCGATACCCACCGCTACGGCACCGCCCGGCCCTGCGCCTGGAACCAGTTGCATCCTCGGCTGACGCACCGCGCGGCATGGGAATCGCACGACGGCCCGCTGCCCCTCATCGAGGGCAGCATCACCCGGCTCCAAGTCGAGCGCCTCCCTGGCGATCGCCACCCCAAACCGGTGTGGCTGTGGTCCTCCCGGCCAGAACTCACCACCTCTGAGCTCAACCGCCTATGGCAATCCTTCCTGCGCCGCTTCGACCTGGAACACACCTTCCGGTTCCTCAAGCAAACCCTGGGCTGGACCCGCCCGCGGATCCGCACACCCGACCAGGGCCAGCGCTGGACCTGGATCATCGTGGCCGCCCACACCCAGCTCCGACTAGCCCGCCACCTCACCCAAGATCTCCGACGGCCCTGGGAGAAACCAATCACCGAGCCGCACCGGCTTGGCGCGCCTCCCAGATTCCGGATAGCGGACCCAATAAGGTCCGCCCCGGAATGGAGGGGGATGAATGCCAGAACGGCGCAGGAAGTACACGACTGAATTCAAGACCGAAGCGGCGAAGATGGTGGTCGAATCTGGACGCCCGATCGCTGAGATCGCTCGCGAGATCCATGTCAATTCGGGTACGCTGGGGAATTGGGTAAAGCAATACCGGGCCGAGCACGCCGGCGAGGAGCCACCGCTGTCGATCACGGAACGAGCCCGCCTTCGGGAACTGGAGAAAGAGGTCCGTGAACTGAGGATGAAAGCTGAGTTCCTGGGAAAAGCAGCGGCCTTCTTTGCCCAGGAGTCTCGGTGAGAGCAAAATTCGAGCTCATCGACGCGGAGAAGGCGAACTTCCCGATTGTGAAAATGTGCGAGTGGGCTGGGGTGTCCACCTCGGGATATTATGAATGGCGGGACCGGCCGGCCTCTGCCACCGCGATTCGCCGTGATCACCTCAAGAAGCTCATCACAGCGATTTTCGCGCTGTCCGATGGGACCTATGGGTATCGCCGGGTGCACGCGCAGCTTGTGCGTCAGGGCGAGCAGGTCAGCGACGAGCTGGTGCGAGAGTTGATGTGCGAGCTGCACCTGGTCGCCTGCCAGCCCAGACCGTACCGGCCGACCACCACCACGCCGGGCGCTCCCGGATCGATCCCCGATTTGGTGCACCGTGACTTCACCGCCGAGGCACCCGGTGAAAAAATGGTATCCGATATCACCTACATTCCCACCGGAGAAGGCTGGCTGTATCTCGCCACCGTCATCGACTGCTACACCAAGGGATGTATCGGATACGCCCTGGCCGATCATCTCCGCAGCGAGCTCGTGATCGACGCACTCCACATGGCCGCCCGGAACTATTCCCTCGCCCCGGAGGCGATATTCCACTCCGACCGTGGTACTCAATATACTAGCGCAGCGTTCGCGGCCGCGACCAACCTTCTTGATATCCGGCGATCGGTTGGCGCCACCGGGGTGTGTTTCGATAATGCTCTTGCCGAATCCTTCAACGCTACCTTAAAGGTCGAACGAGTTCACAGGACCGTCTACCCCACACGGGAACACGCCCGCACAGACGTTGCCCGATACATCGAATTCCGCTATAATACTCAACGTCTCCATTCGGCACTCGGCTACCGGACCCCACAGGAGGCCTACGCCGAATACCTAAACCGGCAGTCCGCAGCATGATATAGCAATTTAGTCAGCTATCCGGAAAACACGAAGCGGCCCAGCTCACCCCCGCCCGCATCCGCCGCGGGTTTCGCAACCTCCGACTCAAGGCCACCCTGCCTGCCAGCGCACCCAAACCCTCACGACCCGGACCAGGACGCCCACCCGGCTCCAAGAACCACCAGCCCACCCACCGACACGACGTCGGCAAGAACGCCACCGCCATGCCCATCAAAGCCAAGACAGGTTAAACGACAAGCTTAAACATCGTCCGGAAAACCACGCCGGAAACCTTGCGCTGTCACACCATGCAGACAGAGATCATCAACGCCCGCGACACCCGCAGGGTCCTGACAAACATTTGGCGGCCCTCGGCGCGTCTGGCGCTGGGATCCGGCCCAGCGGGGGACGATCGGTGCATGTCTGTTGCGACAGTGACCAGCGCCGCTGCGGCGCGTTGTGGGTTGGTAATGCCCGACTGCGACTGCGGAATGTGCGCGCCGACGTGGGCCCGCCGACGCGGGAAGTCCACGCGGTTCACGGTCCCGGTGACACTGGTGGATGCGCTGGAGCAGGAAGACCCAGCCTGCCGGGCCGCGATGGTGGCCGAGCATCACCAGTGCCTGTCATCACTGGTATGCGCGATCGACGAGCAGATCACCCTGACCCCGGAGAATGACCCGGGCCGACCGGAAATGGGATTGGCACTGATTCTGTTCGCCGGCGAACTGGCCTCGGCCGTGCGTCCGGATGAGTTCGGTGCCCAGTTGCCGGCGCCGCTGATCGCGGCTTGTGAGCAGACCGTGACCGCGGCCATGCGGGCCGCAGCCGCCTGCCTGGCCGAACTAGCGGAAATGGTGCAGGTACTGGCCCACCTGGTCGACTAGCCCGCGAGCTACGGACCCACCCCCACCCCGGGCCCACCCCCGGCCAGCGCACAGGTCACCGAACACGGCGAGTGCGACATGGCCGTTTACCACGCGGTGGACAGGTAAAAGCACACAACAAGCAAACGCCGCGGCGCCGACCTACCAGCGCCAGCCACCGGAGACCTTCTGCCACAGGCCTATGCCCACGCCCGACACGGCACCGCCTACCGCGCACTGGCGCGCCACCTCATCACCTACCCCGACAACCCTCCACCAGAACCCCAACAACATCGGCGCAGCGCACCAGGCGCTGTTCAACACCGATCATTAGATCGTTTCGACCGTATCTCAGTCGGCCCCCTATCTGGTGGCTACCCGCTCAAACACGCGGGCGACGGACTGCGGTCTCGCCCGCCGTGCTGACCCGACCACGTTCTGGACCTCCTTACCCACCGTTGCCCACCGAACATGCGACGCCCAGTGACGGCCCCATGGGCTGGTGCGTACCCAACACCCGTTCCACCCACCTCGACCTGCTCATTGCCAGGTCCCCGCAGGCTTCACCGCACCACCTTCACGATCTAAATAGATCAACAATCGCTTCAACTGCGTCTGTATTTAGCAATGTGATAGCACGATAAAAACGAATGCCGTCGGCATGTCGTGCGCTGAAACAGCCGCTTCGTCAGCTAGGGTCCGCGCCATGTAACGCAGAACAATCCGCCAGCGGCGCCACCCTGCCGCTGCACGGATGATCGGTCGTGGTGAAGTGCGTACCAATAATTGTAGTAATTCACATGCCGTGACAACTAGCCGGCCAGCGACCACCGCCCCCGACAGACAGATGACCAACACCAGGGCGGTAACAGTTCCCGACAAGCTCGACGCCCCCTCGATACGGTTTCGCAACAGGCGACGGCGGCTAAAACAAACACTGTGGGGCACAGCCTTACTGGCCGCGCTCCTTGCGCCAATACCGCACAGTCTGGGTATGGGCGGCTCGTCGCTGTTGTCCGAGCTGTCCCTCGGAACGGGAATGGTGGCCACCTCAGTTCTGGTGGGCACGGTCGTGCTGCCGTCTCGGCTGCGCTGGCTAACCCGCACCTTCGGCATCGACAAAGTGCTGGACATGCACACCTTCGCCGGACTGCTCGTCACGGTACTGGTGGCCATCCATATCGCTTTGGTAATGGCAGCCAACCCGGCCAACATCGGCTTGCTGAACATCATCACCGCACCCAACCGCGCCCGGGCAGCCACCGCCGCCACCACCGCGCTGGCCATCCTGATCGCGCTGACGCTGCTGCGCAGGCGGCTACGACAGCGCTACGAACTGTGGCGCTGGCTGCACGTGACGCTGGCTACCGCGGTGCTCGTACTCACAGCACTGCACATCTGGTGGCTTAACCACCTCATCCGCGACCCCGCGGTCCGCACCTGGCTCACCTTTCTGGCGCTAGGCCTGCTCGGGGTTCTGAGCTACCGATGGCTGTGGCGACCGGTCTTGGCTCCGGGCGTCAAATACGTCGTCCGCGAAATCCGGCCAGAAACCCCCATAATCAGCACCCTGGTCGTAGAGCCACGCGCGCACCCGTATCGGCCAGGTCGCCGGACCCTGCACTTCGCACCCGGCCAGTTCGCCTGGATGCGCGTGCACCCCAGCATCACAGCCCAAGAACACCCCTTCACCATCGCCTCCAGCGCCCACACACCGGCACACACCGAATTCACCATCCGACACCGCGGCGACTTCACCCACGCACTACGCCGACTACGACCAGGCGATCCGGTGTGGCTCGATGGCCCCCACGGCTGCTTGAGCGTCGACCTGCACCCCAGCATCGGACTCGTGATGATCGCGGGCGGGGTCGGCATCACCCCAATGATCAGCATGCTACGCACCCTGGCCCACCGCCACGACCGGCGCCCACACCGGCTGCTCGTCGTCGCCCGCACCCTCGAGGAACTCCTGTTCCGCGACGAGCTTGACCAACTCACCACGCGACTCAATCTCCATATCATCGAGCTGCTCCGCCAACCTCCCCCAGGCTGGACCGGAGCCTGCGGCAACGTCACCGAAACGCTTCTGACCACTCTGCTTCCCGACACGCTGCGACGCGACCAGCTCGACTACTACCTCTGCGGACCACCCACGCTGGTCACCGATGTACGTAGCCTGCTCAACCGGCTCAATGTTCCCCCAGCGCAAATCCACACCGAGCGCTTCGACCTCCTCTAACCCCCTGGAGCCAATCACGACAAGCACAGGCCAAACACGTCCGTCTGTGGAGATACGGCGACCCAAACAGCAATCAATGACGCCGCGGCATGATCTTTTGAAGCGTACCGGGTTGGTCCAACGCTCGGGTCCGTGCCACCAGCCCCCAACTAGACTGTTGTTCCAAGTCAGCGGTGCACCAGAGATTAGCCCAGAGACTGGTCCTGCGCCGTTTTTACGGCCTCGGTGAGCGCTGGTCGTTTTTTCGTGAACTCCTCAAGGCGGCTAAGAAGGGTCGCGATGAACCGCCCCGGGTTTCGTATCCCCTTCCGATCTTGGGAAGGATTCCGGCGATCACACCACCGCCGCCCAGGCGCTCGACCGTGCCAAGTCCAAGACCCCGCAGTCAGTCACGCAGCCGCTGTCACTCATCGACCACAGCGTCGCTCACCTGCCACGTTCACCTCCAAGCCGGCGACCACAATGCAGCACGAGCCGCACTCACCGCCGCACTCGACCAACTCCCACCTACCGCCCGCCGTAGCCGCATCCTCACACTCGTCGACCTCGCTACAACAGAATTGCGCGCGGGTAATCTCGCCGACGCCGGCCGACACGCCATCACCGCCGCCGACCTCCTCCACACCAACCGGAACAAACCGCCTGCGCGCATTCCGCGCTAACGCAGCCCGGCATCTTGACCCTCAAACTCTGCGCGCCCTCGACGACCACCTAGCCCACCTCGCTGCATGACCAGCACGCTCCTCCCTGGACTGCACGCAGCCGAATAAGTCTCTCCCCGGGGCCGCCCCTCCTAACCGGCGAGGCTGGATGGTCGTTGGTTGTGAAAGATGCCGGCTGATGTTTTATGTGGTTTGACCGGTTGAGGTGCGCCTCAACCGAACGTCAACTTCCTGGTCTGAAACCGTCAGTATCAAGCAACCGCTAGTGGTCCACCATCTTCAGCACGGCGGCTGCCTGAGCCGCTACCTCACCGTCACTAGGGCGTAGCAGGAGGTCTGGGCAGCGTGGCGCCTCGTAGGGGCGGTCCACACCGGTAAAGCCGGTAATCTCTCCTGCGCGGGCCTTCGCGTACCTGCCCTTTGGGTCGTGGGCCTCACACACTGGTAGCGGAGTATCCACAAACACCTCATAGAATGGCAGCCCGGCGTCGGTATGGATCGCCCGTACCCGGTCCCGATCAGCGCGATAGGGGCTGATCAGCGAGACGATCGTAGTTATGCCGGCGTTGGCCATCAACTTGGCAACTTCTCCCACCCGCCGCACATTTTCGCGCTGGTCGGCCGCATTGAAGCCGAGGTCGGAGTTTAACCCGTGCCGGACATTGTGGCCGTCCAACACATAGACAGGCTTGCCTGCGGCAACCAGCCGCCGCTCCAGTTCTGCTGCGATGCTCGACCTGGCCGATGCCGACAGGCCGGTCAACCATACGGTCATCCCTGTGGTCACATGTTCTTCGCGGCTGACCGAGGTGCCATGCCAGACAATGTGCGACTCCTGCACGGCTGGTGCAGTGATCATACCGGCGGCAACTGTGTTGTTGGTCTTCTCGTCGATCAAGATGAAGCTGCCTGTCTGCCGGTTACGGCGGTATGTATCGAACAGTAGCGGTCGATGTGTACGCAGCCGGATACGGCCGATCTCATTGAGTCCCAACGATTTCGTCTCTGTATCCCGGTGCAACCTATTCACGTCCAACCGGTAGTCGAGCTCGTGCACCACCGCTCGCGTCGAGAATGTGGTGTGCTGCAGCGCGTACCTGCCACCCGCGCTCAGCGTCGTCGCCTCTGCTAGCCAGCACACCATCGCGTCGAGGTCCTGCCCGACATGCGGACGGTTGCCAGGCTGGCAAATCATATCGCCCCGGCTAATATCCAGGTGGTCAGCGAGGGAGATGGTGACCGCTTGCCCCGCGAAGGCCTCTTCGATCACCTCACCGCCCGGTCCGGCGATCGAGAGCACTGTCGTGTTGAAACCGGACGGTAACACGGTCACCTCATCGCCCGGCTTGAACACTCCGCCCGCTATCGTACCTGCATAGCCTCGGTAGTTACGCCAGCGCTCGCCCGCCGCGCCCTCTGGCCGGATCACATACTGCACTGGCAGCCGGGCGTCGACGAGATTGCGATCTGAGGCGATGTGCAGCTCCTCTAAATGATGCAGCAACGAGGTCCCCTCGTACCACGGCATCCTGTCGCTGCGATAAACTACATTGTGACCGTGTAATGCGGACACTGGTACGAAGCTGAGGTCAGCTAACTCCAGCTTCATCATGAACCGGCGAAATTCTTCGCAAATCTCGTCGAATCGCTCGGCCGAGTAGTCGACTAGGTCCATCTTGTTCACGCAGACCACAACGTGCGGGATGCCCAGCAGGCTAGCCAGAAGCGCATGCCGCCGTGACTGCTCTAGCACACCTGCGCGCGCGTCGATCAGGATCATTGCCACGTCAGCCGTCGACGCGCCGGTGACCATGTTGCGGGTGTACTGGATGTGGCCTGGCGTATCGGCGATAATGAACTTCCGTTGTGGCGTGGCGAAGTACCGGTGCGCGACGTCGATGGTGATGCCCTGCGCACGCTCGGCGCGTAGGCCGTCGGTGAGCAGCGCGAGATTTAGCCGCTGCTCACCACGCTGCCAGCTCGAACGTTCCACCGCGTCGAGTTGGTCTTCCAGGATCATCTTTAAGTCGAACAACAACCTGCCGATCAGCGTCGACTTCCCGTCATCGACACTTCCCGCAGTCGCAATACGTAGCAACTCTCCCATCAGAAATAGCCCTCCCGCTTACGGTCTTCCATACCAGCCTCAGAAATTCGGTCGTCGGCTCTCGTAGCACCTCGCTCGCTGACCCGGGCCGCAGCCACTTCAGCCACAACCTGTTCGGCCGTAACGGCCGCAGACTCGACACAACCGGTGCACGTGGCGTCACCGACCGTGCGAAACCGCACCATCGCACAAAACGGTTCCTCACCAGGGGCAAGCCTGAGAAAGCGGGTATGGGCCAGGAGCATGCCATCACGCTGCACGACCGCCCGCCGGTGTGCGTAGTACAATGATGGCAATTTCATACCCTCGTCGCGAATATAGCACCAAATATCCAACTCAGTCCAATTCGACAACGGGAACACCCGGATGTGTTCATTTTTGCGATGACGCCCGTTATAGAGACTCCATAGCTCAGGGCGTTGGCTGCGCGGGTCCCACTGGCCGAACTCGTCGCGGAGGCTGAATACCCGCTCCTTTGCCCTAGCCTTCTCCTCGTCTCGACGGGCGCCACCGAAGACCGCGCCGAATCCTTGCTCAGCGATCCCTCGCAACAACGCAGTGGTTTGCAGCCGGTTGCGGGTGGCCCCGGGCCCGGTCGGTTCGACCACGCGCCCGGCGTCGATGTCATCCTGCACGCTGCTAACCACCAGTCGTAGCCCGAGCCGCTCGACTGTACGGTCCCTGAACTCAATTAACTCATCGAAATTGTGCCCGGTATCGACATGCATCACCGGGAACGGCAACGAGGCAGGCCAGAACGCTTTCGCAGCCACATGCAGCATCACTGCCGAGTCCTTCCCTCCGGAGAACAGCAGCACAGGGCGCTCACAGGTGGCCGCCACCTCTCGGAAGATATGCACTGTCTCCGCTTCGAGTGCGCGCAGATGGGGCAACTGATATGTCGTGGTCACGCGGTTACTCCTCCCTTCTTAGCTAGTGGCTGTTCCAAATGGATCCCTGGTTGCACGCAGAAGTATCCGCGACCGGGGGTATTCGCCCGCCAGAAAACAAGCATATGTCATGCCATGGCAGCAAGCCGATTCATGCAACTTTCCACGGTCTCGGCGGTGACTATGCCGTAACCAATCCTGGAGAAATACAGGCGGCCAGGGGTGAGACTAGCGTTAGTGTCACCAAACGATGCGACACGATGCAACCAGTACGGGCGGCTTCGCCTAAAGCAGAGATTCGACAGCGCTTGTCGCTCGTCTGCTGTGGCATAAAAGAAGCGAATCCCGGCGACGCAGTGTTCCGTCTGCAACAGATCGGGCTGTGTACCGACCGCCACGTCGGCTGACGCTACGGCTAAGTTAAAGCCGGTAGCTAACTGGCCGAGGTAGGGAATCAAGCCACCACCAGATCGGCCATTAATCTCCACCACCTGAGGACCGCCTGGTGTCATCCGAAGTTCTGTATGCGTCGCAGTATTGCTAATTTCGTAGGCTTTATGCGCGGCCCGCACGACGGCCCGCACCTCGTCTGGATCGTCGACCACCTCTGCTGGGCGCGCGACGATATGTCCGACTTCCTCAAAGTTGGGCGAGAACCCGAGCATTTTCCTTGCAAAAATTACAGGATCCACCTCTTCGCCTTGCACGATGCTATCGACGCTGATCTCCAAGCCCGGCAAGTAATCTTCAACGAGTACACCCCTACGATGGTCCCACGGTTCGGGAAGCGTACTTTCCTGCGCGCAGTCATAGGCAGCATCGATTTCCGAGTCATCGTTTACGAGGGTCACGCCGAAGCTCGCTGACAACGCTCGCGGTTTGACCACGACTGGATATCCGATCTCACGGGCGGCGGACCGAGCCTCCGCGTGGTTATGCACCAACGTGCATTGCACCGAAGGCAACCCTGCTGCTCGTAGAGCGATTCGTGCGGCGTATTTGTCCCGACACAGTGATGCTCCGCGTAGACCGCAGTGCGGCAGGTTGAGTTTTTGACTGATCACAGCGACTAGTTCTACGCACGGTTCATGATAGGTTAATACTCCGGTTACGACGGTGCGACGCGAAATCTCCAACGCCTTAGCGATGACATCGCAGCTGTTGCTAGGATCGATTATGTCATGATCGGAAATGTATGGCGATTCCCACGTAACCCTATCTGGCGACAGCAAGAAGATGCGGTATTTTTTCGCGATCTCCCGTAGAATATATTCACGATACTCGCTGTCACCGCTGCACAATATGATCAGATTTCTGGTCATCCGCTTTTCTCGTTCCTCTTGCAAGCGACACGCGATCCCTACGTTGACATATCCAGAATTGGGGAGCGTACGTACCGGCGACGGAGTAGGCCAAAAGCGGCTGACGTCGCAGCGCCGACTACCGCCACAAAGAACCAGAAGGTATTGAAGCGGCCCGCCAGAGATGCGGCCTCGTAACCAGCACCACCAGCAAGGTTGCCGAGCAGACCCCCCACAGCCCATCCGAGTGACGCGACTCCAAGAGAACCGGCCGTCTTCGAATCCGGCGAGAGAGACGTTGCGAGGACGTCCAAGGTCGGTCCCATGAGCAGCGCGCCAAGCGCGAAGAGCACGATGAAGACGATCAGTGCCCAAGCGTACGGAATGGTAGCGAGAGCGAGGAAAGCTGCGGCCAGTATACCGCAGCCGATCATGAGTATTACCCAGGGGCCCACATGGCAGCTCAGCCACTTGATAGCAGGGTACTGCACGAAGACTGCGATAACGGCTTCTAGTGTGAACAGAAAGCTGACATGTCCCGATAATGCGAAACGATCGTGTGCGTACAAGGGGAAAGTGAACGTCAGCTGCGTGTACATGAACCAGTATCCAATGCTCACCAGAGCCAACCCCACCAGCGCCCCATTCGCAAACAGGCATTCCATCGTGCTTTGTTTCGCAGGCTGTTCGAGTTGCGGGCGGGCGCTCCTGCCTGGCATCCGCCGTACCAGAATTAGCCAAAACGCGACGTACACGGCCGCGGTAGCAAGCAGTGCCGTCGGAAACATGTTAAACAGTAGCGCGCCGAAAACCGGCCCCACCGCTGCGCCCCCGTTGACAGCGGCTGCCCGGATAGCCAGCGCACTCATTCTGCGCTCACCAGCCATCTGGACGAGCAACGCCTTGCCCAACACCGAAGTTGCCGCAGTCCCGAGTCCGACAGCGAACGCGCATAGCATTTCCGCATCGAACGCTGGACGCAACGCAAATCCGACGAAGCCGAGGCATGCGACGACGATTCCAAGGCTTAAAATCAGTTTTATGCCAAGGCGGTCAGATATGATCCCGACCACGAACTGTAAGCCCTGGTTAGACACGGCCAACACCGCAAGCACCATACCGATACGCACGGACGGTGTATGCAGCTTTACAGAGAGATACAGAGCCAACAGAGGGATAATCATAAAATACACCAGGCTGAGGACCGTGATCCCTACCGAAAGACTGATCGCGCGCCCCGGTAGCTCTTGCCACGGTTTTAAAATCTTCATCCGTATCTCTGTCCTGATTTGTCTTGCGGTGCGGTATCTGGTGCTATCCTGTGCTCCTAGCTCGTCCACTCCTTTGGTACGTCGAGCTCCGTGAGATGCCAGCGCTGCTGGCTGTCGTGCTGACGTTTGCCGTTGAACTCACGCCAATCGTCCAGCCCTGCCCCGTCGATCGAATTCTTAGTAGGAATGACGGCGGCCCACCGCGCCCGAGCACGTGCGCCGCGACGCAGCTTCGCGGCGTAGGATCCTCGGCCGAGATCGAGCCGTTTATAACCGTGGCGGTACGCGTAATCTAAAGGTTCGTAGAAGTATACGTTGAAGTATTCTCCGCCGTCGTCTAGTGCTCCGTAGTCAAATCCAGTGGCACGCCCATATAGCGTGTCGCGCCACGAATAGAACAGCGAGAACGCCACCAACTGACCGTTTTTGCGCGCGGTGAATACCACGGTGTAGGGATCGAGCACATCGGCCTGAGCGCGCAGTGCCCGTCGGCAACTGTCCGGCGTGTCGACGTGGCCGTACTTCTGCTGAACTGCGGCGACCAAAGGGCCAGCCTCTTCATAACAATCCGATAGCCGACAGATAGAGATTTGGTACTTCCGAAACAGTCGGCGCTCCTTTTGGACACCCCAAGAACGTTTCTTGTCTAATGAGAATAAATAATCGTCGAAGCTTTCGCCTGGTACTGCAAGCTCGGTGTCGATGCCGAGCAGCACAGGTCGAAGCTCATGTCTGAGCTGGCGCAGCTGTTGCGCAGCATGAGTGCCGAGATAGAGAAACGCGGTGCCGTCTAGCTGGTTCATCGCCGCGCGGTGCTCAGCTTCGTCGAGCACCTCATGAAGCGCAAATTCGTTGACTCGAGACCCCAGCAGCAGTTCGTTGGCGTAGCCGCGGCGTGTGCCCGCGATCAAATAGCGGCCCATAAGCCGCCCGCTGGACACCTGTGAAACCTTATAGTTTGGGTTTGATTCCCCGTGCACCAGGTAGACTGGCAACGCCGCCCGTACATCGCCGGACTGCGACGTGACAAGGTAGCAGACATCGGTGCCACAGTCTTGCTCGACGTATTCGAGCCAGTCATGACTGAGATAGAAAGAATTGGCGCCAGACAGCGAGTCCCATCTCTTCGCCGATATTGCTGTGATAGTCGTAAAGCAGGATAGCTCGATGCCATGATGCGAAAAACGCACAGCTATACTCACCTTCCAAATTTCTGAATTCTTCCGGTGCTTCCAGCGTACGCACTCGATCGCGCTACTAGCGCTTAAAATTGTTTGCCGTGCGCACACTCGTGGTAGAATCCTCCCGCGACTTGTTTCAAGGGTCATTTTCAACGCTTTGTGCCAACGAATACCGCATACGTCTCCCCGCTGACCGTTTCGTGGTGGACATTTTTCAGGCCCGCCGATTCCATTTCTCGAACAAGATCCTCGTGGGTGAGGAGATGCGAGCGACGCTCAAACTCGTTCGTCAAGCCGTCGATCGACAGCCAGGCCTGCCAAGTCCTGATGCGGCGGTCGAAGTCTACAGTGACCACTTCATTGAATTCAACTTCATGTGCGCCAACCAGAAATGGTGGGTAGTGGTTCCACTGCGGTGCTGCGCTGGAAAGATTCTCTGCCCGGGTGATGTCGACGTAAACGAGACCACCGGGCTGCAAGCAGGCGACGAATTGATCGATTGCACCGGTGACGGCGCCGCGGTCAGGTGCGGCATCTTCGTCCCAGGTACCTGCGTAGAGCAGCGAGCCACCACCTCGACACATGACGACATCAAAAGGTTTTTCAATGCTGGAGGCAAGATCTGCCCATTCTGTCACGGACACATCTGCGGATACGCCGAGTAACCGGGAGTTGCGCCGAAAGTGTTCGACCATCAACAAGCTGCCGTCGGAACACGTCACGTCGTAGCCGCGCCGGATCAGGTCAAGGGCAGGGAATCCACTTCCACACGCGCAATCGAGGATACGCTTTCCAGACACCTTATCGAGCCACGCCGCGATGCCGTCCACCGTTTGCCTACGATCCCACTCAAGAAATATGCACAATTCCCACAGTGCACCGATGTCGGGATTCCCATCCTTTAAGGCCTCGACTACGCAGATGTCAGAAATCACGGCTCTATCCCGGTTGAACTCGCTCACGCTGGTCATATATTCCTCAATTCGCCTTGCGGTTGATGGCGCGGTTGAAACAGACAGAGCGTCGATGGAACGGTTAGGCGTAGCCATAAGCGGACAGCATCGAGCCAAAGCGCTCGGCGAATAACCCCTCGTGTTTCTTTGTGAAAACCTGTCGCCAGCTCCCGATCTGGCCCGCGTAGAAAGAAAAAGAGTCTTCGCGGAACAGCTCTCGGGCGTCCGCGGCAGCTTCATTCGCATTAAGGAACCGGGCGATCCTATTCTTCGCGGCTTGCTGCCGCTCTTGTGAGCCCCCACCCCGTTCGCCGACGAGCTCTTCGAAAGAGACCTTGCATACGTCGGGGTGATGTAGCAGCCACAGAGATCGCTCCAGGTCACCAGAGCCCGGAAAAGAGGGGTCGGTCAATGCGTAGGTAAGTTGTCCTTCGAGTGAAGGAGTCGCTTTGAGGATCTTGCTGAAGGCTAAGAACTCACTGAAGTTCCCTATACCATTTGCGGTTTTACCACATAAGAAATTCACCATCGAAACGATCATGTCTCGCGGGTCGCGGTAGTTAAAGATGATGCGCGGCTCACCAGTCGTTGCCCACTCCGCCAGGAAGCGTCCGTCGATTTTTTTGATATCGAACTCAGGTAGGATCCAGCAAATCCCGGATGGCGTTTGAGAAAAGTTCAGCTCACGGGTTCTTCGAAGTGCGGTAGTAACAAGGTCGGCATTGACGAGCGCTTCACCATATCGGTTTGCGAGCGGCATGCCAAACCGCAACTGCCATGACCAACCCAGGGCGTCCCAGGCTCGATCCGTCTCAGCGATGAACCGCGGATCGTTGTTTTCCAAAGCTTCGATTATAGCCAAATGATCGTCATCGTAGACCATGCGGGCGATCTTCCGTCGGGCCTCGCTGGTGAAGTTTGGACGTATTTCAGAGGTGATTCGAGACTGGCCATACATGCCGTAACCAAGGGCGACCATCAGCTCCTGGATTAGGTGGGTGCCGGATTTCATCAAGGAAATAACAATTACTCGGTCAGTGGTGTTCAGCACCGGTTGCATAGGGGCCACAGCGTCAACCATGAACGTTTTCCCTCGTTCGAGTCAGTTTAGGGACGATCCGGAGGTTAATACAATCTCCGCCGCGGGGCAGCTCTATTTCGACTGAGTGCGGCCCAGACGGACCGGATCCAACGGGCAGCCGACTATGTACGCCAGCGACTCGACGCCGACATCGAGGTGATGGTTGCGGCGGTCGGCGAGCTGTCCGATCGAGTCGACTCCCGCGACCTGGTCGTGCACTTCGGGGACGCGTTCGGCGCTCATGGCTACCTCCAGCCCAGCCGTACCGACCTCCACCTTTTGCACCAGAACGGCCTCCCGGACTGGTGAGCTCGCGTATTCAACTGTCGCCAGTTCTGGTGTGATCACCGAGTGCGTCACGGCTTAGGGCGACCCCGACCCGGGTAGCGATCCTGGCTGCGGTAACAGGGTGGTCGCTCAAGGCGACGACGATGATGGGTGCTGGTGGTCCCAAACGTGCTGGCGGAGCGCGGCCGTGCGGCCGCTGCCGGTGGCGACGCCGCTGGGCTCCGCACTCCCAATCGGCCCCATGATCACTACTTTTCGTTACACGCATCCCCCGCGACAAAACCGCATCGGATGCGAGCACGGAGAAACTCGCAGGCCGTCCGGTCTTCCGGGCGACACCACCGACGGCGAACCAGCTGGATGCAGCCGCTACTGTCAAGCTGAGCCAAAGAGCAGCCGCTGGTAGACAGCCCAATTCGGCACCAGGTGAGCGTCATTCGCAAACTATCGCCAATTCGCATCGACTGCAATTGGCGGCAGAAGTAGTTTCCAGAGAAAAAACAACGATCTCGGGGCGTGACCTTCGGTGATCAAGTCATGTAGATGAGGGTCGGCCAATCCGCCTTGTCTTTGACGACTTACGCGCGAGCGCGGCCTCAGTGCGGATCGTGCCCATCCGAACCCCTGCCCTGCTATCGCAGATAGTTTCCTGACCCGACCCGCTTTGAAGGGAGCATCGCGCCAGGTCACTGGAGGTGCTACCGCAGATAGTGTGCGGCTATCCGCGGTCAGCAGGGGATATGCGCAGGGGCCGAGAGCCGGTGACATCCAGGGTGGCCCGCAGACAGGCTAGCTCCTGCTCGGAGAACACATCCCGCATAGCCACAATCACCGCCCCGTCATCCGCCAACCCACGAACCACGGCACGCTAAACCGCCCACCCCCATCAGCGCAGCCACCCCATCAGACCTGCGCAGACGTACCAAATCGTTGTTTTTTCGCTGGAAACTACGGGGAGGCCGTGAACTGATGCTAGAGCGACAGTGTGGCGGCGCGGCGGAAGTGACAGTGTGGAGGTGGATGTCCGGGCTCGACCAGGTTAAATTGGCTGGTTTGGCGTGATGCTTGGCGTGCATCGCGCTGCAGAGGGACGCGGAGATGCGCTCATTGCGGTTGCTAGCAGCGACCTCCACGACACCCCGACACCCGGTATCTAGTCGTTATCCGATTTACAGGTCCTGGGCGGCTCGTAGCGCTACCGACACCGATTCCATCTCGTCATCGCTGGCCGTGTAGATCAGGTTGCCGAGTCGGCTTCTGAGCACGGCCTCGATGGTCAGCACCGATGCCCAGCCCAGGTGTGCCAGGCGGATGCTCAACAGACCCCCAGGGTCGCGGTCGAGGACTTGCAGGCCGAGCACGACGGGATGGTCAGCCTCGTTGATCCCCGCCGCCGAGATGATCAGCCGCATCCGGCTTTGCCCCGCTCGCGGGATGACGGGGATGTATTCATAGACCTCACCGCGTTGCACGGCGGCGAGGATGGCAGAGGGGCTAGCCGGCCAGCCGTTCGGCCTCGGCGGCGGCGTAGAAATCCTCATCCAGCACACCAGCGTGCTGACGAGCCGACTCGATCAAGGCCAGCCGCCAGATATAGGCATCCACCGATAGACCTGCTCGGGCGGCTTGATCACGCACCACCGCGGCCGTAACGGCAGCAACCTCAATGCTGGTCACGGCATCACCATACTTCGCTGGCACGCTGCATCAAACAGCCCCAGCGTGGGCACGTCTTCTCAATCGCAGCCACTTGTAAGACGGGGGTGGACCTGCAACCGAACCGGATCGCACGGTTAGCCGGTTCGACAAGGTCGGGGATGGTGCTGGAGCGGAACTATTTTGCGGTCGTTAGCGAGTGTCTCGTTGGGCGCCCCATACTGACCGACACGGGCAGAGCCGGTGTGAAATGGGGTGCACGTCGCAACTCACGGTGACCGCATGACCATGCGCAGCGGGCGCGCATGTTGGGGTATTTTCGGGCGCGGGTCGCGGGTGATGACGACGGCCTGCGGGGTGTGTGCTGGTGAGCAGGGATGTGGAACCGGTAATAGATAATTATGACACGGCGGTCCGCACCGGGCGCCTCCGGTGGTGACGTACCGTGACGGCAACCACGCTTGTCCTCGGCGAGTTCCGAATCCTGGCTCGTCAGGGCACCGAGGTGGTGTGCCCGGGGTGGTCAACGACAGCGAGCAGGGGCAGGTGTTGGAGCATTTTGGTGACGAATCCCGGCCCGTAGCTGCGGTTGAGGTAGTTGATGGCCTCGGTGACGGTCGCCTCGTCCAGAAACGATGGGTCGGCTTTCTCAAGCGTTGCTCGGGTGGCTGTGCTGATCGGCAGGTCATCGTCATCCCAGCAGGCGTGGTGGGTTGCCGTGGCCAGCGGGCAGACACCGACGGCGGATGCACCGGGGTGTGGGGATTTGCTGAGGTGGGGGCCTTGGCGGGTGGCGCCGTGGCGTAGCCGGTTGTGGCGCAGCTTGTGGTGAATCCAGAGCCGGCGCTGGGCGGCGGTGGACATCAGCGGGAGTGACTGGTGTGGGCTAGGAACGCAGGCTGGTAAGCAGATATTCTGATCGTTTATTTCCCGTGTCGCGTGGTCGAGGGTTTTGGGGGATGAGGTTTCATGGCCCCAAAACGCGCATCGCATGATTCGGTTCTCCCTTCGGGAAAGCGCACACCTTACGTTATCCCGTAAGGCGGATACGCCGTTACCCGTTGCTTTCCTCTCGTGGCGTTGTCCATCCCTTGTTTACCCGCGCGACACCGTACCCGTCGTCGCCGGGTTGGGTTGACGAACTACTACTACTGCTGCGCGTCGGCAGTCCCGCGGTAACCTTCATGGTAGAAAACGAACATTGACCGCATGGCGATGAACGCCGTATTGACGATTTTTCCTCGTTTTTTTGACGGTTTCTTGCTTGGTGGGCGTGGGGTGGTAACCACGGAACCTGGTTTGGCGGTGCGGCTGGTCAGTTAGCTGTGCGTTGTGGGGTGCTGTTGCAAACTCGGGGCGAGCTGTCTGAGGGTGGCAGGATGCGGGGGTTGTGAGCACCTTCTCCGGCCGTCACTACCCCAAGGACGTGATCTTGTGGGCGGTGCGCTGGTATTGCCGCTACGGCGTCAGCTATCGCGACCTGGCCTGTCGTTAACCAAGCTGCTCTGAGCCGCAAACGACGATGATGTTCCCCGTCGGTTCTCGACGGGTGCGAGCTGGCTGTCAGCGGCTGTCTGTCTGGGCTGTCGAGCTGAAGAGGTAGCCGGTGTCGGTGGGGTGGAGCCGGGCGGGGGAGAGTGGGCTGGGCTGTGTTCGGCGGCGTAGTCGGTGCATCAGCCGGTCCAGATGGGGATGGTCCGGCTGGTCGGTGTGTCCTGCGGCGTCGGCCAGCGTGGCGCGGTGCACGATCTGACCTGCGTGGGTCATGAGCACGGCGAGGATGGCTGTTTCGCGGGCGGGCAGGTGCACGAGGTAGCCATCGATGAGTGCGCGGCGCCGCGCTGGGTCGAGCAGGATTCCCTCGGCCTGGATCACGTGTTCGTGGGTGGTCGCGGGGGATCGCGGGTGGCGTCGTCGCTTCGTCGACCAGGTGGGCATCGTCGTTTCTTTCCCCCTGGGTCGGTTAGGCGGGGGGCTGGGGTATCCGCCCGGTGGCCAGGTAACAAACTTGCCGTGCGATGGTCACGGCGTGGTCGGCGAAGCGTTCGTGATAGCGGCTGATCAGGGCGCTGTCCACGGCTGGTTGGACGCCGTGCGACCAGTCCGGAGCGAACAGGATGCCGAACAGGCAGCGGCGCAGTGCGTCGATTTCGTCGTCTGCGTGGGCGAGGCGGTCGCTGGAGAGCGGGTCCCGGTGTTCGATCGCGGTGGCTGCGTCGGTGGCGAGCTGGCTGGCGAGCAGGCTCATCCGGGCGCACACCGCGCGGACCTCACCCGGGATCATTGGGTGCTTGAGCCGGGTGATCGAGGCGATGTGCCGGGCAAGCTTGCGCATTCGTCGGAGGTGATCCACCGAGTGCAAGGCCGACACGACCACTCGAAGGTCGGTAGCGACCGGGGCCTGCAACGCCAGCAGGGTAAGACAGCGCCGCTCGGTTTCCTCGAGCGTTTTCGTCATCTGGTCGCCCTCGGTGATGACCAGTTCAGCAAGCGGGAGATCACGCTGGTGCAGGGCGGTGGACGCGTTGGTCATCAGCTGAGCACACCGCCGGGTTTTCCTCGCGAGGTCGGTGATCAACTTGTCCAGCTCCGCGTGGAACGTGGTCCGCATCACCGCCACCTCCGTCCGCCCAGGATTCGGTACTCCAGTGTGTCACTCGCAACATGGCAACAGACCTTGTTCCTCACCTGCGAGATCTACTCGTAGAACCGTTGAGATATGCGGAGTGCGATCCGGACAAGGTGCCCGTAACCCGGGCCTGGGCGTATCGGGCCGAGCTGATCGACGCCGACCCGATGACCCGCCTAGACCGCACCCGCCTCCCCCTCTCCACCCGATGCCGACCAGACACATCGATGCCGTATTGCGAGCCATCCCCCCGCACAAAGACCGCGACCGGTTGCTGTTCACCCTGCTCTCCACCACCGGCATGCGCATCGGCGAAGCCCTCGCGATCGACGTCGATGGCCTCGACCTCACCCACGACGATGAGCACGTCACCGCGCTGGCCAAGGGCGGCCGCCGGTGCACCATTCTGCTCGACGACCCGACCCTGGTCTGCTTGCTGCGGCGCTACCTCAAAGCCCGCGGCTACCGGCACGGTCCCCTGTTCCGAGCGGAGAAAAACCACGTCGGTGGCCCGCTGCGCTATGCCTCAGCACAGCAGCTATGGGCGAAATACCGCGCCAAAGCCCAGGTCGACGCCTCGATCCATCAGCTACGGGATGCTCACGCCACAGCTGGTCAACGCCGGGGTCTCGCTGGAGACCATCCGACGCCGCCTGGGTCACGCCAACGCCCAAACGGTCCTGCGCTACGCCGATCAGCGTGATGCCATGTCTGACGCCGAGATCCGTTCCTGGCGCCGCCGCAAGACCACCGGGCGCTCGGGCGGTTGACCTCCCCCGGATCCGAAGGTCTCGTTTTAGATTCCGTCGTTGGCGCAGAGTGCCCAGACGTCGGAGTAGGTGTTGTCAGAGGTTGTTCCTCCGGTGTGGGTGAAGGCGGTCCAGTAGGCG
>Ga0213881_10000665_pt1 | contig 19795 bp, 20 predicted proteins | sample BarmaccoBMER_R08_FD_160104 | JGI IMG/M metagenome (GOLD analysis project Ga0213881, IMG submission 160104) | Barbacenia macrantha exposed rock microbial communities from rupestrian grasslands, the National Park of Serra do Cipo, Brazil - ER_R08 ... | reverse complement strand
ATCCCGAACCCGGAAGCTAAGCCCTCCAGCGCCGATGGTACTGCACCCGCCAGGGTGTGGGAGAGTAGGACACCGCCGAACACACCCCCCCACAAAAAGGGGCCCCACCACACCCAGGGGCCCCTTTAACTCTGCGAGCAACGAGAGGATTTACGACCGTGTCAGCCGGACCGAATCCGACCGGAGATGCGGACCGGAACGATGGCGTGGACGGGACGGCGGGCTCTGATCTACCGCGTCCAGAACTCCCCGTGGATGCGGATGCCAGCGAGTTGGACCGAGAAGTTCGCAAGGAACTGTTGACACTGCCGAGGGGTCTGGCCGACCTGGTCGGGAGTCATCTGATCATGGTAGCGCGCGCGCTAGACGAAGACCCGCAACTGGCCCTTGCGCACGCTCGGTTCGCGCGCAGCAAGGCGGGTCGGGTCGCTGCCGTTCGGGAGGCTGCCGGGCTTGCCGCCTATCACGCCGGAGAATGGTCCGAGGCGTTAGCAGAGTTGCGCGCGGCGCGTCGACTAGGCGGTGATCCCGGTCGGCTGGCGGTGCTGGCTGATTGTGAGCGCGCGCTGGGACGCCCAGAGCGCGCCTTGGAGATTGCGCGGAGTCCAGAGGCCGGGCGGCTCGGCACTGACGAGGCGGTCGAGCTGCGGATCGTGGCGGCCGGGGCACGGCGCGACCTCGGTCAGTTCGATGCTGCGGTGGTTGCGCTGCAGGGGCCGGACCTGGATACGGCAGGGGAGGAGCCCTGGCGGGCCAGACTGCGGTACGCATACGCGGACAACCTGCTCGCCGCTGGTCGACAGCAGGACGCGATCCGCTGGTTCCTGGCTGCGGCCGAAGCCGACGTCGAGGAAGCGACGGACGCGGCGCAGCGCGCGGTCGAGCTCAGTGAGCGGTCGGAACCGGAGTGAGCGGGCCGCTGAACGGTTACGACGGGGTGCTGCTCGACTTGGACGGCACCGTGATCCGGGGAGCCCAGGCCGTGCCGGAGGCGCCGGATGTGGTCAATGAGCTGCGCCGGGCCGGACGGGCGGTGCAGTTCATCACCAACAACGCATCGCGGGCGCCCGAGGAAGTTGCCCAGCACCTCACCGCACTGGGTGTCCGTACCGCTCCGGAGGAGGTCGTCACCAGCGGTCAGGCTGCGGTGGCTTTGCTGGCAACCCAGCTTCCAGCTGGTGCTGCCGTCCTGGTTGTCGGCGCCGAAGCGCTGGTTGTCGCGGTACGGTCGGTCGGGCTCCGGCCGGTGGTCGCGGCGTCTGAACGACCGGCCGCAGTCGTACAGGGCCACTCTCCGGAGACTGGGTGGGCTCAGCTGGCAGAAGCGTGCCTGGCGATCCGCGGTGGCGCAACGTGGATCGCGTGCAACGTTGATCCTACGTTGCCCACCGAGCGGGGTCTGCTACCCGGCAACGGTGCCATGGTGGCGGCGTTGCGGGCTGCTACCGATCGGAAGCCCACGGTGGCGGGTAAGCCAGCGCGCCCGCTACTCGATGCGGCCGTGAACCGCATCGGTGCGCAGCGACCCCTGGTGGTCGGCGACCGGCTAGACACCGACATCGCCGGGGCGCGGGCCGCTGGGCTGGATTCGCTGCTGGTGTTGTCCGGGGTCGCTGATGCCGTCGCACTGCTTGCGGCGCCACCAGAGCAGCGCCCCGGTCACCTCGGCGCCGACCTCCGGGTGTTGCGCGGGTCCCTGGAGAAGACTCGGATCCAGGCCCGGCCCGGCTGGCGCGTCGAGTTGGCCGATGGCGCCCTGCTACTGCACGGCGGCGGGGCCGCGGGCGACCCTCTTGACGCGTTGCGGGCGCTGTGCGCCGCTTGGTGGGTCGAGCGCACTGGACCGGTGCAAGTGCACGCGTGCGACGACACCGCCGCCACGGTATTGGATGTGGTGGGCCTTGGCGAGGTCGTTCGGTGATCGCGGTTCGTCAGGGTGCTCGCCGCTCGGTAGCGTTGGCTCGATAGCGTTAGCGGGGACCCGAGCGGCCAGGAGACCAGCTAGATGACGTCCCAGCCATCCCCACCCACCCCTACCGGCATCACCGACGCGCTTGCCGGGCTGCAGGATCTCGATGAGCTTCCGACCGCGGATCACGTGGCGCGCTTCAGTGCCGCGCACAACTCGCTTACCGCGGCCCTGTCCAGCATCGACGAGGTTTAGGTGGCCCGGAGGTTGAGATGGGGCGCAGGGCCCGACTGGACGCGGAGCTGGTGCGGCGTGGTCTGGCCCGATCCCGCGATCACGCCGCTGAGCTCGTCGCGCAGCGTCGGGTCCGGGTCGGTGGGGTGACGGCCACGAAGCCGGCCACCGGAGTCGACGCAGACACCCCGCTGCTGGTTCGGGCGGAAAATGAACCCCGCTGGGTGTCGCGGGGCGCCCGAAAGCTCCTGGGCGCGCTGGGTGGCCTGATCGGCGGAGGCCCGGTCGTGGCGGGTCGGCGCTGTCTGGACGCCGGTGCCTCCACCGGTGGTTTCACCGACGTGCTGCTGGACCGCGGAGCCCGGGAGGTGGTCGCGGTCGACGTCGGCTACGGGCAGCTCGCCTGGTCCTTGCGCACTGACGAACGGGTCCAGGTGCATGATCGGACGAACGTGCGGACACTGCGGCCTGAAGCCATCGGTGGTGCCGTCGATCTGACCGTGGCTGACCTGTCGTTCATCTCCCTGCGCCTGGCACTGCCCGCCTTGGTCGGATGCACCAGACCGGAAGGCGACCTGCTACCAATGGTTAAACCCCAGTTCGAGGTTGGCCGCGGACGCCTGGGCGCTGGCGGTGTGGTTCGTGACCCGCTGCTGCGGGCACAGGCCATGCTGGACGTGCTGGCGGTCGCGGCCAACCTCGGGCTTTACCTGGTTGACGCCACCGCGAGCCCACTGCCAGGACCGTCCGGCAACGTCGAATACTTCTTGTGGCTGCGCCATGGTGCGGCCGATCCGCTGCGTCCGGCCGAGGAGCTGGTGCGCGCCGCCGTGCGGAGGGGGCCGCAATGAGGTTCGGACGTGAGGTCCTGCTGGTGTTGCACACTGGGCACCCGGAGAACCTGCGCACTGCCGAGCAGGTCGCGCACCGACTGGGCAAGGCGGGGATCGGCTTGCGGGTGCTCGCCAAGGAGACCGCGCACCTCGATCCCGCGCTGCACGACCACGAGGTGCCTACCGGGCCGGAGGCTGCCGCGGGCGTGGATCTCGTGGTGGTTCTCGGCGGCGATGGCACTCTGTTGCGGGCCGCCGAACTGGCCCGGCCATGCGGCGTTCCGCTGCTGGGGGTGAACCTCGGTCGGGTTGGCTTCCTCGCTGAGGCCGATCTCGACTCCCTCCATCAGGCCGTACGCGCCGTCGTCAACGGTGACTACCTCGTTGACGAGCGGATGACCGTCGACGTCACCGCCAGCCTCAACGGGTCCACGCTGGCCCGCACCTGGGCGCTCAACGAGGCCAGCGTCGAGAAGAGCAGGCGGGAACGAATCCTCGACGTGGTGCTCGAGGTGGACCGCAGGCCAGTTTCTGGGTTCGGTTGCGACGGCGTGCTCTGCGCCACCCCCACCGGGTCCACCGCCTATGCCTTCTCCGCAGGTGGACCCGTAGTGTGGCCGGACGTCGATGCGCTCGTCGTGGTCCCCAGCAACGCGCATGCGCTGTTCGCCCGCCCACTGGTGGTGTCGCCGGACTCGATGGTCGCGGTGGAGACCGATCCGCAGGGGCATGCTGCGGTGCTCTGCTGCGATGGGCGCCGGACTTTTGCGCTGCCAGCGGGCACCCGGATCGAGGTGGTCCGTGGTGTTACCCCGATCCGGTTGGTGCGCCTGCACGACTGCCCGTTCACCGATCGGCTGGTGCGTAAGTTCGAGTTGCCGGTGCAGGGCTGGCGAGGCCCCCGATCGGGCTGAGGGGCGGGCTGCCCTGCGGAGTGCGCGCGGCGCGCTAGGGTGCGGCCCGTGCTCACCGAGATGCGCATCGAGGGCCTCGGTGTGATCGACGAGGCCACCCTGGACCTGCACCCTGGCCTGACCGTGGTGACCGGGGAGACCGGCGCGGGCAAGACCATGGTGGTCACCGGCCTGCAACTGCTCGCCGGCGGACGAGCTGACACCTCCCGGATCCGGCGCGGCGCCGACCGGGCCATCGTGGAGGGTCGTTTCCGGCCACCCGAGGGCAGCTCGGCTGCGGAACTGGCTAGCGAGGTGGGTGCCCGCACCGATGAGGACGGCAGCCTGATCGCCAGCCGCACTCTCACCCCGGACGGCCGTTCCCGGGCCCATCTGGGTGGCCGCTCGGTTCCGGCCGGAGTGCTGGCCGACCTGGCCGACGGCATGCTCGCGGTCCACGGTCAGAACGACCAGCTGCGGCTGCTGCGTGCCGGCGAGCAGCGGGCTGTGCTGGACCGCTTCGCTGGCGACGCGGTGTCTGGGCCGCTGAGCGCATACCGCCGGGTTCGGGAGCAGTGGCTGCACTGCTGCACTGAGCTCGCCAGCCGCCGGGATCATTCACGCGAGCTGACCAGGGAAGCCGACCTGCTCGGTCACAGCCTCGCCGAGATCACCGCCGTTGACCCGCAGCCAGGGGAGGATTCAGCTCTGCTGGCAGAGGCCCGGCGGCTGGCCGACGCCGAACAGCTCCGGGAGACCGCTGCCCTTGCGCAGTCCGCGGTGTACGGCGCACCGGAAGGAGCTCACGACCAGCCGAGCGCGATCGGCCTGGTGGGGGAGGCTCGCCGTCGGCTACAAACGGTGAATGACCCTGCGCTGCAGGTGCTCGGGGAACGCCTGGGCGAGGCCGCTGCGGTGCTCGGTGATGTCGCTGCCGAGCTTCGCAGCTACCTTGAGACCCTCAATGCCGATCCGACCCGATTAGAGCAGGTGCTGGCCCGCCAGGCCGAGCTCAAGCGACTCACCCGCAAGTACGCCGCCGACGTCGACGGTGTGCTGGCCTGGGCGCGGCAGGCCCACCAGCGCCGGGCTGGTCTGGACACCTCCGACGAGGCCATCGCGGCGTTGGCGGCCCGGCGTGACGGACTGGCCACCGAGCTGGCCGGACACGTCACTGCCCTCACCGCGGCCAGGACTGCGGCCGCCCAAGAGCTCGGGGACGCTGTCACCGCCGAGCTCGCCGGGTTGGCGATGGGCCAGGCGCAGCTGTCCGTGGCGGTCTACCCCACCCTGGCTGGGGATGGTGACGAGGCCGCCCTCACCGTCGCCGGGGTGCGGCTGCGGACCGGCCCGGATGGTGTCGACGAGGTGGAGCTGCGCCTGGCACCGCACCCCGACGCCGGGTCGCTACCGGTGCACAAGAGCGCCTCTGGCGGGGAGCTATCCCGGGTGATGCTGGCGCTGGAGGTTGTGCTAGCCGATGCCGACCCGGTCCCCACAATGGTCTTCGACGAGGTCGATGCCGGGATCGGCGGACGAGCCGCGGTCGAGATCGGGCGGCGCCTGGCCCGGCTGGCCCGCAGCCACCAGGTCGTGGTCGTCACTCACTTGGCCCAGGTCGCCGCCTACGCCGACCGGCATCTCGTGGTGGACAAGGCAACTCACGCCACCGGGTTGACCCGCAGCGGGGTCCGGGAACTCGATGAGGTGGCCAGGGTCGGCGAGTTGGCCAGGATGCTGGCCGGGTTGGGGGATACCGATACGGGGCGGGCGCACGCCGAAGAGCTACTGGCCACCGCTGCGGCCGACAAGAGGCTCGCAAGTGCACAGCAGTGTTGAGCGCCCACTGTCGTTGAGGGCCCACTGTCACTCACGAGCTCGGGCACTCACGAGCTCGAGCCAGCACCCCGGCGCGCCTCCCCAACCAGCGACGCGACTTTTGCCACCATCGTCGCATGAAAATCTCCGGCCTGCTCAGCCGATCCGGCCGTGAGCTGCCCGGGGTGACTGGGGTGGCCAGGGTGGACCGACGCGTCGACGCGCTGGCGCGCCGCGTCGGTCGTGGCGACATCGCGGTGTTCGATCAGGTCGATCTTGACCGTAGAACCGCCGATGCGCTGGTAGCTGCAGGAGTCGCCGGGGTGGTCAATGCCGCACCATCGATCTCCGGCCGGTTCCCGAACCTGGGTCCCGAGATCCTCATTTCCGCGGGCATCGCGCTGGTCGACGGGGTCGGTGCAGAGGTGTTGCGGATCAAGGACGGCAGCCGGCTAAGGCTTCACGAGGGTGGGGTGTACGTCGGGGACACCGAGGTTGCTCGGGGCATCGAACAGACTGCCAACTCGATCGCTGACCTGATGATCGAGGCCAAGTCCGGGCTGTCCGCTCAGCTTGAGGCGTTTTCGGCGAACACCATCGAATTTCTTCGGCACGAGCGTGCCCTGATCATCGATCGGGTGGGCGTGCCTGATATCGAGGTCCCGATCCGCGGACGGCAGGTGCTGGTGGTGGCCGCCAGCTACAATTACACCGCCGACCTGGCCGCGCTCAAGCACTTCATCCGGGAGTATCACCCGGTGCTGATCGGCGTCGAGGCGGGTGCCGATGCGCTGCGTGCTGCCGGGTACCGGCCGCACCTCATCGTCGGCGACCCCTACCAGGTTGAGACCGACACCCTCAAATCGGCCAACGAGGTCGTGGTGCCCGCTCAACCCGACGGTTTCGCCCCGGGGCTGGAGCGGATCCAGGACCTGGGGATCGGCGCGGTGACTTTCCCCGCGGTCAGCAATCCGGAGGACCTCGCCCTGCTGCTGGCCGAGGCGCACGGCGCCGAACTCGTGATTACCGTCGGGTTCCAAGCCACCCTGCACGAGTTCCTCGATCGGGGGCGATCTGGGTCGAACCCGTCGACGTTCCTCACCCGACTGAGGCTGGGCGGCAAGCTTGTCGACGGTCATGCCGCCGCTGCCTTGTATTGCAGCCGAGTTTCGGCAGGCGCCGTGCTGCTCATGGTGCTCGCCGCGCTTGCCGCTGTGGTCGTGGCGCTGCTGGTCTCCCATGTCGGTGGCGGCGTCCTCATCAGCGATACCTGGAATGACGTCGTGTCCTGGGTCAAGGGGTTGGGATAGACCGTGATCTCACTGCGGTACCACGTGGTCTCCATCGCCGCCGTCTTCCTGGCCTTGGCGCTCGGAGTGGTGCTCGGGTCCACCGCGATCAGTGGCCGCTTGCTGTCCGGGCTCAGCTCCAATCGGGACGACTTGGGCCGCCAGGTGAGCGATCTGCAGGCCGAACGTAACGGGCTGCGTGCCCGACTGGCCGATGCCGATATTTTTGGCGCAGCGGTCGGTCCCCGGGTCGTGAGTGGTGCACTGCGTGGTCGCACCGTGGCGTTCGTCACCACCACGGACGCCAATCCGGCCGACCGGGATGTGCTGACCGGGTTGCTGAACAGTGCCGGTGCCACCATCACTGGTGAGTTGCAGCTCACCGACGCGTTCACCGATCCGTCCCGTTCCGACCAACTCAGCGAGCTCTGCACCCGTCTGCTGCCGGCTGGGCTGCGGTTGCCCACCGCGTCGGATGTCGGGACGCTGGCCGGTGGGCTGCTTGGCTCGCTGCTGCTGATCAACCCGCACAACGGGAAAGCGCAAGCCACTTCCGCCGAGACTACTGCCGTGCTCGCTGGGCTCGGTGACGGTGGCTTTGTCCGGGTCGGCCCGCAGATGCTGCCGGCTCAGCTTGTGGTGGTGCTCACCGGCGGCGCGGGTCGCGACAACAGCAGCGGGGATCGGGCCGGAATCCTGGCCCGGTTCGCTACCCAGCTTGATCGCGCCAGCGCTGGCGCTGTCCTCGCGGGTAGGCCCGGGTCCGCCGAAGGCAACGGCCCGATAGGTGTAGTGCGGGCAGACACTGCGGCGGCCTCTGTTCTGTCCACGGTCGACGACGTCAGCACTGCCGCCGGGCGGGTGGCGACGGTCCTGGCACTGGCCGAGCAGGCACAAGGTCGGGCCGGGCGGTACGGTACCGGCGGCAACGCGCAGGCCGTGGTTCCCGCGATCCAGGGCTGACCGGCGAGGCGGTGCCCCGTGACCACCGCTGGCAGTGTTACCGTGAGATTCCGTGGTCGGCGGTGTGCCGCCAGCTGCAGCGCAACCGGTCATCAATCGAAGGGCCGGTCCGGACCACGGGAGAAGGTCTTGGTCAAGCCCGCCCGCTCAACCAGGTACCTGTTCGTCACCGGGGGCGTCGCCTCCTCGCTGGGCAAGGGACTTACCGCGTCCAGCCTGGGCCAGCTGCTGACAGCCCGCAGGTTGCGGGTGACGATGCAGAAGCTGGACCCCTATCTCAACGTCGACCCGGGCACGATGAACCCCTTCCAGCACGGTGAGGTGTTCGTCACCGAGGACGGCGCGGAGACCGATCTGGACATCGGACACTATGAGCGGTTCCTGGACCGCAGCCTCGACCGCAAGGCCAACGTCACCACTGGCCAGATCTATTCGGCGGTGATCGCTAAGGAGCGGCGCGGGGAATATCTTGGTGATACCGTGCAGGTGATCCCGCACATCACCGACGAGATCAAGTCGCGGATCCTGGCCATGTCCGATCCGGAAGATGACGATCGCCCACCGGATGTGGTGATCACTGAAATCGGTGGGACAGTCGGGGACATCGAGTCGCTACCGTTTCTGGAGGCAGCCCGCCAGGTGCGCCACGACGTCGGCCGGGACAACTGTTTTTTCCTGCACGTCTCCCTGGTGCCCTACCTTGCCCCATCCGGCGAGCTGAAGACCAAGCCGACCCAGCACTCCGTGGCCACCCTGCGCAACATCGGCATCCAGCCCGACGCCTTGGTCTGCCGCGCTGATCGGGAGATCCCAGACGGGCTGAAGCGCAAGATCGCTCTGATGTCGGATGTGGACATCGACGGGGTGGTCGCGGCGCCGGACGCGTTGTCCATCTACGACATCCCCAAGGTTTTGCACTCCGAGGGCCTCGATGCCTATGTGGTCCGCCGGCTTGGGCTGCCCTTCCGCGACGTGGACTGGACGGAGTGGGGAGATCTGTTGGACCGGGTGCACGCTCCGACGGAGGTAGTGCAGATCGCTCTGGTGGGTAAGTACGTCGATTTGCCGGACGCCTACCTGTCGGTGACCGAGGCGCTACGCGCCGGGGGTTTTGCGCACCAGGCCAGGGTCGAGATTCGCTGGGTACCCTCGGACACCTGCGAGACCCCGGCGGGCGCGGAGGCCGCGCTGGCCGGGGTGGACGGGGTGCTGGTGCCCGGTGGGTTCGGAGTACGCGGGATCGAGGGTAAGATCGGGGCCATTCACCATGCCCGCATCCGGGGGATTCCGGCGCTGGGCCTGTGCCTGGGTCTGCAATGCATGGTGATCGAGGTCGCCCGGAATCTGGCTGGGCTCGATGGCGCCGGCTCGACGGAGTTCGATGCAGCGACTGCGCACGCCGTGATCTCCACCATGGCCGACCAGACCGACGTCGTGGCTGGTCAACGGGACATGGGTGGGACGATGCGGCTGGGTAGTTATCCAGCGTCACTCCAAGCGGGCTCGATGGTGGCCCGGGCGTACGGCGCCATCGAAGTCTACGAGCGGCACCGGCACCGCTATGAGGTGAACAACGCCTACCGGGACAAGCTCGCCGCCGCGGGGTTGGTGATCAGCGGGACGTCCCCGGACGGCCATCTGGTCGAATTCGTCGAGCTACCTGAGCGCACTCACCCGTTTTTCGTCGGCACTCAGGCCCACCCCGAGCTCACCAGCCGGCCCACTCGTCCGAATCCGCTGTTCGTCGCCTTCGTCGCGGCGGCGCTGAACTATCGGACTGCGGACCGGTTGCCGGTCGAGATGCCGGCGGGACTGCGGTGAAGGCGCCGCACGAGTTTGCGGTGTCCGGCAGCGACACTCTGCATGTCGGCCGGGTCCTCGCACTGCGGCTGGATCAGGTGGTGATGCCCAGTGGGCGCGCGGCCGCGCGCGAGATCGTAGAGCACCCCGGGGCGGTGGCGATCCTGCCTCTGCACGACGACGCCTCGGTGGTGATGATCGACCAGTACCGGCATGCGGTGGGCCGCCGGATGCGGGAGCTGCCCGCCGGGCTGCTCGACGCGCCGGGGGAGGATCCGGTGACGACGGCTCGCCGCGAGCTGTCGGAAGAGGTCGGCTGCACCGCGCGGGACTGGTCGGTGCTCGTCGATGTGGTGCCCTCGCCGGGATTCAGTGACGAGGCGGTGCGGGTGTTTCTGGCTCGCGGACTGGTCGAGGTGGGCCGGCCCGCCGGTCCCGACGACGAGGAGGCCGACCTGTCCGTGGTCCGACTGTCGCTGGTTGACGCGGTGTGCCAGGTACTGGCTGGCGAGATTGTCAACGCGTCGACGGTCGCCGGACTGCTCGCTGCGCAGGCTGTGCTGGCGGGGACTGCCCAGCCGCGACCGGTGGACGCGTCGTGGCCGGACCGCCCGACCCGCTTCGCCGGCCGCCGCCACTGAGCCGATCCATCGCGACCTCGCGCTCTGCGGTACCCACGCGAATCCGCCCATCCGGTTGCTCAGCCACGGCGTTACGATATCGCGACGAGTCAATGGACCACGGCAGCTCCAGCGCCGTGGCCGATGGCTGTCTTGCGATTCCTCGAGACTCGGCCACGTGTGGGTCGGTACGGATCGGGACATCCTCGCAACCATTCCCGAGGTACCGGGGTTGAGCAGGGAGGCACGCCGAGGTGAAGATCGGTGTTCCGCGTGAGCTGAAGATCCATGAGTACCGGGTCGCGATCACGCCTGCAGGGGTGCTCGAGCTGACCCGCCGCGGGCATGAGCTGCTCGTGGAACGTGGTGCCGGGGTCGGCTGTGCATTCCCCGACGAGGCCTTCGTGACCGCGGGCGCCCGCATAGTGCCCCAGCCCGATGACGTGTGGGCCGAGGCCGAGATGGTGCTCAAGGTGAAGGAACCAGCGCCGCAGGAGTATCACCGGATGCGCAAGGGCCAGGTCCTGTTCACCTACTTGCATCTGGCGGCGTCGGCGGAGTGCACGGATGCGCTGATCGACGCCGGGATCGACGCGATCGGCTACGAGACCGTGCAGCTGACCGACGGCTCGTTGCCCCTACTGGCGCCGATGAGCGAGGTCGCCGGGCGGATGGCCCCTCAGGTGGGGGCGCACTGCTTGGAACGCATGCAGGGCGGCCGCGGGGTACTGCTCGGTGGCGTCTCCGGGGTGCCTGCTGGGAAGGTGGCGGTGCTCGGGGCCGGGGTGTCCGGGATGAATGCCGCCACCGTCGCGCTGGGCCTGCAAGCCGAGGTGGTGGTGCTGGATACCAACATCAACCGACTGCGGGAGATCGACTTCGTTTACCGGGGCCACCTGCAGACCATCGCGTCGAACGCCTATGAGGTGGAGAAGGCTTGCCTGTGGGCGGACCTGGTGATCGGTGCCGTGCTGGTGCCCGGCGCCAAGGCGCCCACCCTGGTCAGTCATGATCTGGTCGGGCGGATGCGACCAGGATCGGTGCTGGTAGACATCGCCATCGACCAGGGTGGCTGCTTCGCCGACTCGCGACCGACGACGCACGCCGACCCCACCTTCACGGTGCACAACTCGGTGTTCTATTGCGTGGCTAACATGCCTGGCGCGGTGCCGCACACCTCCACCTATGCGCTGACCAATGTCACGTTGCCCTACATCTGCGCGCTGGCCGACAAGGGACTCCGGCAGGCGGTGCATGATGACCCGGCGCTGGCACGAGGGGTCAACGTGGTGCAGGGCTCGGTGGTACTCCCCGAGGTCGCCAGAGCACACGACCGCGAGTACCTGCCGCTGGCCGAGGCACTCGGGTGAGTACTGGTCTGACCGGAGCACCTGCCGATGCTGTGTCGGGAGCCGTCGCTCGGCAGGCTGTAGGGCAACAGGATGGAGTCCCGCAGGATGGGGTGCTGCCGCTGGCGCTGGCCGCGGTGATCTCTGACTATTTGGACCACCTCGTGGTGGAACGTGGCACGTCGGCCAACACAGTGGACTCCTACGCCCGCGACCTGCGCCGTTACGGCGCCTACCTGGCATCGACCGGGGTCGCGGGGCTCGCCGCAGTGTGCGAGGAGCAGGTGACCGGATTCCTTGCGGCCCTGCGTGATGGAGCTGGTGGGTATCGGCCGCTGGCTCCATCCTCCGCGGCACGGGCGCTAGTTGCGGCCCGCGGGCTGCACCGGTTTGCTCTCCGGGAGGGATTGGTGCCGGTCGACGTCGCAGCTGACGTGCACCCTCCGAGCCCGCCGAAACGGCTACCCAAGGCCCTTGGGGTGAACGAGGTGCTGCGCTTGCTCGAGGTCTTCCCCGCTGACGGGGAACCTCGTTGCCTGCGTGACCGGGCGCTGCTGGAATTGCTGTACTCCACCGGCGCGCGGATCTCCGAAGCGGTCGGGCTAGACCGGGACGACGTCGATGGCCCGGCTCGTACCGTGTTGCTGCGCGGCAAGGGTGGTAAGCAGCGGCTGGTGCCGGTGGGCCGGCCAGCGCTTGCCGCGCTGGATTCCTACCTGGTGCGCGGCCGTCCCACATTCGCCGCGCGAGGGCGGGGCATTCCTGCGGTTTTCCTCAACGCCCGGGGTGCCCGGTTGTCCCGGCAGAGCGCCTGGGCGGTGCTGCGGGATGCGGCGGCGCGGACTGAGATCGCCGCTGCGGTATCACCGCACACTCTGCGGCATTCCTTCGCCACCCACCTGTTGGAGGGCGGCGCGGACGTGCGGGTGGTGCAGGAACTACTCGGGCATGCCTCGGTGACCACGACGCAGGTCTACACACTGGTGACCGTGGACAATCTGCGTGAGGTCTATGCGACTGCCCACCCACGGGCGCGGGACTAGCCCTTGTGAGTGGCGACACGAGCTATCACTCGTGTCGCCACTCACAAGGGCTAGGCTCCCCGGGGATCGCACCATGGTGGAAGGGGGATCAGGTTCCATGTCGAGCTGGGTGTCCGCGCAGCAGCCGCTGGTTGCGCCGGCCCCGCCGATGTCCGCTGATGACAGCGCCTTCGATGACAGCGCCCTCGGCGACGAGATCGATCCGGCCGGCCGTCGGCGTCGCGCGGTGCCACAGCCGCCCCCACTGGACCGGCACGGTCCGGCCCGGGTGGTGGCAATCTGTAATCAGAAGGGCGGCGTCGGCAAAACCACCTCGACGATCAACCTCGGGGCCGCGCTCACTGAGTACGGCCGCCGGGTCCTGCTGGTTGATTTCGACCCGCAGGGTGCGCTCTCGGTCGGGCTTGGAGTGGCCTCGCACCACCTTGACCGCACCATTTACAACCTGATCACGGAGCAGGGTGTTCCAGTGGAGGAGGTCGTCCGGCCGACGTCGGTGCCAGGCATGGACCTGCTGCCCAGCAATATCGACTTGTCCGCCGCGGAAGTGCAACTGGTCACCGAGGTGGGTCGGGAGCAGACGCTGGGTCGAACTCTGCGGCCGCTGCTGCCGCACTATGACTTCATCCTGGTGGACTGTCAGCCGTCGTTGGGTCTGCTCACCATCAATGCACTGGCTTGTGCGGACGGCGTGCTGATCCCACTGGAGTGCGAGTTCTTCAGCCTGCGCGGGGTGGCGCTGCTGATGGACACCATCGACAAGGTGCGCGAGCGGCTCAACCCCAAGCTGACGATCACTGGCATCCTCGCCACGATGTATGACCCGCGCACTCTGCATGCCCGGGAGGTGATGGCCCGTGTGGTGGAGGCCTTTGGCGACACCGTGTTCGATGCCGTGATCAGCCGGACGGTCAGGTTTCCGGAGACCACCGTCGCTGGCGAGCCGATCACTCGTTGGGCACCGAAATCCTCCGGTGCGAAGGCCTATCGCGCACTGGCTCGCGAGGTGATCGCGCGATGAGACGCGCTTGCAAGGTGGACTCATCGGCCATGACCGCACCGGCCGTCACTGCTGCATCCGGCCGCTTCACGGTGCGGTTGGAGAACTTCGAGGGCCCGTTTGACCTGCTGCTGGAGCTCATCTCGCAGCAGCAGATGGACGTGACCGAGGTGGCCTTGCACCAGGTGACCGACGAGTTCATCGCCCACCTCCAGATGCTGGGCGAGTCCTTCGACCTGGACGAGACTACCGAGTTCCTGGTAGTCGCGGCGACCCTGCTGGACCTCAAGGCGGCCCGGTTACTACCGTCGGCCGACGTCGAGGATGAAGCTGATCTCGCGCTGCTCGAGGCGCGAGATCTGCTGTTCGCACGGCTGCTGCAGTACCGGGCCTACAAGCAGGTCGCGGCGCTGTTCGCCGACCTCGAATCGGCGGCGCTGCGCCGTTATCCGCGGTCGGTGGCGATCGAGGAGCGGTTTGCTGGTTTGCTGCCCGAAGTGTTGCTCGGCGTCGACGCTGCCCGGTTCGCCGAAACCGCAGCCGCGGTGTTTCGACCCAAACCGCCACCGCCGTCGGTGTCGCTGGAGCATCTGCATACCCCCCGGGTGTCGGTGCGTGAGCACGCCGCTGTGCTCCGCAGCCGGCTGGCCCGCGATGGCCAGGCGAGCTTCCGCAGTCTGGTCGCCGACTGTGGACATACCAGAGAGGTGGTCGCCCGCTTCCTGGCGTTGCTGGATCTGTACCGTGCCGCAGTGGTGGTCTTCGACCAGCCCGATCCGCTAGGCGAGTTGTGTGTTCGGTGGACGGGTGGTCCTGAGCAGACCACTGCGGCAGCCGCGTCGGATCAGAATGGGGAAGAGGACGAGGACTACCGGTGAACGAAACCGCGCTCATGGAACCCTCCGCCGAGACCGAAACCCTGCCGACGCTGCGTGACGATAATGAGCTTGACGCGGCCCTGGAGGCGCTGCTGCTGGTGGTGGACTCCCCGGTCGGCGAGGATGTGCTGGCCAACGCACTGGATCAACCGGTGACGCGGGTCCTTGAGGCGCTGCAACGGCTGCGGGATGGCTACACCGGTGCCGGGCGCGGTATCGACCTGCGTCAAGTGGCGCAAGGGTGGCGGCTGCACACCCGCGATGCGTACGCACCGTTCGTGGAACGGTTGTTACTGGATGGGCAGCGTGCCAGGCTCACCCGCGCTGCCCTGGAGACCCTGGCTGTGGTCGCCTACCGCCAGCCGGTCACCCGCTCGCGGGTCGCCGCAGTGCGCGGGGTGAACGTCGACGGGGTGATGCGCACGCTGCTGGCCCGCGGTCTGATCGAAGAGGTCGGGACCGACCCGGAGACCCACGGTGTGCTGTACGGCACGACGGAGCTGTTCCTGGAGCGGCTTGGGCTCTGCTCGTTGGAGGACCTACCCCCGATTGCCCCGCTGCTGCCCGACATCGACACTATCGACGATGTCCCCGTCTGACGCGATGTCGCAGTCTGATGTGGTGTCTGCGCTGCCCCGGCTGCACAAGGTGCTCGCTCAGGCCGGGGTGGCCTCTCGGCGTGCCGCCGAGGAAATGATCGCCCGGGGCCGGGTCCAGGTGGACGGGGCCGTGGTACGCGAGATGGGGGTGCGGGTCGACCCCGAGCACGCGGTCATCCATGTCGATGGCATGCGGTTAGAACTGCGTTCTGATGTCGAGCATCTGGCGCTGAACAAGCCCCGCGGCGTGCACTCCACGATGTCCGATGACCGCGGCCGGCCTTGTGTCGGCGACTACGTAGCCGACCGGGCACAGCGCCTGTTCCATGTCGGCCGCCTTGACGCGGACACCGAGGGACTGCTGCTACTCACCAACGACGGGGAGCTCGCGCACCGCTTGATGCACCCCTCCTCTCGAGTACTCAAGACCTACCTGGCCGAGGTGCCCGGTCCGGTACCTCGGTCACTGGGCCGGATCTTGCGCGCCGGAGTGGAGTTCGACGACGGCCCGGTAGCAGTCGACGGATTTCGTGTCGTGCAGGCCCTGCCAGGCAAGGCCCTGGTTGAGGTGGTGCTGCACGAGGGGCGCAAGCACATCGTGCGCCGGCTGCTTGCGGAGGTCGGACACCCGGTGCATCGGTTGGTGCGCACCGCGATCGCCGACGTCCGCCTTGGGGAGCAGCGCCCCGGCACGGTTCGCATGCTGTCCCGCCCCGAGGTAGGCGCTCTCAACCGCGCGGTCGGCCGGTAGCCGCTCGCCTGGGCCCCGAAAGCTGCGGCGGGCAGAATGGGTTCGATAGCAGGTCGGGAGGTCAGCCGGGTGCAGCAAGACGACGGATTGCGGGGCGTAGTGGCGGTGGACGGGCCTGCCGGTACCGGGAAATCCACCGTGGCCCGCCGGCTGGCGGCGTCGCTGGGCGCCCGGTACCTGGATACCGGTGCAATGTATCGAGCCGCCACGCTTGGCGTCCTGCGAGCGGGTGTCGACCCCACCGAGTCCACTGCGGTGTCTGAGGTGGTGGCGCAGTGCCACATCGAGGTGGGCACTGACCCGGATATCTTCCGTGTGCTGTTGGACGGCGAGGACGTCTCCCGGGAGATTCGTGGCCCGGCCGTGACTCTCGCGGTCAGCCCGGTCTCCGCGGTGTCCCCGGTGCGTGAACTGCTCGTCGCTGAGCAGCGCCGGATCATCGTCGACGCCACCGCTGCCGGCGGCGGAATTGTCGTGGAGGGACGCGATATCGGGACCGTGGTGGTACCTGACGCCCCGCTGAAGGTCTTTCTCACCGCGACTGCGGCGCAGCGGGCGGCGCGCCGAGCGGCCCAGGATGGTGTGGATGACGTGGCAGAGATCCGCCGCGCCGTCGAGCGCCGTGACCGGTTCGATTCCAGTCGGGCTATGTCGCCGATGTGCGCCGCTGCCGACGCGGTCGAGTTGGATACCACCGCGCTGGACGTTGATGCCGTGCTGGGTAAGCTCCACGAGCTGGCCGTTGTGCGGGGGTTGGTTGTGCTGGCAGCTCGGGGCCGGACGTGACATCTGGGCGCTCACCGGAGAAGCTGCCCCAGGGAGGGGGGCCACCAGGCACGTGGCCATGGTTGCAGGGCTTCACCCACTGGATCGGGACCTGGTGTTTCTACGTCAGTTACCGCCTGCGGGTCCGGCACCAGGAGCGGATCCCCACCACTGGGCCCGTCGTGGTAGTGGCCAACCACAGTGCGATGGTCGATGGCCCGCTGTTGTACGGGCTGGTGGGACGGCGCAGTTCGTTTCTGATCAAGCAGGAGATGTTCCGCGGGCCACTGAGCTGGGTCTTGCCTCGGATCGGGCAGTTGGCGGTGCGCCGCGGCGAGGCTGACCGTGCGCCGCTGCTCGCCGCCGTCCGGTTGCTGCGTCATGGCGGGGTGGTGGTGTTGTTCCCGGAAGGTACCCGCGGCGAGGGCGATGTGGCCAGCGCGCAGCTGGGTGCCGCGTGGCTGGCCCGGGCCGGGGAAGCGAGGATGCTGCCGGTGGCGATCCGCGGGACCCGCCGACCTCCGGGTAGCAATCGACGGTTCCGGCCGCGCGTTGATGTCCTGATCGGCGAGCCGTTCGCGGTACCCCCGGGTAAGGGACGAGCGGTATTGGTCGCCGCCACCAACGAGATGCGCAACCGGCTGGCCGCGCTAGTCACTGAGCTGGACAGGATCCGTTACCTGGGTCGGCCAGGTGCGGCGCGACCGGAGGGAGCGTGATGAGCAGTTTGGCGCCTGGCGATGGAATCTCCTCCGACGAGGCCGAATGGGCGGCGCTGGATGAAGCCGAGGAGATCGAGGCCGGGGCGGATGTGGTGCTCGCGCAGCCGGTGCTCGCCGTGGTTGGCCGCCCCAACGTGGGCAAGTCCACGCTGGTCAATCGGATCTTGGGGCGTCGTGAGGCGGTGGTGCAGGACGTGCCGGGGGTGACCAGGGACCGGGTGGCCTACGACGCGTTGTGGAATGGGCGCCGGTTCACCGTGGTGGACACCGGAGGGTGGCAGCCCGACGCGCACGGTCTGCAGGCCGCAGTCGCCGGGCAGGCGGAACTCGCGATGCGTACCGCGGACGCGGTTCTCCTGGTGGTCGACGCCACGGTGGGAGCCACCGCGGCAGAGGAGGCGGTGGCCCGGGTGCTGCGCCGCTCGTCCACTCCGGTGGTGCTGGCTGCGACCAAGGTGGATGACGAGCGAGCGGTCGCCGACACCGCGGCATTGTGGTCGTTGGGGTTAGGCGAGCCGCACCCGGTGAGCGGGTTGCACGGTCGTGGCACCGGCGATCTGCTCGACGCCGTGCTGGAAGTGCTGCCGTCCGCGCCGCGGGACGCCGCTGCCCGCCCCGGGGGACCGCGCCGGGTTGCGCTGGTTGGCAAGCCCAACGTGGGCAAGTCGAGCCTGCTCAATCGGTTGGTGGGCGAGCAGCGGTCGGTGGTGCACGAGGTCGCCGGCACCACGGTAGACCCGGTCGACTCCCTGGTGGAGCTCGACGGCGAAATGTGGCGGTTTGTGGACACCGCCGGCCTGCGTAAGCGGGTACGGACTGCGAGTGGTACTGAGTATTTTGCCTCGCTGCGCACCCGGGCGGCGATCGAGGCCGCTGAGGTGGTGATAGTCCTCATCGACGCCAGCGAGCCGATCACCGAGCAGGACCAGCGAGTGATCACCTCGGTCATGGAATCCGGGCGAGCGTTGGTGCTGGCGTTCAACAAGTGGGACTTGGTTGACGCCGACCGGTGCCGCGAGCTGACCCGGGAACTGGACCGCGATCTGGCCCGGGTGCGCTGGGCGGAGCGGGTGAACATCTCGGCGCACACCGGACGATCGGTCGGCAAGCTTGCCCCGTTCCTGCGCACCGCCCTGAAATCCTGGGACCGGCGAGTGCCCACCGGGCAGCTCAACGCGTGGCTGTCCGAGGTGATCGCGGCGACACCGCCGCCGGTGCGCGGTGGCCGGGCACCCAAGGTGCTCTTCGCCACCCAGGCCGGCGCCCGGCCGCCCACCTTCGTGCTGTTCACCACTGGTTTCCTCGAGACCGGGTACCGCCGGTTCCTGGAGCGGCGGCTCCGGGAGACGTTCGGCTTCACCGGCAGTCCGGTGCGCATCTCCGTCCGGGTCCGACAGCGCCGGTCGCGCTAGCGCAACCGGCTCGTTCGTGCTTCTTGCCCCTGAGACTTCAAGGCCAACAACAGCGCTGGTCTGCCCGGTCGGCGGACAGCTCTGCTGATGCGCTCAGAGCGCTCTCGATAACAGAGATGTCGGTCACGACTTTTGGACCGGTGCACGCGAGAAGGGCAAGGTGGAAGTACGACCAGAACGCGACTGAAAGGTGCGGTGTGCTCACCACGATCGAGGTGTTCGCTGATTTCGTCTGCCCGTTCTGTTATCTCGCTGAGCAACCGCTCGCGGACGCCGCCGAGGACCGCGACGTGCAGATCGCCTGGCGACCCTTCGAGTTGCGACCGGAACCCACGCCAACGCTGCGGCCCGAGGGCGATTACTTGCAGTCAACGTGGCAGCAGGTGGTGTACCCGATGGCTGAGCGCATGGGCGTCCCGATCGTGCTGCCCCGGGTGTCGCCGCAACCTTACAGCCGGCTTGCCTTCGAGGGTTTCGCGTATGCCGCGGAGCACGGTCTTGAGCAGCGCTACACGGAGCGGATATTCCGGGCATTCTTCGTTAAGCAGCGAGACATCGGGCGACCAGAGGTCCTGACAGACGTCGCCTCAGAGCTCGGACTCGACGCCGATGATTTCCGCGCGGCTCTGGACTCTGGTCGCTACGCCCAGACACATCAGCAGGCGCTCCGCCGAGCACGGGAGCTGGAGATCACCACCGTGCCCACGCTCCTCGTCGATGGGCGGCGACTGGAGGGCGTGCCCTCCGCGGAGGCGCTGCATCGGCTACTCAACGATGCGGTGGTGCTCCGGTAGCTGTGTCGACTGCGCTAGGCTGGGCAGGCGCCTGAGAGGGCGTGGCCGGGACGTGGCGCAGCTTGGTAGCGCACTTGACTGGGGGTCAAGGGGTCGCAGGTTCAAATCCTGTCGTCCCGACCA
>Ga0213881_10000664_pt1 | contig 19829 bp, 17 predicted proteins | sample BarmaccoBMER_R08_FD_160104 | JGI IMG/M metagenome (GOLD analysis project Ga0213881, IMG submission 160104) | Barbacenia macrantha exposed rock microbial communities from rupestrian grasslands, the National Park of Serra do Cipo, Brazil - ER_R08 ... | reverse complement strand
TGACACTCGGGCCCCCAGCCTGCCCACCACCCGAAAACAACCACCAAAAGATCAACAAACGAGACTGAAGATCACCTCACGCCGCTACTCGCGGAATCGGGTCTGATTGTATCGATGGATCTTGACTGGCTGTCCAGATGGGTGCGCCGGGCGCAGGTGATCAGATACCAAAGCGGTTACGTAGGCTGTCCAGCTCCCACACCCGGCGTGGGGCCCGGCGGTCCAGAGCGAGGAGGAGTTCCCGGGCGATCGGGTCGTTGCGGATCCGCTGTGGCGCAATCCGGTCGGCTGTGTCCAGGTGCCGGATTGCATCCCCATCGCGGGGACCTTCCTCTTGCGCAAGCAAACGGGCAAGGTCGAAGTGCAGCGACGATGGCCGTTCACGGCTGCCCAGCACATCAATGTCGATCGGGAGAGTCCTGGCGTGTTCGTAGGCGTGGGCGCCCTCGGCTAGCTCCACTCCGATCGACACCCGCCACGCGGCGACGTTGGTGGGCCCGAAGTGCTGTCGCATCCCGTTGCACTCACCCACCCGCTCCGCGAGCTTCGCCGCTTCGTCGAGATGCGCGTGCGTGTCGTCCGCGCGTCGCTCTCGTGCTGCGGTTCGTGCTTGCTGAAGATGCATCATGCCGACCAGTTCTGCGGGCAGCGTGTCCACAGCCGACAAGTGCACCACGGGTGTCAGATTGTCGATCCCCTGCGACAGCACCGTGTGCGCCCTGCTCCGTGCGCCCGTGCTCGCACGCCCAGTACCAGCACGCGAACCCAACCAGTGCCGGATCGCCGTGTTGCCGCGCGAGGTCGTACCCCCTTCGTGCCGCGGTGAGCGCCAAGTCGATGTTGCCAGCGCGGCTGGACACCACCCCGGCGACGAAGCACGCGGTCACCGCAGTGGTGAATGCCTGATCCCGTTCGGCCGAAACCACGGTCAAGGCGCTGGCCTGTGACTCCGTGAGCAGACCACCCACCTCGTGACCGGCCAGAGTGTAGTCGGCTTGGCTGCAACTCTCATTGGCCCGCTCAGCCAGGCTCGCCAACTCCTCTGGTGGGCGCGGCGTCAGATCTGGTACCTCCAGGGGACCGAAGTCGTTGAGCGCCCAGCCGGATACTCGGCAGCGTCGTCAACGCGTCAGCCGACGTCCGGTCGGGCGGGAGGTAGGGTTGGCCGGTCAGGTCCGCCACTGAGCAGCCCAGAGCGTTGGCCAGGTCCTCGATCAGGCCGCGCCGGTTGAAACCACGCTGGCCCCGTTCCAGCGGGGACAGGTACTGCTTAGTGATCTTGGCGAGCCCCGCCACCACAGCCAAGCTCAACCCGCGACGACGCCGAATCATCCTGACACGTGCACCGATCGCCGACGTCGAGGTTGGTTGGGTAATCCTGGTGCGGCACACGTGCGGCGAGAGCGTAGGTGCTGAGTCAGCGGTTTGCGCAGGTGTCTTGGTAGCTGAGACCGGGGGCGTACTGGTCCCAGGTTGGTTTGTCGAGCGGTCCGCCGGCTCGGAGGCAGGCTTCGTGCACCTCATCGCCGTGGAATGCCTCAAGGCGGGGTAGATCCCACAACCGGACGGTCCGGTCGAAACTGGTGGTGGCCAGGGTGTTGTGGCCGTCGGGGGAAAACGCCACCCCGTACACGGCGTCGGTGTGGCCAATCAGGGGTGCGCCCAGCGGGTGGGGCTGGTTTCGGTCGCTGAGGTCCCACAGCCGCACGGTCTGATCGTTGCTGGTGGTGGCTAGGGTGTGTCCGTCGGGGGAAAACGCCACCCCAACTACCGCGTCGGTGTGGCCAATCAGGGGTGCGCCTAGCGGGTGGGGCTGGTTTCGGTCGCTGAGGTCCCACAGCCGCACGGTCCGGTCGAGACTGGTGGTGGCTAGGGTGTGTCCGTCGGGGGAAAACGCCACCCCAAGTACCGCGTCGGTGTGGCCAATCAGGGGGAGGAACTCCGAACGCATCGCCGCGACCATCTGCACGGGGCCGGCAAGAGCCTCACCCAGCAGGTGAGCGAATCGCTGCCGGGCCTGCGGGGGTGTTCGGGTGAACAACTCCTCAGCCTGATCGATCAGCACCACCAGCCCCTGGTGGGTGGCCGGGCCGGCCGCTAACAGATCATCCGCCACCCGCCGTAAACCATCGGCCCCACCCTCCAGCACGCCCCGCACCTCGCTAGCCGACCACCCCAACCCCACCCGGGTCGCCGTAACAGCCAACACCCGGGCCAGCTCGGGCAGCGGATCACGACCGAGCAGCGGCACCACCGCGGCGTTAAGCAGCGAGGACTTCCCACACCCCGAAGGCCCAACAAGGGCCAACAGTCCCCCGCTGCCGCCCCTGGCGCGTAACCGGTTACCGACCTCGCGGGCCTCCGTCGCGCGACCGAAAAACACTCGACTGAACGCTGCGGTGAAGGCCTCTAACCCCGGGAAGGGATTCTCGCCCTCCCGCCACGTCCCCGCACCGTCCTCCAGCAGCCAGATGGCCTGCAACACCCGCTCCCGGGCTTGGTCGGGGTCGGCCTGGTAGTCGGCGTACTGCAGATCCCACATCAGCGGATGCACCACACCGGCCTCCGCGCGCACCGGCATCAGCCGGCACCCCAGTGCATCGGCGATTCCCACCTCAGCAGAACACCAGTTCGACGCCACAAATGACGACGTCACCACGCCAAGAACCGCATCAACCTGGCGCAGCTCGCGATATAAGCGCTGCCTCCAGTCCTCACCAACACCAATCCCGTCATGAAGGTCATGGTCGAGGAACGGCTCGTGACCCGCTGCCCGCAGCCACTCCGCGATCTCCTCGGCGACGGGCCGGTCCGCAGTGGCATAACTGATGAAGATGTGGGCCACGATCACCCCCTGCGGCATCACCACCGACGATACGGGCAATCTCCACGGCGGGGGCCGCCGCCGCGCTACGTGTTCTGGACCCGAACCTGGGAACAGACGAGTTGCCGTAACGAGAAAATAACAAGGTGAGCTGCGGCGGCGTCCCGGACAGGCGCGCCCCCCGTTTCTAAAGCCCTAAGTCGCGTTCGAAGGCGGCGTCAGTGAGGTGTTGTTTGATGGTGTTGAGGAATCGTGCGGCGTCGGCACCATCCACCAGCCGGTGGTCGTAGGACAGCGCCAGGTAGGTGATCGAGCGAACCGCGATGGTGTCTCCGTCCTCGCCGGAGAGCACCACCGGTCGCTTGACCACACTACCGGTACCGAGGATCCCCACCTGCGGCTGCAAGATGATCGGGGTGTCAAACAGCGCCCCGCGCGAGCCGGTGTTGCTGAGGGTGAACGTGCCGCCGCTCATCTCATCCGGGGTGATCTTGTTCGTCCTGGTCCGCTCGGCGAGGTCGGCGATCCGCCGGGCCAGGCCGGCGATGTTGAGGTCACCCGCGTCGTGGATCACTGGCACTAGCAGGCCGCGCTCGGTGTCCACGGCAATACCGAGATGCTCAGCGCCGTGGTAGGTAATCTCACCCTTCTCGGTGTCAATCGAGGCGTTCACCTTGGGGTGCTGCTTGAGCGCCTCCACGGTGGCTTGGGCGAAGAACGGCAGGAACGAGAGCTTGACGCCCTCTCTGGCCTCGAAGTCCCGCTTGGCCCGATCGCGCAGCCGCGCGAGACGGGTGATGTCGGCCTCGACCACCGTGGTGAGCTGCGCGGAGATCTGGAGCGACTCGACCATCCGCTTGGCAATGACGCTGCGCATCCGGGACATCTTCTCGGTCCGGCCGCGCAGCTCGGCGGCCCTCGCCGTAGGTTGGACCGAACGCGGCGCCACGGCGGCCGGCCGTTGCTGCTCTGGTGCGGGCATGGCCGGCATCGGGGGCTGTGATGGTGGCAGTGGCTGCGATGCCAGCGGCTCGGGCTGTGGTTCTGGCTCGGGTTCGGGCGTTTCGACGGCGGCGAGCACGTCCTGCTTGCGGATCCGGCCGCCAACCCCGGTGCCCTGGACCAACGACAGGTCGATACCGTGCTCGGCCGCAAGCTTGCGCACCAGGGGCGTGACGTACGGCGCGCCGCTGTGCTCCCTGAGCGGCTCGCCGGACTCGGATGCTGGAGCGCGCTCGGATGCTGGAGCAGGCTCGGTGGGCCGCTCGGGCTGATCTGGCGCAGGCGGCGACGTCGCGACGTCGCGGTCACCGACCATGGCCAGGGCAGCGCCGATGGGGACGGTCTCGTCTTGCGGTACGACGATCTCCAGCACGGTGCCAGCGACGGGGGAGGGGATCTCGGTGTCTACTTTGTCGGTGGATACCTCGACGAGCGGCTCGTCCGCGTCGACGGGGTCACCGACCTGCTTAAGCCATCGGGTGACCGTGCCGGAGGTGACGCTCTCACCCAGCGCAGGCATGGTCACGGGTGTTCCGGAGCCCGCGCGGGGCGGGGTGGCCGGCCGCTGCGCGGGTGGCACTGGCCGGGGCTGCGCCGACTGGGGCTCCGTCGACTGGGGCTGGGGGGCTTCAGCCTGAGGAGAGGATTCACCGATCACAGCGAGTTCCGCGCCGACCTTGACGGTCTCGTCTTCGGGCACCACGATCCGCTGCAACACGCCGGCCGCGGGGGAGGGGATCTCGGTGTCGACCTTGTCGGTGGACACCTCGACCAAGGGTTCGTCGACGTCGACGGTGTCACCTTCCTGTTTGAGCCAGCGCGTCACCGTCCCTTCAGTGACACTCTCACCGAGCGCAGGCATCGCCACGGAGTATGCCATCTGTTGCCTCGACTCCTCGTCTTCCCTGGGTCTTGTGGGGGTTCGTGGGGGTGGCCTGTTGTAGACGGTATGCGGCAATCAGCCGTGTGCATGCAGTGGCTTGCCGGCCAAGGCGAGATGCGCCTCGCCGAGCGCCTCGTTCTGCGTCGGGTGGGCATGCACCAGCGCCGCGACATCCTCCGGATAGGCCTCCCAGTTGACGATCAGCTGGGCCTCACCGACCAGTTCGCCAACTCGGTCGCCGACCATGTGCACCCCCAGGACTGGGCCGTTCTTGGCGCGTACCAGCTTGATCGCGCCCCTGGTCTGCAAGATCTGGCTGCGGCCATTGCCAGCCAAGTCGTAAGTCACCGTCTCGATCTCACCGTGCCGGTCCCTGGCCTGCGCCTCGGTGAGCCCGACCGAGGCCACCTGCGGTTCGCAGTAGGTCACCCGCGGGATGCCGTCCTCGTCGATGGGGGTCGGGTTGCGCCCAGCGATGTCCTCGGCGAGAAAGATGCCCTGGGCGAATCCGCGGTGCGCCAGCTGCGGCCCGGGCACGATGTCCCCTAGTGCGTATACCCCGGGGAGGTTGGTGCGTAGCCGCTCGTCGGTGAGTACGAAGCCGCGTTCCATCCGTACGCCGGCCTCGGCGTACCCGGCGTCCGCGGTGTTCGGCCCCCGGCCGACGGCGACCAGCAGCAGATCGGCCTCGAACTGCTCCCCTGACTCCACGCTCACCGTGACCCCGGAGTCGGACTGGTTCGCGCCGGTGAAGCGCACCCCGGTCCGGAACGTGATCCCGCGGCGGCGGAATGCTCGCTCCAGTTGCTTGGAGCAGAAGTCGTCTTCGGTCGGCAGCAGCCGGGGCAGCGCCTCCACGATGGTCACCTCGGCGCCGAAGGAGCGCCACACGCTGGCGAACTCGGCTCCGATCACGCCGCCGCCCAGCACCACCACACGCTGCGGCAGGTAGTCCAGAGTCAACGCCTGGTCACTGGTGATGAACCGGCCGCCGATCTCCAGATCGGGCAGGGATCTGGCATAGGAACCGGTCGCCAGCACGACGGCGCGCCCGGTGTAGCGCTGCCCGTCGACGGCGACGACGTTCGGGGCCAGGAACCTGCCGGTGCCCTCGACATAGCTGATTCCCCGGGAGGACACCAACCCCTGCAGGCCCTTGAACATCTTGGCGACGACGCCGTCCTTGTACTTGTTGACCCCCGCCATGTCGATGCTCTCCAGCGCGGTTTTCACCCCGAACTGGTGGCCGTCCCGAGCGGCGTCGGCCACCTCGGCGGCTTGCAGCAGCGCCTTGGTGGGGATGCAGCCGCGGTGCAGGCAGGTGCCGCCCAGCTTGTCCTTCTCCACCAGGACGACGGACAGACCCAGCTGGGCAGCGCGCAGCGCGCAGGCGTAACCGCCCGAGCCGCCACCGAGGATCACCAGGTCGGCGGAGGGATCTGTCGCTGACCTGCTGGTCGCTGACGTGCTGGTCACTTCAGACGCTCCTTGGAACAAACGTCGGTAACGTGGGTTGGACACCACGGCCATCTTGTCATCACACCCGGTGCGCCGACGACCTGGGCGAGCCCGCGGTGCTGCGGAGCAGTTGCCCTGGCACGTACGTTGAGCTGGCAGGACCGCCGGGAAGTCCGGTGGCGGAGGAGGTGCCGAGGTGGGTGTGCTGGACCGGCTCCTGGGCAGGCAGCGCCCCGGGATGAGGCGTGGTGCCTCCGACGCGGACCTGGACTACCTCGAGCAGTGGGGCGCGTCCCATCGGGGAGTGGAGGCGTTTGTCGAGCCCCGGACCACGGTCACCGAGACCACTGTTGTGCTGGTGGCACACGACGGTGAGTGGACTCGCCGCAGGATCAACGGTGGCCAAGGAGCCCGGCGGTTGGGCAAGCGACTGAGCATCCCGGTCTACGACGTCTCTCTGGTCGGCTACCCGCAACGAATGCGGGACTACACCGCCCGCCAGCGCGCGCGGCGCGAACGTGACGAGCCTTAAGGATCAGCCCCGTTCGGCGATGTCGGCGAGGACTGCGGCCAGGGTGCGTACCGGTACCCCGGTGCCGCCCTTGCCGGTGTACCCCCACGGCGAGCCGGCGTTGTAGGCCGGGCCCGCGATGTCCAGATGAGCCCAGGGGATGTCATCGGGGACGAACTCGGACAGGAACACCCCGGCGGCGAGCATGCCGCCCCAGCGGTGGCTCGCCACGTTGGCGATGTCCGCGAGTTTGGAATCCAGATCCGACCGCAGGTGTTCGGGCAGCGGCATGGCCCACCCGTTCTCCCCGACCTCCTGGGAGATCGCGGTGACCCGGTCGCGGAACTGCGGGGTGCCCATGATTCCCGGGGTGCGGTTACCCAGCGCAACGACCTGGGCACCGGTCAGGGTGGCGGCATCGATGAGATAGTCCGGAGCGTCTTGCGCGGCGCGGACCAGCGCGTCGGCGAGAATCAGCCGCCCCTCGGCATCGGTGTTGAGCACCTCGACGGTGGTGCCGCCGTACATCGTGAGGACGTCCCCGGGTCGGTAGGCGGTCGCCGAGGGCATGTTCTCGGCCATCGGCACGGTGGCGATCACCTCCACCGGCAGCTCCAGCCGGGCGGCGAGCACCGCGGTGACGATGACCGCCGCCGCGCCCGCCATATCCATGGTCATCTCTTCCATCTTCGCCGCCGGCTTGATCGAGATCCCGCCAGTGTCGAAGGTAACCCCCTTGCCGATCAGAGCCACCTTCGCCCTCGGCTCGGCCGGGGCGTAATGCAGCCGGACCAGCCGCGGCGGGCGCGAGGAACCGCCGCCGACGCCGAGGATGCCGCCGTAACCCTCCCGCCGCAGCGCCTGCTCATCGAGCACCTCGGTGTGCAACCCGGCCGAGCGCGCCATAGTGACGGCGCGATCAGCGAACGAGGCCGGGTAGAGGTCATTGGGCGGTGTGTTCACCAGGTCACGCGCGGCCGTGACAGATTCGACAATGGCGAGGGCCCGGGCAAGGCTCTGCCGTGCCCCACCGTCGTCGGCCGCCGGCACGGACAGGTCCATCTGGCCCAGTGGCTTGTCGTTCTTCTGGGCCTGGTTGCTGTGGGACCGGTAGCTGGTGAACGCATAGCTGCCCAGGACGGTGCCTTCCACGGCGGCAGCCAGATCGATCCGGGACAACGTGGTGATCGCATGAGAGGTGCCCGACAGCGCCCGGGAGGCTGCCCCAGCGGCCCGGCGCACTTGCTCGCTGGTGGGCTGGCCCTTGACCGCGCCGAGACCGGTGGCGACCAGCAGCGGGGCACTGATGGCTCCGCGGGTGGGAATCTTGATCACCTCGTCGACCTTGCCGCGGGCACCCAGCAACGCCAACAGGCCGGTGAGCGCCCCGTCGAAGGCCGCCTCCACCTCCTCACTGCCGGGGAGGAGCTGGGGACCCTCCGTACCGGACATGGTCCCCACCACGAGGGCATCGACGGTCGCGGTAGTCACTGCGGCATCCGTGAGGCCCAGCGTCGGGCCCAGCGTCGGGGTGGTCACGGTAATCTCCTTGCTGATCTGGCTGGGCTGATCGGGCCGGGTGCGGGAAATGCTTCAGTCGGGGGTGGTGAGTGCTGCCCCTGGAGGTAGCGTTCCACAGCCGTGAGCACCAATCCGCACCGCGGACCCCTGCATTCCTCTCACGTTGAGGCTGGAGCCAGCCTCGGGGTATTCGGCGGCTGGGAGATGCCGATCAGCTACCCCGGTGGAGGCGTCGTCGCCGAGCACACCGTGGTGCGCGAGGCCGTCGGCGTGTTCGACGTCACGCACCTCGGCAAGATCAGCGTCACCGGTCCGGGAGCCGCCGAGTTCGTCAACTCCTGCCTCTCCGCCGATCTCGCGAAGATCGGCCCGGGACGGGCCCAGTACACCCTGTGCTGCGCCGAGGACGGCGGCGTGGTGGACGATCTGATCGCTTACCTGGTCGGCCCGGACCAGGTGTTCTGCGTGCCGAATGCCGCTAACGCCAGCGAGGTCGCTCACCGGCTGGCCGCCGCGGCGCCGCCAGCGGTGACGGTGACCGATCAGCACCAGGAGTATGCGGTGCTCGCGGTGCAGGGGCCCCGCTCGGCTGAGTTACTCGCCGCGGTGGGGTTGGGTCTTGGGGCGACCGTGGCCGACATCGACTACATGGCCTTCACCGATGCCCATCATGACGGTGCGCGGGTGCGGGTGGGGCGCACCGGCTACACCGGTGAACGTGGCTATGAGCTGTTGCCGTCCTGGGAGCACGCGCCTGACCTGTGGGCTGCGCTGCTGGCCGCTGCCGGCCCGCTCGGTGGGCGCGCGTGCGGGCTGGGGGCCCGGGACACCCTGCGCACCGAGATGGGTTACCCGCTGCACGGTCAGGATCTGAGCCGGGAGATCACCCCGCTGCAGGGTGGGCTCTCCTGGGCGATCGGCTGGGGCAAGCCAGCCTTCTGGGGACGCCAGGCGCTGCTTGCCGAGCGGGAGCGCGGCCCGTCCCGGCGGCTGCGCGGGCTGCGCGCCACCGGGCGCGGGGTGCCGCGGCCGCACATGACCGTGCACTCCACGACGGGTGCGCCGGTGGGACAGACCACCTCGGGCACCTTCTCCCCCACCTTGCGCACCGGTATCGCGCTGGCCCTGCTCGATCCCGCCGTGACGCGGGGGGATCGCGTCGAGGTCGACGTCCGCGGCCGGGCGCTGCCCTGCGAGGTCATCACACCCCCCTTCGTGCCTTCCCACGTGCGCTAGCGGCAGCGCGGCAGTCTAAGATCCGACATGAGCATGCTACAGTATGAGCATGTCTGCGTTAACCCGTCGGCTCCAGATCTTGCTTGACGAGGATCGCTACGCACGCCTTGAGCGAGTTGCCCGACGCCGAGGTGCTTCCGTCGCGACCATCGTCCGGGAGGCGATCGATGCGGCATTTCCCGACGAAGGACCTGATCGATCTGAGGCGGCGCGCCGGATACTTGACGCTGAGCCGATCCCGGTATCGGACTGGCCATTGCTCAAGAAAGAGATCGAGCAGATGTACGAGCCGGCGGCTGAGTGAATGCGTTTCTTGTTTGACACGTCGATCTTCGTGTACGCCCGGGGAGTCGAGCATGAGTACCGAGAGCCGTGCCGTCACCTCATCCAGCTGGCGGCACAGGGAGTGCTGGCCGGCGAGGCAAGCGTGGAGTTGATCCAGGAATACGCGCACATTCTTCGCCGACGGGGGCTCGGCGGAACGCACGTTCGTGAGCAGGCTCGTGACGTTGCCGCGCTGTGCCTGCTGCACGACTTCGGTGAGGATGAGCTCCGGCTGGCCCTGAACCTGGTGGCGACCCATCCGGCGCTACGGGTTCGTGACGCCGTCCACGCCGCGACCGCGCTCCGGCGCGGCATCTCGGTCATCGTGTCGCCCGATCGCGATTTCGACGGTATCGCCGGGCTTGAGCGCCTCGATCCGCGCGATGCCCTGCGGCGGCTTGGCCCCAGCCCGCGTGGGGGGACATGACGAGGACGTGGCGGCGCAGGTGAGTAGGTAAAGTAGTGGGACGTCCTACCATTTTTGTGCCCGACGGGATACCGTGCTGGTCATGAGCGCCGTGTTCCTGTTCACCCGGCTGCCGCACCCCGCTCCGGTGACGCCGCAGCGGCGGGCGGAGATCCTGGCCGCACCGGGTTTCGGCTGCTACTTCACCGACCACATGGTGGAGGTCTGCTGGAGCGCCGGCCGTGGCTGGCATGATACGCAGATCGGTCCTTACCGGCAGCTCGTGATGGACCCGGCCAGCATGGTGCTGCACTACGGGCAGGCTGTCTTCGAGGGCCTCAAGGCCTACCGCCAGCCCGACGGGACGGTGTCCTGCTTCCGCCCGCTGGCCAACGCCGCTCGGCTACGTTCCTCGGCCCGCCGAATGGCGATGCCAGAGTTGCCCGACGAGCTGTTCCTCGGCTCTCTGCGGGAATTGGTCCGCGCCGACAACGCCTGGGTGCCTGCCGCCGGGGGAGAGGACTCCTTGTACCTGCGCCCCATCCTGTTCGCCACGGAGGTGGGCCTTGGGGTGCGTCCGGCGAGCACCTACCGATACCTGCTGATCGCCTCCCCGGCCGGTCCCTACTTCCGCGGCGGGCTCAAGCCGGTCAGCGTGTGGTTGTGCACCGAGTACGTCCGGGCCGCCCCCGGAGGTACCGGGGCTGCCAAGTTCGCCGGGAACTACGCCGCCTCGCTGCTGGCCCAGCAGCAAGCCGCCGAAAAGGGCTACGACCAGGTCGTGTGGCTGGACGCGGTCGAGCGGCGCTGGGTGGAGGAAATGGGCGGGATGAACCTCTACTTCGTCTTCGGGGAGGGAAAACAGGCCCGGCTGGTGACTCCTGAGCTCACCGGCACGCTGCTGCCCGGCATCACTCGTGACTCCCTGCTCATCCTGGCCCAGGACCACGGGCTCGGCATCGAGGAACGACGGATCTCCACCGACGAGTGGGAGAAGGGTGTCCAGGCTGGGGATATCTCGGAGGTCTTCGCCTGCGGAACCGCCGCGGTGATCACCCCGGTCGGGCGGGTCGCCTCCTCCAGCGGCGAGTTCACCATCGGCAGCGGCGCCCCCGGCCCCGTCACCACCCAACTGCGGGCCGCGCTCACCGCGATCCAGCGCGGCGTCACCCCCGACGCGCACCACTGGATGGTCCCGCTCACCTGACGTCACATCCCAGCGCGCAGACCGCGAGCACCACGGTAGTGGTCAGCTCACTGGTGGCACCCAGGACGTCGCCGGTGACGCCACCGAACCGGCGGCGAGTGTGCGCCGAGACCGCCAGCACCACGACAGCGGCCAGTCCAACCGCGAGCGCACCCTGCCAGGGCCGTTCGGGCACCGCCACCAGCCCGCCGAGCAGCAGAATGACCGACCAGGCCACTGGGAGGGCGGGTGGCTGGCTGTCGGCCACCAGCGCCCCCAGCCCTGCTGGCCGGGCGGGGGGCACCCCGATCCGGGCGCACCAGCCGAAGGCAGCCCGCCCGGCGACCATCGCCAGCACCACGGGGATCAGCCGGCCGGTCTGGGCAAGCGCCCCCAGCGCGGCTGCCTGCGTGGCCAGCACCAGCACCAGAGCAACCACGCCGAACGCTCCGGTCGTCCCGTCCCGCATCACCTCCAGCGCCCGCTGCGCAGGGCCGTAGCAACCCAGCCCGTCGGCGGTGTCGGCCAGTCCGTCCAGGTGCATCCCTCGCGTCAGCCCGGCCAGCGCCGCCACCCCAGCCAGCCCGGCCAGCAGTGGTGGAGCACCCAGCGCGTGCAGCGCAGCCAACAGCCCCGCGGTCAGCACACCCAATCCAGCCCCCACCAAGGGCGCCCAGTACAGCGCCTGGCGGGCGCTGTCCCGATCCACCTGGACGGGGGGACGCGCCGGCACGACGGTCAACCAGGACACCGCCAGCCGCAGTCCACGGCTCACCCGACGGGGTAGTGGGCACTGACAGGCCCGGAGACGCCAGCGTCCGCGAAGGTAGCCATCTCGGCGAGCACCCGCACCGCCATCTGCACCAGCGGCAGCGCGGCCACCGCTCCCGAACCTTCGCCCAGTCGCATCCCCAGATCCAGGATGGGTTCCAGCTCCAGGTGCTGCAGCGCCAAGGTGTGCGCGGGCTCCACCGAGCGGTGCCCGGCTACCCACCACCGTCGCGCTCCGGGCGCGAGTTCCTCGGCGAGCATCGCTGCCGCCCCGACGAGGACACCGTCGAGGATCACCGGGGTGCGCCGGACCGCGGCCTGGACCAGGAATGCGGCGATCGCGGTGATGTCAGCACCGCCAGCGGTGCGCACCAGCGCGACGGGGTCACCAACGAGGGGACGGGCCCGGCGCAACGCATCCCGGATCGCTGCGGCCTTACGCATCCACCCGGCGTCATCGATCCCGCTGCCCCGGCCCACGACCGCCACCGGTTCCGCTCCGGTGAGTGCCGCCACCAACACCGCGGCGGGGGTGGTGTTGCCGATCCCCATGTCACCCGCGACCAGCAGGTCAGCACCGCGGTCAACCTCCTCGTCGGCGATCGCCACCCCAGCGTCCAGCGCCTGGGTCACCTCCGCCTCGCTCAGCGCATCCTGCTGATGGATCGCGCCGCTGCCACGGCGCACCTTGTGCCGGGTGATCGGTGGTAGTCCGGCAACGGTCTCCGGGTCGCAGTCCACCGCCACATCAACCACCCGCACCGTGGCCCCGGCCACCGCGGCGAGCACGTTCACCGCTGCCCCTCCGCTCAGGAAGTTACCCACCATCTGCTGGGTGACCTCGCTGGGAAAGGCGGAAACCCCGTGCGTGGCGATACCGTGGTCCCCGGCGAACACGACGACCTGCGGGCGGACGAAGGGGTGCGGTGGGCAGACACCTTGACAGGCACTTGCCCATACCCCCAGCTCCTCCAGGCGGCCTAGGGAGCCCGCTGGTTTGATCAGCTGCTCGTGACGGGCCACCGCTGCACGGTGGGCTTGCTGGTCGGGTGGCGTGATCCTGGGGAACTCCACGGGCTCTCCTGGTGCTCAGTCCTCAACGTAGTTTGACGGGCAGCCCTGCCACGAGCAGCAGCACCTCGTCGCACACCGCGGCGAGCTCAGCGTTGAGCGCACCCAGCTCGTCGCGGAACAGCCGCCCCGAACGGGTTGGCGGCACGACGCCCAGCCCTACCTCCGCGCTCACCAGCACCAGCCGAGCCGGGCAGGCCGCCACCGCCGAGACCAGCTCGGCGCACCGCGCGCGGCAGGTCCGCACCGCCGCTGCGCTGCCGTCCCAGGCGCCCGCGTCGTCCAACTCCCCGGCCAGCCAGGTAGCGATGTCATCGACCAGCACCGGAGGAACGCCACCCGCGGCGCGCAGTGCGTCAGGCAGGTCGGTTGGTGTGGCGGTGCGCCAGCCGGGTGGTCGGCGCGCCACGTGCGCGGTGATCCGCGCTTGCCACTCCTCGTCATCGCCCACCCGCCGGGCAGTCGCCAGGTAGTCCACCTGGGCTTCCCCCAGGAGCCCCTCGGCGTGGGCGGACTTGCCTGAACGGGCACCACCGAGCACCAGCGTCCGGCGGGGAGAGCTCACGGGATCGGGTCACCGCGACCGACCCGGGGTTTGGGCACCCGCAGCCGGCGCAGCTGGGTCGCCCGGGTCATCGCGTAGAACCCCAGGCTCGCCCCGGACTCGGTGGCGTGGGGGAACCGTTCGCGGACGCGACGCTTGACGGTCCGGCCCAGCAGGACTCCCTCGATAACGATCGCCAGGAGCATCGCCGTCGACACGAGTGACACGTACTGTTGCATGACCGGCGATGGCACCAGGATCACCACGATCACCAGCAGGGCCAGCGGCATGAACGCACCAGCAAGGTGAGGACGAGAATCCACCAGGTCCCGCACGTATGCCTTCACGGGGCCCTGATCGCGCGGCAGCAGGTACTTCTGGTCCCCCGCCAGCATGCGTTCCCGGCGCTCTGCGGCGGCGGTGCGGCGTTGCGTCTTGGTACCGCGCATCCGGCGTAACGCTTCTCGTTGGGTACGCGGTGGGGGTGGCGCCGGGCCGCGTTTGCGACCCTCGGCCTCTCGGCGGCGGGGGGTAGGCCTGCCCTTGCCAACGGCGTGGGTGCGGTGGCTGACGTCCTCCGCAGGGCGTTTGCCCTCCACCACCGGCTCCGGTTCGGTGGCTCCGGGGCCGGTGATGCCGCGCAAGAACCTCACGGTGGTCAGCCTAGGGCAACGGCAGGGTCCGTGGGCGCGTCTCAGCGGGGATGGCTCGGGAGGCCCCGTGCCGGTGTGACACCATGGGGGTACGGAATCACGGGTTAGTCAGGGGCGTTCGCGTAGAGTTAGAGAAAGCCCGTCCGAGCCGAGCGCCGATCCCAGGGAGAGTTATGACCGTCGAGAACATCGCCGACACCCAGGTGCCCACTCATGGTGTCGAGCTCACTGACGCCGCTGCCGCCAAGGCGAAGGCGCTGCTCGACCAAGAGGGTCGGACTGACATGTGCCTGCGCATTGCGGTGCAGCCGGGTGGTTGCGCCGGGCTGCGTTACCAGCTCTTTTTCGATGAACGCACGCTCGACGGTGATGCCCGGCGAGACTTCAACGGCCTCACCGTTGTTGTCGACCGGATGAGCGCGCCCTACCTGCAGGGTGCTTTGATCGATTTCGTGGACACGATCGAGAAGCAGGGCTTCACCATCGACAACCCCAACGCAGGGGGTTCCTGTGCCTGCGGGGACTCCTTCAACTAGCGGTCGGGTTCAACTGAGGTACTACACCTGCACGGGGTAGCGCGGTTCGGGCACGACAGGGGCGATTCGCTGCTCGACGAAGATGCCGTGCCAGAGCATGAAGACGAGCACCGCCCAGATCCGTCGACTGTGATCTCGCGGGCCTGCGCGGTGCTCGTCGAGCATCCGGTGCACCGCCCTAAGGTCCAGGAACTCTGCGGTGCCCGAGCTGTCGACGACGCTGCGGGCCCAGTCGTGCAGCTCCTGCTGTAACCAGTGCCGGATCGGAACCGGAAAGCCGAGCTTGCGCCGGTTCAGGACATGCACGGGGACGATGTTGCGCAGCGCCCGGCGCAGTGCGTGCTTGGTGGTCTCGCGAGTGATCTTCTCCTCGAGCGGGATGGTGGACGCCACCCGGAACACCTCAGGATCGAGGAAGGGCACCCGGAGCTCAAGCGAGTTAGCCATGGTCATCTTGTCGGCTTTCACCAGGATATCGCCCCGCAGCCAGGTGAACAGGTCCACGTGCTGCATGCGAGCGACCGGATCCCAGCCGGCGGAGGCGGCGTAGGGATCCGCGGTGACATCGGTGTGGGAGATGGTGGGGTCGTATCCGCGCAGCACCCCGCGCAGCTGGTCGTCCCGGAAGATCCGTGCGTTTCCGTAGTAGCGCTGCTCCAGCGTCAGCGAGCCGCGACGGAGCAGGTCCTTGCCGCGGGTCCCCTCGGGGATCCGCGTGGAGATCCGGCCCAGGGCGCGGCGCAGCCCCCCCGGGACCTTCTCGAACGCGGCCAGCGACAGCGGTTCCCGGTAGATGGTGTAGCCGCCGAAGAGCTCGTCAGCACCCTCTCCGGACAGCACCACCTTGACGTGTTCCCTCGCCTCCCGGGCGATGAACCACAGGGGGACCAGCGCGGGGTCGGCGACCGGATCATCGAGGTACCACACGATTAGTGGCAGCGCGTCAACCAGCTCGGGGGCCGAGACGGTGCGGACCACATGCCGGACGCCGATCGCGGCCGCCGACTCCGCGGCCACGTCCACCTCGGAGTAGCCCTCCCGCTCGAAGCCAGCGGTAAAGGTGATCAGATCCGGATTGTGCTCGCGGGCCAGCGCGGCGATGGCGGTGGAGTCGATCCCCCCGGACAGGAAGGCGCCGACCGTGACATCGGCCCGCATGTGCTTGGCCACCGAGTCCCGCATCACTGCGGTGATCTCGTCGTGCAAGATCCGGGCATCGGCGGGGGAGCGGATCGCCTGGGGTCGGAAATGGGGATGGAAATAGCGCTCGGTGACCGGCTTGCCACCGGGGGAGAGGGTGAACGAGGTGCCGGACTCAATGCGGGTGATCCCGGTGTGCAGGGATGCCGGCTCGGGCACGTACTGCAGGGTCAGGTAGTGCTGCAGCGCGCGACGGTCGAGCACTGGTGCTGCTCCCAGCGACGGAGCCAGCTCGAGCAGGCTCTTCTTCTCGCTGGCGAACGCCACCCCGCCCGGCCCGGCGCAGCTGAACAGCGGCTTGATGCCGAAGGGATCGCGGGCGCCGTAGGCCACGCGTAGCTGCGCGTCCCACACGACGAAGGCGAACATTCCCCGGAGCCGCCGTACAGCGGCGGGCCCGAAGTGATGGTACGCCGCGATGACGACCTCGGTGTCACCTTCGGTGGCAAAGTTCGCGCCGTACGGTTCGCGCTGAAGTTCCTCACGCAGCTCGATGTAGTTGTAAATTTCCCCATTGAACAGGATTGTGTAGCGCTGCGGCGCGCCCGGCGGCCCCCAGTGCAGCGGTTGGTGGGAATGCTCGAGATCGATGATGGACAGCCGGTTGAATCCGAGCACCACATCGGCGTCGTGCCAGGTCCCGGTTTCGTCGGGTCCGCGATGCCGCTGGCAGCGCAGCGCCGTGGTCACGTCCGCCACCCGCTGCGCCGCGTCCTGCCGCGCGGTCAGTAGTGCCAGCAACCCGCACACGCGCTCACCCTCTCCTCAGTGGTCTTCCCCGGGGCCTTCCCTGGGGCCTTCTTCCCTGGAGGCCTTCCCACGGCGGCCCAGTATGCCCCCTGCGGTGACGGAGCACTCCCGCCCTGGTCGAGCTCCGGCACCCGCGCTGGTTTAGGCTCCACTGGAGTGGGCACCTGGCCGCATCGGGCGAGGAGGAGGAACGAGGCGTGATCAGTGTGGTCCGTTCTCGGGCGATTCGGCTCCTGAAGGTGGCCGGGCTGGTCGGAATGGTAGCCGCCCTGTCCACCGGATGCTCGGTGTCTCAGGCATTCTCGCTCGGCTGGCCCCAGGGGATCACCGCGCAGGCTGACCGGATGCGTGAATTTTGGGTCTGGTCGGTGGTAGCTGCCCTGGTGATCGGGGCGATCGTCGCGGTGTTGATTATGTGGACAGTCACTTTCCACCGCAAAAAATCCGACAAGATGCCCCGCCAGTTCCAGTACAACGTCCCATTGGAGATCATCTATACAGTCATCCCGTTCGTCATTGTTTGTGTACTTTTTTACTTCACCGTCACGACGCAGGACTTCGTTGACGCCAAAGTGAACAAACCCGACCTACGTGTAGGAGTGGTCGCCTTTCAATGGAACTGGGACTTCCAGTACCTGCAGAACAAACCGGACATGAATGGTGTTTACCATGTCCGGCTGGCCCAGGACGGTGAACCGGTGGTCACCGTCGGCTCGACCACGACGATCCCGCTGTTGGTGGTGCCGACCAATCGTGTTGTGGAGTACCATCTCAGGTCCAGAGACGTGGTGCACTCGTTCTACATCCCAGATTTTCTCTTCAAGCGTGACGTCTTCCCGGACCCGGAGAAAAACGATACCGATAATGTGTTCCAGACCACGATACAGCGTCCAGGAGCTTTTGTCGGCCACTGCGCCGAGTTGTGTGGCACCTACCACTCAATGATGAACTTCGAGCTCCGCGCGTTGCCGCCGGATCTCTTTGACCGGTACCTGGCCCTGCGGTCTGCGACCAACCCGCAGACCAACCGAGCGTATACCGCCGGTGAGGCGCTCACGACGCTGAACTGCGGTCCGCTGTGCGCACCCAAGGCAGTGACCACCTTCCCGTACAGCGGCACCGGCCGTACCGTCCGCGCGGCCCGTCAGACCCAGGGGAGCCCCTAACCTTCCCGTATTGAGCGCGTTCCCTTCGGTAGGTTCGAGAGCGAGGCAGCACCATGAAGGTCGAGGCGCGGATCTTCGAGATCATCACGGCGTTCTTCTTCGTGTCCGCAGTGGTCTACGGTCTGTGGTCGCGTGGTGAGCCAGTGGGGTCGGCAGCCCTGACGCTGACTGGTGGGCTGGCTCTCATCATCGGTACCTACTTCAGGTTCGTCTCCCGGCGAGTCCGGATGCGCCCCGAGGACAACGTCGAGGCTGAGGTTTCTGACGGCGCCGGGGATATGGGTTTCTTCTCGCCCGGCAGTTACTGGCCACTCGGTGTGGCACTGGCGGCGAGCGCTGTCGGGGTTGCCTTGGCCTTCGGTCAATGGTGGATGGTTGCGATGGGTCTCGTACTGCTGCTCGGCGCTGTCGCCGGGCTGGTTTTCGAGTACCACATCGGTCCCAAGCCGGAGTGACTAGGACTTAGTCGCTGGGCTGTTGCGGCCGGCCGGCCACCTTCTGACCTATGCTGCCATCGGGACTGACACCGTTGCCGGCTGCCTGCTGGCGGGCATCCTCCAGTGCTCTGGTCTGGTCGGAAGGGTCCGGTCTGAACAAGGACCCGGGTACCGGGCTACCAGCCGAGCCGAGCTGGTTCATCCGCTTGGGCACCCGAGCACCCTGGTACTCCAGCGGGATAGGATGACCATGCTCGTCAACATCTCCCAGAGGCTGGTGAGCCTCGATGAACTCACCGTGGGGCAGCCGTTTGATGATGCCGGTTTCGATCCCGTGTTCGAGGATCGCTCGGTCGGCGCGTTGGAGACCCAGGCAGATCCGGTAGGTGACGTAGTACGCGATCGGGGGCAACAACAGCAACAAGATGCGGCCCGCCCATGTGGTGGCGTTCAGCGAAATGTCGAACGTGTAGGCGATGACGTCGTTGCCACCCGAGAGCAGCAGCACGAACATGAACGACAGGGCCATCATGCCCAAGCCAGTTCGGACCGGGACGTCCCGGGGGCGCTGCAGCAGGTTGTGGGAGGCGTTGTCCTTGGTGAGCTTGCGCTCGATGGCGGGGTAGGCCATTGCTAGGGCGAACATGGTGCCGGGAATCACCATCGTCGGCCAGAACGAGGCGGGGATCGTGTAGTTGCCCAGGTAAAGCTCCCAGGAGGGCCACAGCCGGGCGGAGCCGTCCAGCCAACCGACATACCAGTCGGGCTGGGAGGCCGCTGAGACCTGGGACGGGTTGTACGGACCGAAGTTCCATATCGGGTTGATCTGGAACAACCCCGCCAGGATGCAGATCACACCGATATTGACCAAGGCGAAACCACTGGATTTCGCCGCGAAGATCGGCAAGATGCGGACACCGATCACATTGCGCTCGGTGCGCCCTGCTCCGGGGAACTGCGTGTGCTTCTGATACCAGACCAGACCGAGATGGACCGCGATGAGCGCGGCCAAGAGGCCTGGGATGATCAGCACGTGGACGATGAAGAACCGGGGAATGAGCAGGTTCCCGGGGAACAGGCCGCCGAAGATCGCCCATTGCAACCAGGTGCCAATCACCGGCGGGGACATGATGATCGCTGAGATGATCCGAAGCCCGGTGCCCGAGAGCAGGTCGTCGGGCAGGGAGTACCCGGTGAGGCCCTCGAGACCGGCCAGGAGCGCGAGGGTGACGCCGATGCTCCAGTTCGTCTCCCGCGGCTTGCGGAAGGCGCCGGTGAAGAAGATGCGCATCATGTGGGTGACGATGGACGCGACGAACAGCAGAGCCGCCCAATGGTGCACCTGGCGGA
>Ga0213881_10000663_pt1 | contig 19844 bp, 20 predicted proteins | sample BarmaccoBMER_R08_FD_160104 | JGI IMG/M metagenome (GOLD analysis project Ga0213881, IMG submission 160104) | Barbacenia macrantha exposed rock microbial communities from rupestrian grasslands, the National Park of Serra do Cipo, Brazil - ER_R08 ... | reverse complement strand
TGGACGAACAGCATCTTGGCGCCGGTGGATGTGGCCTTGCGCAGCTGCTCGGCCATCGGATGGACCGGCGGTTTCTTCCAACTTTGCGGGTCGCCGAGGAACAGCTGGACCACCTCGGCCCCACACGCGTCGGCGGACCCCAGTGGGTCGACGTCATCGCGCACGTGCGCTCCGATACGCATACGCATGACCCCCGAGGGTAGCGCGGCTGACCAGCGAGCCTGTGGCCCGGCGCACTCCAACGGGTCAACGCCGCCACCGTAAGGAGGCGGCCGCGGAAGGTGCGCTCGTCTGTGCGCGCTGGCTCGCAACAGCCTTGGCAAGGTGGCTGCTAGCCTAGACGGGAGTACGACGCCCAACCCTGGCGGGTAGCTATGGCCAGAAGTTGTCGGTACTTGATGAGACCCTCCTGCCGCGGACGGACCGCGGCCGCCACTTGAGTCCATAGGAGGAGGTATGTGGTTCTCATGCGCAATTACGAGCTCATGGTCATCCTTGACCCGAACCTCGACGAACGTACTGTCACCCCGTCGCTGGATGCTTTCCTGCGAGTAGTCACCAACGACGGTGGCACCGTCGAGAAGGTTGAAGTGTGGGGTAAGCGGCGGATGGCCTACGAGATCGCCAAGCACGCCGAGGGCATCTACGCGGTGCTCGACGTCACTTGCGAGCCGGCCACCGTCGCGGAGCTGGACCGACAGCTATCGCTCAACGAGTCAGTGCTGCGCACGAAGGTGATGCGGCGTGAGGTGAGCCGCAAGCCGCCGACGGACAGGGTGATCCCCCCGGGTGTTCCGGCTTCGCCCGGCCCGCGCCCAAGTGCTCCGCCGAACAGTTCTTACGTACCTACGCCGGGCCCGACTCCGGCGTCGATCGGCTGAAGGGCATCGTGATGGCTGGAGACACTGTCATTACTGTGATCGGCAATCTCACCGCTGATCCTGAGCTGCGTTTCACTCCGTCCGGCGCGGCCGTCGCCAACTTCACGGTGGCCTCTACTCCGCGCACCTTCGATCGCCAGAGCGGCGAGTGGAAGGACGGCGAGGCGCTATTCATGCGCTGCAACATCTGGCGCCAAGCCGCTGAGAACGTTGCCGAGACGCTGACTCGGGGGGCTCGGGTAATTGTTTCGGGCCGGCTTAAGCAGCGCTCGTACGAGACCCGCGAAGGTGAGAAGCGCACCGTGGTCGAGCTGGAGGTCGATGAGATCGGCCCTTCGCTGCGCTACGCCACAGCGAAGGTGAACAAGGTCAGTCGCGGCAACGGCAGCGGCGGCTTTGGTTCGGGCGGTGCCCCCGACGACCCGTGGGGATCGGCCCCCATGGCTGGCGCTGCTGGTGGCGGAGCCGACGATGAGCCTCCGTTCTGATCCCGACCGTATTCCGGCGTGCCCAGTGCCCTCGCCTGGCGCCGTCGCTCCACTAATCGATCACATCGAGGTTTCCTCGGTCCGAGGGCCTCGCCATGGGCATGGAGTAATACCGAATGGCTAAGCCAGTTCTGCGCAAACCCAAGAAGAAGATTTGCGCCTTTTGTAAGGATAAGGTGCAGCGGATCGACTACAAAGACACCGGTTTGCTGCGCAAGTTCATCTCCGACCGGGGAAAGATCCGGGCCCGTCGGGTCAGCGGTAACTGTCGCCAGCATCAGCGTGACGTCGCGGTCGCGGTGAAGAATGCCCGAGAGGTGGCGCTGCTGCCCTACACCTCGACGGCTCGATAGGAGCGCCGCCATGAAACTGATCCTCACCGCCGACGTTGCCAACCTGGGTGGTCCAGGGGACGTGGTTCAGGTCAAAGATGGTTACGGCCGCAACTATCTGCTCCCTCGACAGCTGGCTATTCCGGCCACTCGGGGCGCGGAGAAGCAGGTCGCGATCATTCGTCGGTCGCGGCAAGCGCGCCAGATCCGTGACCTCGGGCATGCCCAGCAGGTTGCTCAAACACTAGCCGGGTTGCCACCAGTCAAGCTGGTTGCTAAAGCAGCGCCCGGCACCGGCCGGTTGTTCGGCTCTGTCACAGCGGCCGATGTGGTGAACGCGCTGCGTGCCGCTGGTGGCCCGCAGCTGGACCGCCGCGTGTTGGAGCTGCCAGGTCAGATCAAAACGGTCGGTCGACATGCGGTGACTGCCCGGCTGCACCCCGAGGTTCGTGCCGAGTTCGCGTTGGAGGTTACTGCTGGCTGAGTAGGTCAGCGTTCGGCCATCCATCCAGTAACAGGGCCCCCGGTCACGTATGCATCGTGGCCGGGGGCCCCTGTTATGGCTGCCCGGGCGGCGGTCCTCGGGTGTGGATTGAGGGTTTAAGACACGCCCGAAACGTCGTTGTTCTCGGCTCGCCGACGTCGATGAGCTTTGAGTTGTCCCCAGCCGCGATATGGCTTCTGAACTGCACAGATGATGGTGGCGACCAAGTTGGTCCCCAGTTTGTCCACAGTGCTCGCGACGTTGAGTGGGGATATTGACGGGTTGTCCCCAATTGATCAACAGCGCTGTCAACAGAGTTGGTTGAGTAGCGCTGGTGGCAGGCCCTAGCCTCCGACAGCCAGTGTGGCCACGCGGTGCGCGGACGTGCGGGGGGACAACACGCTGGAGGTGGCCGCCAGTTCTTGTCGGTGGTCCCCGGTAGAACGTGCGAAGGGGGGTGAGCGCGCTGTGGCGGTACCTGATGAACGGCCGATCAATAGGCCTCGCCATGTCCGATCGGCGGATGAGCCTGGGTCTGAGTTCGGCGCGGGGTTCGATCGTCAGCCGCCGCAGGATTTGGCGGCCGAGCAGTCTGTGCTGGGCGGAATGTTGCTCAGCAAGGACGCCATCGCGGACGTGGTCGAGATTTTACGCCCGGATGATTTTTATCGTCCGGCGCATCAGACTGTCTTTGAATGCATTCTGGATCTGTACGGCCGCGGTGAGCCGGCTGACCCGGTGACGGTATCGGCTGAGCTGGAGCGCCGGGGCGATCTGGTTCGTCTTGGTGGTGCGCCGTATCTGCACACGTTGATCGCCACGGTGCCGACGGCCGCCAACGCCGCCTACTACGCCGAAATCGTGTCGGAAAAAGCTATCCTGCGCAGGTTGGTAGAGGCGGGCACGCGCATTGTGCAACTGGGTTATTTAGGCGCCGCCGGGGTCAACGGTGCCGACGTCGATGATGTGGTTGATCGTGCCCAGGCGGCGATCTACGACGTGACCGAGCGGCGCACCAGTGAGGATTACGTTCCACTTGAAGAGCTGCTGCAACCGACCATGGACGAGATCGACGCGATTGCCTCCCGAGGTGGGGTGTCGTTCGGGGTGCCTACCGGGTTTGGCGACCTGGATGCGGTCACCAACGGCCTGCATGCTGGGCAGATGATTGTCGTCGCGGCGCGGCCCGGTCTCGGGAAAGCGCTCGCGCTGGATACGCCGCTACCGACTCCATCGGGTTGGACCACCATGGCGGAGGTGGCTGTTGGCGACGAGTTGATCGCGGCGGACGGCCCACCCACCCGAGTAATCGCCACGTCAGACGTCATGGTCGGGCGCCCGTGCTACGAGGTGTGTTTCGCTGACGGCAGTGTGATCACCGCCGACGCTGAGCATGAATGGCTGACCGAAACCACAGCATCGAGCCGAATTGTTGATGCCGCATCCGTTGATCGTGGTCATCCGCTCACCGCTATCGTTGCGGTGCGCACGACCGCGGAGATCGCCGCGAGTGTAAGGCCTGGGGCTGGTCGGCGACCGAGCCACTCAATTTCGCTGTGCCTGCCGCTGTTGCTCCCCGAACGGCTGCTGCCGATCGAGCCGTACATGCTGGGGGTATGGCTCGGTACTGGCGTTGATGATTCCGCGGCCTTCACACGTATTCCGATTCCGTACCTGCGAGCTTCGGAGCGTCAGCGACGCGCATTGCTTGCCGGCCTGATGGACGCCGCCGGTACCGTTACCGCCGCCGGTGCTCTGCGTGTGAGCGTGACAAGTAGGCGGCTTGCCTTAGATATTCAGGAGCTGGTGTTCAGCTTGGGATATCACTGCTCGATGACCACCGGCACAGCGGTACCGGACCCGGCTACGCCCGCCCAGTATCTACTCACTTTCACTACCGGAGACGACATATTCCGGATCGACAGCAAACGACGATTACACAAGGACCGCCGTGTGGCTGTCGGACATCGGTCTTTCGCGCATGTCATCACCGAGGTTCGCGCGGTGGGCAGCGTGCCGGTCCGCTGTGTTGAGATCGAACATCCTGACCACCTGTATCTGGCTGGTCGCTCGATGATCCCCACCCACAACTCCACGTTGGGTTTAGATTTCGCACGGTCCTGTTCGGTCAAACATGGCATGACCAGCGCGATTTTCTCGCTGGAGATGAGTCGCACCGAGATCGTCATGCGGTTGTTGTCGGCTGAGGCCCGGATCCGGCTCACTGACATGCGGTCGGGTCGGATGAGCGACGACGACTGGACGCGGATGGCCCGGCGGATGAGTGAAATCAGCGAGGCGCCGCTGTTCATCGACGACTCGCCAAATTTGACCATGATGGAGATCCGGGCAAAGGCCCGGCGGATGCGCCAGCGACACGGGCTGAGGCTGCTTGTGGTCGATTACCTGCAGCTGATGACCTCAGGCAAACGGGTGGAATCTCGTCAGCAGGAAGTCAGCGAGTTCTCCCGGCAGATGAAGTTGCTCGCCAAAGAGCTTGAGGTACCCGTGGTGGCGATCAGCCAGCTCAACCGAGGACCTGAGCAGCGCACCGACAAACGTCCGATGCTGGCGGATCTGCGCGAGTCGGGCTGCCTCACGGCCAGGAGTCGGTTGATGCGCGCCGATACTGGCGCTGAAGCGAGCCTGGGTGAGCTCATCGATTCAGGAGAGTCAGAGGTGGTGCTCTGGTCTCTGGATGAACGGATGCGGCTGGTGCCTCGGAAGATGACCGCGGTGTTTTGCAGCGGGGTCAAGGAGGTGTTCCGAGTGCGGCTGCGGTCTGGGCGTGAGCTCGAGGCGACCGCGAGCCACCCCTTGCTCACCGTGGATGGCTGGTGCGCTTTGGGCGAGCTCACGCCGGGCGATCGGTTGGCGGTTGTCCGGCGAGTTCCATCGCCGATCCAGTCGATGAGCTGGCCTGAGGAGCACGTTGAGTTGTTGGCGCGCTGTGTTGCGGACGAGAGCGGTTCATCCGCGTGTGGCGGTTTTCAGCGAGACCACATCGCCGGGTGGCTGGACGGATTGGGTCTGTCCGGTGTCAGCGGTCATCAGCGGTGTGTACCAGCGCCGGTGTTCGGGTTAGTCGGTGATCAGGTCGCGCTGTTCCTCCGCCATCTGTGGGCCGCGTCCGGATTGGTTATCTGGGACGCCACCTCCGGTTTTGGGAGTATTTACTGCACCACGACGAGTCGACGGCTGGCTGATGACGTCTCTCGATTACTGCTGCGTTTCGGCATTCTCAGTCGGCTCAAGCGGGCCAGCTCGCTCGGTTGTCGGGATCGTTGGCGACTGAGCATCATCGGCCCGGAGTATCAACGTGCGTTCATGCGGTTTATCGGTGTGCCCGGCGTCTCGGCCGAGGCAGCTCGGGTAACGGTCGGGGCCGCTGTGCTTGATGATGCCGGAATGGAGATGCTGGTGACCAACGACGTATTTTGGGACGAGATCACCGAGATCACTAGCGTTGGTGAGCAGCCGGTATATGACGCTACCGTTCCTGGCACGCACAATTTTGTCGCCAACGGGATCGCCGTCCACAATTCGATTGAGCAAGACGCCGATTTGGTGATCCTGCTGCATCGTCCGGACGCGTTCGAGCGTGATGATCCGAGGGCGGGCGAAGCCGACTTGATCTTAGCTAAACACCGTAATGGGCCGACCAGCACCATTACGGTGGCTCACCAGCTGCATTACAGCCGGTTCGTTGACCTCGCGCGCTGAAGCATCGTTGACGATCAAGATGAACCGTTCACGGTTCTGGTGCTGCTCGGTTGGGCGTCGCGGTGGATCAGCGCCAGCGGGAGAGTCGGGCCTGCCAGATGGTCACTGTGCTCAGCACAGCCCGGCCGCGCAGCACGAATCGCGTGGTTGGCGGCTCCAGATGATTGCGTTGACTCGGCCGCCAGCGCAGTCGCCGTCCTCGGCTGCGGTCGGCGCTCGCGTGCTCGCCGCTATCGGCCCGATAACGCCCAGTTCGCCGAGGGCGGCGGCGGTATCGAACCGAACTGACAACCAACTCGAGACCGTCGGTGTTCACCCATGTCGATGGCGGCAACAGCAGCTTCGTGGCGCTCATAGTGGCGTTCACCTCAATCACCACCTCAGGCCACTCGACGTGGGTTTCGGTGAAGTCGAGGGTGGTGCGTTGTCCAGTACCGGTAATCTGAATGAGCTCCGGAACCGGCCACTGACCAGTCCGGCGAAGCTGGCCGAACGCTACGTGCAGCACCAGTGGCCAGAGCGACGGTGGCGATCCGAACGGCAAGTCGGAAAGGACCGCCAGCAGCTCGGTTCTGGTTCGCGCGGCGTAAGCCAACCGGCAACGCTCACTGAACTCCGCTGGGGTGATCCGACCGTACGCCATTGCGGTGCCGAGTAATCGCACCGCATTCTCTCGGTCGAGGTCGCAGATCCGGAGCTCATTCATCCAACTGCCCCGGCGTCCGTAACGAGCGCAGCGTGGCCAGTTCGCGATTGGTCGGTGCTGGTATCTCCACCAGGCAGTCGGCGAGCTGCAATGGCCAGCCGGTCTCGGCGCGTACTTGCTCCACGCGTACGGTGGGGTGCAGACCAGTGAGTACCAGTTCCTGGGTATCTGGGTCGGGTTCGAGAAAACCCAGGTCGGTGATGACTCGGGTAAGACCGGTGTTGGTGAGGCCGAATTGAGCTTGGTCACTGGGGCCAGGGCCGCCCGTGTAGCCGAAACAGTCCACTTCGTCGACGTTTTCCACGAAAGCCCGCAGTCGCTGCCGCATTACGATCACCACCTTCTCGCAGCAGGCCGCAGCCTCCGGCGGGTGGCCGCATCCTGGAAACCGTACCGTCGGCTCCTCGGAGTCGCTGATGACCATGTTGCCGATGTTGCCGAAGCGGTCAATTTGTGTTCCGGTGAGCAGCCCGATGTCGATGCGGTCAGGTTGCTTCAGCTGAGCGTGCGGGAGACCTGATTCGTAGACCAGCATGAGGTTCGGTGCGTGCAGCCGGCGCGCCACGCCGGCCGCCATCGCTGGCAACCCAGTCCCCACGAAACACACCACACTATCGGGTAGGGTGCGGGCCGCGGCCACTATCATCATTTCGTCCGCTGTGTATCTAGCCCCATCAGGGCGAACGGTGCTTTTGCTCCCTTTTAAGGGACGAAAGCGCCGCTCGCTGGGGCTGGGGCTGATCTTCGCCATCTGCTCCACCCGGCTGAGACGGAGGCCACAGTGAATTGTGGCCTCCGGCGAACCTACGGGGCATGAACACGCTGAGCAACGCGACAATCCCGGTCCGGCCGATTCGGTCGCCTGTATCCGCTATCGGGTACCACAAGTGTTCGGCTCGTCACGTCCGCGAGCGATGGCCACCGCCAATGCTGCAGGCTAGGTTGACACCCGATCGCAAGAGTTTCCCGGGGGACATACACGTGACTATCACTACCGCCGCCACCAACCGACCGGTTGCCGCGAGCAGCACGTTCCGGCTGGGTGACGCAATCCCTGTTCACCGCCTCGGTTACGGCGCCATGCAACTGACCGGCCAGGGCGTATGGGGGCCGCCACGCGATCGTCATGAGGCGATCAGGGTGCTCAGGCGTGCGGTCGAGCTCGGCGTTGACTTCATCGACACCGCCGACTCCTATGGTCCAACGGTGAACGAGGAGCTTATCCGCGAGGCGCTGCACCCCTACGACGGCATCACGGTGGCTACCAAGGCCGGTTTGCTGCGTACCGGGCCAGGTGAGTGGCACCCTTGCGGGCGTCCCGAGTACCTGCGTCAGCAGTGTGAGCTGAGCTTGCGCCGGCTCGGTCTGGAACAGATCGACCTATTCCAGCTGCACCGGATCGATCCGACCGTGCCGGCCGGGGAGCAGTATGGCGCGTTGGCGCAGCTGCAGGCCGAGGGCAAGGTGCGCCTGGTGGGCCTGTCCGAGGTGACCGTCGATCAGATCGCGCACGCCGGTCACACTATTGACGTTTCTACGGTGCAGAACCGTTACAATCTGATCGATCGGGCTTCGGACGAGGTGCTGCGCCACTGCACCGAGCGCGGCATCGGCTTCATCCCGTGGTTCCCCATTGCCTCGGGTGAGTTAGCCAAGCCGGGAGGCCTGGTCCATGAGCTCGCCGCCGAACTGAGCATTACCCCGGCTCAGTTGGCGTTGGCCTGGCTACTGCAGCGCTCGTCGGTGATGTTGCCGATCCCTGGTACCTCTTCTCTAGCGCACCTTCAGGAGAACTGCATGGCAGCCACGATTCGGCTGGATCTCGCGACGGTCAACGCCCTGGACGAGGCCGCCTAGGTAGGCTGGCCCTGATCTTCTGGGTCACCCCGGCGATGATTACTTTTAGTCTTTTTAGTCGTCGCGGCGGCCGAGGCTCTGGTGGCTCTGGTCTGGCGCTTTCGGCATCCTCGGGGTCGAGTGGATTAATTTTGTCTGGAGGTGGGACGGCGGTGGTGGCCAGTGAGCGCACCCCCGTCGCCAGGACCGCCACTAGCGGCACCGCAAGCATGGCCCCGGCAATGCCCGCCACCACAATGCCTCCGGCCACCGAGAGCACCACAGCCAGGGGGTGCAACGCCACAGCTCGGCCGAGCAGAAGGGGCTGCAGTACGTGGCCGTCCAACTGAATCACCGCGATCACGACACCGAGCACGATCAGCGCTGATACGGGTCCCTTGGCCACTAAAGTCACCAGCACGGTCACCGCGCCGGACAGTATAGCTCCGACCATGGGCACGAACGCGCCGAGAAATACGAGCGCGGCCAGCGGGATCACCAGCGGTGTCCCAATAAACCACAAGCCCAACGCGATGGCGGACGCATCCGCTACCGCGACCGCGACGACGGCTCGGGTGTAACCCACCAGGGACGCGAATGCTTGCCGCCCGGCCACGTCTGCTCGCGCGCGCGCTGCCATCGGTATAGCGCGCATCAGAAAACTCCAGATACGTTCCCCGTCGTAGAGGAAGAAGATCAATACGAACAACCCGAGGAGTAACCCAGCCAGTAGCCCGGTTACCGTTGCCGCGGTGCTGAGAGCGCCTGTAGTGATGGCCTCCGAGTTGGCCATGATCGAGCGCTGCAGCGCACCCGGTAGGTCGTTTAGCCGGCTAGGCTGAATGTGTAGCGGCGGCCCGGCAAGCAGGGGCTGGATGCTGACCTGATAACTCTGGATCAGCTTAGCCTGCAGTTCCGGCAGCCCGTCAATGAACGCGTTGATCACTGCCGATAGCACGACGCTGAGCAGGGCGATACCTCCGACCAGCACCAGCACGGTGGCTAGACCGCGAGGCAGCCCGACTCTGTGCACGGCGGTCTCGACCAGTGGCGCCAACAGCGCGGAGAGCAGCAGCGCGATAGCCACCGGAATGACCACCACCCACAATTGAATGATCACAAACACCACGGCGGCGAGCGCGGCGGCGATCACCAGCAATCTTGCGGCAAGCTCCGAGGTGACGCGAAGCGGTGTGGGGATCAGCTGGCTGGATCCGGTACCGGCTAGCTGACGGTACGGCGGCGGAATCGGCGGTTGCGCGGGCTGGTTCAGCCTGGCCACCGAGTCGGATGAAGGAGGCGATTGGTCACCGTCAAGGCTCACTGGTCCGAGGGTAGCGATTCTTCACGCGCAGGTTAAACGCTAGGGCTCCACCCGATCGGGCGTCCGTGCGACACCGATGAGGAGTCATGTCATCGACGCCGCAACCTCGGTGTCGAGTGACCGTTGTGAGTACGGAATCCTGGGGTGCCTCATGGTGTGTGTCCCGCACCGTGAGGCACCAGTGCGTATCAGAACCCATGGCGGCGGAGGTACCTCGATCCGTGTTCGAAACGGCAACTGGCTCTCATCACCAACCCACCGATGAGGCCGAGCTGACTCCGATCTTCCACGCACTAGCCCAATGCTCGGGTGATCCCGAACACTTTCATCAAGATCCGCTCCACGCGCCGATGCCGCCTTCATCGACTGCTGCACAGGGGTTGCCTCGGACGTTGCTGCACGTGGTCCCGGCTCGGCATGCCCAGCCTCCGGCTCACCGTGCCTTCGAGCGTGAGCCGGAACAGACCGAAGATCTGACCGATCGTCAGCCCGGCTGTGTGGAGGCTCTGCGTGCTACACCGAGGAGTGGCCGTCACCGCATACTGCGAGTCGTATCACACTGACGTATCTGCATCAGCTCAGCAATACCGCCGGTCAGCAAGCCCCTCACGCAACTGATGCCCGCGCGTTGAACAATCACGGGAAGGGGATTTGATGAACGCTTGGGCTAAGCGTGGATTCTCCGATGCGGGTGTAACCAGCGCGATGCTGGCGTTTGGCCTTAGTGCGAGGCCACACGCATCCGCTCGCGGTGAGCGATCAGCCACGCCAGCATCCATGCCGATTGACGCCCCCCGTGTTCCCGAGGGCACAGCGGCGCCTGGGATGCCCGCCGTCAAGCCGCGTCAGCATGACGACAATTTCACTTTCACTGCGGCTGTGGCGCCCAGCGAGCCGGAGGAAGTCAGTGCGCGGGCGCCAGCGCCAGCGCGTGTGTCGGAAGCGGCGTCGGCGCACGTGCGCAGGCCGCCCGGAGCGCCTCTCACGCCCTGGGACCAGGTCCGAGACCAAGCTCTCGCGCCGAGGGATCAGGTGATTGCGCCCCAGGGCCAGGCGAAGCCGGACGGGCCTCGACATCGACCTCGCCATGAGGCGGTGTCGAGCGGGCCTCGGCACGCCGCGGCGAGTGAACCTCGGCACGCAGCCCCGAGCGATGCCGACGAGCCCGACGGTATTGACGATTCGGCCCCTGGGGCTGAGCTGGGCGCCGAGCTGGACCGGCCTGTACCGGGTGGTGCCGCCCTGGGCAGCCTGGACAGCAGCGCATTGTTCGGCGCGTTGTCGATCGGTGGTAAGGGCCCGTGGTGAATCAAGTTAGTGGGGTTCGGGCGTGTCGTGGGTGGGGTGCGGGGTGTGGTTCGCCGGCTGGGCGGTAGGTTTTGCCGGTGTTCTTGTACTGGCCGTTGAGTTTCTTTTTCGTGCGGTCCACACTGACCACCGGCGGCCAGGAACGCGGTCACGGTGTCGTGGATGTGCCGGAACTGGGCGTCCCGGTCGGGGTGGGAACTGTCCCGCACGGCCCAAAACTAGGTTATTTCACGACAAGCCCTAACCACCGGTAAGGAGGGATACGGCCGCCGTACGGCTAGGGAGAGTCGCTTTGTGGGTCCCCACGGCGCAAGCGGGCCGCGACCGCTCGTGCTGCCGACAGCGCCGCGGCCCGGTCTATCCGAATCGGCTCACCGTCGGCCAGCACCTGCTCCCCGGCCACCCATACATCCCGAACTAGTCGCCCGCTCGCCGCCCACACCAGGTTCGAGAGCAGCCCGGCATCGTCGTCCAGGTTTATGAAAGCCGGGTCATCGGTACCAATATGCACGAAGTCGGCCCATGCGCCGGGCTCCAGCGCACCGAGATCGTCCCGTCCGATCGCGGTCGCCCCGTGCCGGGTGACCAACAGCAGCAGGTCGGCCGCGGTGAGTGCGGCGGCGTCGAACGAGGCCAGCCGCGCCAGCTGCCCAGCCAGCCGAGCCTGGGCCCATAGATCCAGGTCGTCGGTCGAGGCTGGCCCATCGGTCCCCAGCGCCAGCGTCACCTTGGCCGCCCGCAGCGCGATCAGCGGCGCGGTGCCGGCGGCAAGCTTGGCGTTCGATCCCGGGCAGTGCGCGACCGCGACCCCGCGCTTGGCCAATAGCGTGATGTCCTCGGCATCCAGATGCACTCCGTGCGCGGCGAGCACTCGGCTATGTGGACCGCCGCCGAGCACGCCCAATGTCTCCAGCATTCGGGGCACCGAACCGTACTTGGCCCGCAGGGCGACGTCCTCACCGAGCGTCTCAGCCACGTGAATATGCAGCAGCGCACCACGCTCGCGAGCCGCCGTCGCGGTCACGGTCAACGCCTCGGCGGGCAGGGTGTACGCCGCGTGTGGACCGTAACCCAGCTCTACCCGTTCACCGGGACCGAATCGCAGTCCGTGGGTATCGATTCGCGCGGACACCGCGTCCAGCATCTGTCGCCAGGTGCCCAGTCGGCTCCAGCCGGGAGCGGAGATGATGCCAGGAGTGAGGATTACCCGAGAACCGGCGGTCAATACCGCATCGATCACCTCATCAGCGTAGAAATACATCTCGACGCTCGTGGTTACGCCGGCACGCAGCAGCTCGGCGCAGCCAAGCAGCATGCCGGCGCGCACATCCGCGCCGGTCAGCCGAGCCTCTGCCGGCCACATCACCTCGGTGAGCCAGCGCATCAAAGGCAGGTCACCGCCCAGCCCACGCAACACGATCATCGGGGTATGGCAGTGAGCGTTGATCAGCCCTGGTACCAGCAGACCAGGTAACCGGCGCACCTCCGCTGGCGCCGGTGGGGCTTGGGCTTCGGGGCCACACCAGGCGATTCGCCCCTCGACATCGACATCCAGAGCGCCGTCCCGAAGTACCGAGCAGGAGGGGTCACACGGCAGTACCACCGGCGCGGTGATCCGATGGGCGACTGGATTGGCTATTGCGCGGGCCGCGGCAACGGTCATCGGCGGCTATCCAGCAGCGAACGCAGCGAGCGGAACGGTGGCAGCCACGCGCCCTCGTCAGGCAGCGTGTCGAGGGTAATCCGGGGCAGCGGTTCGCGGAACACCCCTTCGATGTCCTCCAAGTCCAGAAAGTCGATCAGATCCGAGTTCTGGGCGAACGAGGCGTACTCGCGGAAACCGATCACGGTGACATCAATGCCGGCGTCTACCAGCTTCTCCAGCGGCGTGCGGAAGGCTCGGCCGTCACCGGAGGCCACTATGACCTCGGACAGATCGCCTTCTGCGCGCCGCAGCTCGATGTGCTGGAGCATGTTGGTGTCGATGTCGCTGTCCTCGGTGATCTTTGGTTTGGCGAACACCGCGAAGCCGACGTTGCGAAGCGCTTCCACCCACGGTCGCACCACCTCGGTGCTGCCCGGCGTCACATTGGTGAACACACAGGCCTCGGCGAACCCATTGGTGCCCGCTCGGGCAAGCAACCATCGGCCTACCGCGTCGAAGCGCGGTCGGAACGCCGAGGTCGGCCGGGCGCCGAGCAGCGAGCCAAGGCTCATGTCCATGTTTGGCGCGTCCCAGACCAACAGGACCCGGTTCAGTGACCGCTCCAGCGGAGGCTCCAGCAGCTCGGTGTCGCTCATGCAGCGACCCTAACGCCTTGCTGTGACAGAAAAGCCGCCGCGCGGGGCTCGAAACCCAGCGCATCGGTGTGGCTTTGCCTCGGCTGGCGGCGGGAGAGCTTGTGGCGCCGAGTTTCACGTACGTCTGTAGATGAGGTCAAGGACAGTCCTACCCTCGGCGGTGGCTCGTTGCTCGAACTTGGTGAGTGGTCGCCAGCTCGGCCGGGGTGCCCAGCCGCCGTCGGCATCGGGATAGTGATTGCGCAGTCTCGGTTCGGCTTCACATACCCGGCGCATCTGCTCGGCGTAATGCGCCCAGTCGGTGGCCAGATGCAGGGTGCCGCCCTTGCGCAGCCGGGAGGCCGCCAGCGCGACGAACGCCGGCTCGACCAGCCGCCGTTTGTGATGTTTGCGCTTGGGCCAGGGATCGGGGAAATACACGCGGATACCGGCGAGTGAATCCGGTTCGGTGTGCTCGTCGAGCAACACCATCGCGTCGCCCCTGACCAGCCGTAAGTTGGTCAGCTCGAGCGCGCGGATACGCATGAGTAGCTGGGCCAGCCCTGGCTGATACACCTCAACGGCGAGGTGATTGCGCTCGGGCGCGGCGGCAGCGAGTGCGGCGGTCGATTCGCCCATGCCTGAGCCGATTTCGAGCACTACCGGGGCATCCCGGCCAAACCAGCTAACCAGATCCAGCGGAGCGCTTAGGCCCGAGAGGTCGCGACCATACGTCGGCCACCAGGCTGCCCATGCATGCCGCTGGCCTTCGGTCATCCGGCCGCCACGGTGCACAAAGCTGACCACTCGCCGTTCGTGCACCACCTTGCTCACCCCGGCACGATACGCCCTCGCGTACGGGCATCCGGGCCATCTGTCAGCGACGATGGTGGCGTGAGTCGATCTCCCCTACCGGCCCGGCGCGCGACCAGTTCGGCGCGCCCGAGCTCGCCGCAAGCCCGGGTGGTGGCCTTGCTCGATCGGTACTCCCCGAGCTGGACGGCCGAGCTGCCGGAGCTGGCTAGTGACCATTCGCCGGATTCAACGACGCTGTTGAAGCTCATGCGGGTCAGTATTGACGACGTCATGGCGCGGCAGTCGATCCGCCGTGAGTCGGCCTCGTGACGGGTGGAGTTGGCCCGAGCCTCAGGCGCCACGGCGAGTAAGTTAGCCTAACGTGCGAATTGATGATCGGATCGATGCCGAGTTTCGAGGGCTGCCGCTGGCCGGGCTCGCCGATGCCGCTCTGAGTACCGCCGCCGCGCTGGGCGCGGGTCATGCCGACGTGCGGGTCGAGCGGATCGCGCGGCAGGACCTTGTGCTGCGTGACGGGGCGGTAGCGGCCTGCGGTGATGAGCTCACCCTCGGCTTGGCCGTGCGTGTGATCGTGGACGGTACCTGGGGATTTGCCTCGACCCCGGCGCTGACCACAGGTGCGGCGGCGGCCACCGCAACTCGTGCGGCCGAGGTGGCGCGCACGTTGCGTGCGGTGAACCGTGAGCCTGTGGTGCGTGCCGAGGAACCGGTGCACGCCGGAGTCAGTTGGGTCTCCGACTACGAGATCGACCCGTTCAACGTGCCTACCCAGGACAAGATCGCGCTGCTGGCCGAATGGTCCGCCCGGCTGCTCGCGGCCGACGGTGTTGACCATGTGTGGGCGGCTTGCCCACAGGTCAAGGAGCAGAAGTTCTACGCTGACCTAGCGGGCACCTCAACCACGCAGCAACGGATTCGGCTGGAGCCACGCTTCGAGGCCACCGCGGTCGACCGGGCCGCCGGTCGCTTCGAGACCATGCGCACGCTGGCCCCGCCGGCTGGGCGGGGCTGGGAGTACGCCACCGGCACCGGGTGGGACTTCGACCGTGAGTTAGCCGAGGTGCCCGACCTGCTGGCGCAGCGGCTCAAAGCGCCGTCCGTTGAGCCCGGCCGCTACGACCTGGTGATCGATCCGACCAATCTGTGGTTGACCATCCATGAGTCGGTCGGGCATGCCACGGAGTATGACCGGGCGATCGGCTACGAGGCGGCCTACGCCGGTACCAGCTTTGCCACCCCTGATCAGCTCGGCACGCTGCGCTACGGCTCTGAACACATGCATGTCACCGGCGACCGCACCGTCAAGCACGGCTTGGCCACTATCGGCTACGACGACGACGGAGTGGCCACCACGCAGTGGGATCTGGTACGCGACGGCCTGCTGGTCGGCTACCAGCTCGACCGCACGTTCGCTCTCCGGCTCGGCCTGGCTCGCTCGAACGGCTGCGCGTTCGCCGACTCACCGCACCACGTGCCCATCCAACGGATGGCCAACGTGTCGTTACAGCCAGATCCGCATCGGGATACCACCACCGAGGAACTCATCAGCGGGGTGGACCGGGGGATCTATGTGGTGGGCGACAAGTCCTGGTCGATCGACATGCAGCGGTACAACTTCCAGTTCACCGGCCAGCGGTTCTACCGTATCGAGCACGGTCGACTGGCCGGCCAGCTGCGCGACGTGGCATATCAGGCGACCACTACCGACTTTTGGGGTTCGCTGCGGGCGGTCGGCGGCCCGTCCAGCTGGCGGCTGTGCGGCGCGCTGAACTGTGGCAAAGCCCAGCCCGGCCAGATCGCGGCGGTCAGCCACGGTTGCCCACCTGGGCTGTTCGAGCAGGTCAATGTCCTGAACGCGGTACGAGAAGCGGGCAAGTAGATGGGTATCCTTTCGAGCTCGGAGCTGGTCGAGCGGGCGCTAGAGATCCCTGGCAAGGACACCGTCGGGCGAGTGGTGCTGGCCACCGAATCCAGCGAAGTGGCGCTGCGGTGGGCGAACAGCACGATGACCACCAACGGGCACAGCACCGTAGTGAGTTGGACAGTGATCTCGCTGGTGCGCCTGGGTGATGCTCCCGGCGCGGTAGGCACTGGCGTGGTCAGCTCGTCGGCGCTGGTCACCGATCTGGCTCAGATCCAAGACGCGGTCATCGCCAGCGAGGCGGTTGCCCGGCAAGCCGGGCCGGCCCGAGACGTGATCGGGCTGCCGGAGCCGAGCGACGAAAACGGCGTGGGCTGGGCGGAGCCCGCCGGGCAGACCTCGATCAAGGTGTTCGACCGCCTCGCCGAGCAGCTGGGCGAGGCTTTCGCCAGTGCGCGCGGCGGGCATCTGATGCCCCGCGTGCTCTACGGGTTTGCCAGCCACGAAGTCGCCACTACCTGGCTGGGCACCTCGGCCGGAGTGCGGCGCAGGTGGGTCCAGCCGATCGGGTCGGTGGAGTTGAACGCCAAGTCGGCCGATTTGACCCGGTCGGCATGGGCTGGTCGTTCCGTGGCGACGCCGGAGGATTTCGCTGCCCTCGACGTGATCGGGCTCGACGCCGAGCTGGTCGATCGGCTCGGCTGGGGCCAGCGCCGGGTTGAGCTGCCGGCCGGACGTTACCCGACGATTCTGCCGCCGGCTGCCGTGGCCGATCTGATGATCTACATGTGCTGGGAGATGGCCGGGCGGCCCGCGTGTGAGGGACGCAGCGCCTTCTCCGCGCCGCCGGACTCCGGTCGACCGACTCGGGTCGGTGAGCGGCTCAGCGCACTGCCTCTGAGTTTGACCAGCGATCCCAACGCGGGGAACGGGCTGGCCTGTGCTCCGTTCCTGGTCACAACGCAGTCCAGCGACGAGATCAGCGTCTTCGACAACGGCGCGCGGCTGGGAAAGGTGAACTGGGTCGCCGAGGGAGTGCTGAGCGCGCTGGCGTACCCCAGGGCGGCGGCCGCCGAGCTGGGCACCGAATTCGCCGCGCCGCCTTCGAACTTGATATTGACTGGTGGCTCGGACGCTTCGCTTGCGGACCTGGTGGCCGGTACTGAGCGTGTGCTGCTGCCGACTTGCCTGTGGTACATCCGCTTAGTTGATCCCGCCACCCTGTTGCTTACCGGCCTGACCCGGGACGGCGTCTATCTGGTCGAGCGAGGTGAGGTGGTTGGTGAGGTGAACAATTTTCGGTTCAATGAGTCGCCGCTGGATCTCCTGCGTCGTGTGTCGGCTGTCACAAAGACCGAGCGCGCGCTGCCGAGGGAGTTCAAGGACGAGTTCACCCTGACCGCGATGCCGTCGGTGCTGGTGCCCGACTTCAACATGTCCTCGGTGAGTAAAGCGAACTAGCAGCTATAGCTAATGATTTTACGCTCCGCGTTACTGGAGAACGTCGGCTGAATCGATCCGCTGGATCGCTTCTGTGAGTGATATGACAGTCACTTGGCGCTGTGGCGAGCTAGCTCTACCGCTAGCCTGGGCGACACACATTTTTCGGTAGCGCACCCGGGGCTCCTTGCAGTTGCCGCGGGTGCGTGCAGCCATTCCGCAAGACGGTTTGGCCACCGAGCTAGTGACCTAGGAGAGGCTACGAAATGACCGTCCGCGCTGTGCCCGGGCTCGATGACGAAGCGCCTGTGTCTAATGCGCGTCTTTTGGCGTGGGTTGAGGAAGTTGCTGAACTCACCGCGCCGGATCGCGTCGTCTGGTGTGATGGTTCACCGGCCGAGTGGGAGCGGATGACTGACCAGTTGGTGGGCGCTGGCACGTTCGTTCGGCTCAATAAAGACAAGATGCCCAACTCGTTCTGGTGCGCGTCCGATCCTGAGGACGTGGCCAGAGTCGAGGAGCGCACCTTCATCTGCACCGCCAAGCGGGACGACGCTGGACCGACGAACAACTGGATGGACCCCGTCGAGATGAAGATGACCCTGAAGGGTCTCTTCCGAGGCTGCATGCGTGGCCGGACCATGTACGTGATCCCGTTTTGCATGGGACCGGTGGGTGCGGATGATCCGAAGCTCGGTGTCGAGATCACCGACTCGAAGTACGTCGTCGTGTCTATGCAGATCATGACCCGGATGGGTCCTGATGTGCTGAAGCTGTTCGAGACCGAGGCCGGCGATCGCTTCGTGCCGTGTCTGCACTCGGTCGGTGTTCCGCTGGAGCCGGGCCAGGCAGACGTAGCATGGCCGTGCAACGCGACCAAGTACATCAGCCACTTCCCAGAGACTCGGGAGATCTGGAGTTTCGGTTCAGGTTATGGTGGCAACGCACTGCTGGGCAAGAAGTGTTATGCGTTGCGAGTTGCTTCAAACCTGGCGCATGACGAGGGTTGGCTGGCCGAACATATGCTGGTGCTCAAGCTGATCAGCCCGGAGGATAAGGCGTACTACATCGCGGCCGCTTTCCCATCGGCATGCGGTAAGACCAACCTGGCCATGCTGCAGCCGACCCTCCCGGGCTGGCGGGCGGAGACCGTCGGCGACGACATCGCCTGGATGCGGTTCGGCTCGGATGGCCGGCTCTACGCAACCAACCCCGAGTCCGGGTTCTTCGGGGTCGCGCCGGGTACGAATTGGTCGACCAACCCAAACGCCATGAAGACCATCGAGCGGGGAAATTCGCTGTTCACTAACGTGGCCCTCACCGATGACGGGGACGTGTGGTGGGAAGGACTTGAGGGCGACCCGCAACACCTGACATCGTGGGCCGGCCAAGACTGGACGCCTGAGTCGGGCGCGCCCGCCGCGCATCCGAACTCGCGCTACACGACGCCTATCGCGCAGTGTCCGGTGATCGCTCCAGAATGGGATGACCCTAATGGTGTGCCGATTTCCGCGATTATCTTCGGTGGCCGTCGGGCGGACACCGTGCCGCTGGTGACCGAGTCCCGAGATTGGCGACACGGTACATTCATCGGCGCTACTTTATCCAGCGAGAAGACCGCCGCCGCCGCTGGCAAAGTCGGCGTGGTGCGTCGGGACCCAATGGCCATGCTGCCGTTCTTGGGCTATCACGTCGGGGATTACCTCCAACACTGGATTGGCATCGGCCAGGGCGCCGATGCCAGCAAGCTGCCCCGAATCTTCTATGTCAACTGGTTCCGGCGTGGTGAGAACCGACGTTTCTTGTGGCCGGGCTTCGGTGAGAACAGTCGGGTGCTCAAGTGGATGATCGAACGCATCGAGGGTGTCGCGTCGGCCGTTGAGACGCCGATCGGATACGTGCCGACCGCGGCACATCTCGATTTGTCCGGGTTGGACACGCCGGCCGAGGATGTGGACGCCGCTTTAGCATTCGATGCAGCCGAGTGGAAGGCCGAGCTGCCGCTCATCGAGGAGTGGTTCGCCCAGATCGGCGACCGGCTGCCCAGCTCGATGCGCGATGAGTTGGACGCGCTGCGTCAGCGGCTCGAGGCCTGACTCCCATCGTCCCGTTCCCGAGTAGCCTGCGCCAGGTGTTGCGCTGGCTGCTGGTGACCGTGCTACTCGGCGTCATCGGGATGCTGGCCGGTACCGGTACGGCCTGGGCGCACGCTGGAGGGCTGACCTCGTCCAGCAACGAGCCTGCGGTGCTGGGCCTTCAGCCGCCAGTACCGGGGCTGGACGTGCGGGTGGTCGAGTTCGGTGCCCGGATTCGGTTGACCAACCACACCGGTGCGCGGGTAGCTGTGGTGCCGCCTCCCGGCACT
>Ga0213881_10000662_pt1 | contig 19882 bp, 21 predicted proteins | sample BarmaccoBMER_R08_FD_160104 | JGI IMG/M metagenome (GOLD analysis project Ga0213881, IMG submission 160104) | Barbacenia macrantha exposed rock microbial communities from rupestrian grasslands, the National Park of Serra do Cipo, Brazil - ER_R08 ... | reverse complement strand
CCCGCCAAGCCCACCGCCAGCACCGTGAGCGCCCGATGCGTGTGTCGCGTCGCCGCAGCGTTCTCCACGCCTCCAAACCTAATTGTTAATTGTCGCCGGCCAGCCCTAAAAGGTCCCGCTGGCACGTAATCCGCTCGGTCGGCCAAAGTCCGGTGGAACGCTCTCGTTGCGGCGGGGAGAACTCATCGCACCAGCACCAGGGCACGTCGCGCACGTCCGGGTGGTCGGTCGTGGGAATCATGCGGCTGGCTCGGTCGTCAGGTCCAGACAGTCCGGCCACTCGGCCTTGCACGCGCGGTACCACTGCAAGGTCGGCACGTCCCAGCCCAAGCGCACCGCGCCCAGGTGCGCCAGCCCAACGGCATCGCAGCAGTCCGAGCTGGTCACGTCCGCCTGCGGCCACAGCCGGGTGAGCGCCACCGCGAGCGCGGCTTTGTCCGCCTTGCCTGACCGGGCGATGGCCAGTGTCAGCGCGGCGGTCACCCGCCGCACGCTGGACTGTCCTGGGAAGGCCGTTGCCCCGCCCCGGTTCACGTCTTTCCAGGACAGCTCGCCACTCAGGTCAAGCCGAGTCCCTCCAGTACGGACTGCCCCACGTCTCGCGCTTCCCGGGGTCGGCTTTGATCGCCACCCCGTACAGCGAGCTCTCCATACAGCGCACCAACTCACACGTGGCGACCTCGGTATCCTCAGCCGGCACCTGCACAATCAGCTCATCGTGCACCGGCAGCAATGTGCACGTGCCCCACCGGGTGTCGCGCCACCGGATGAGCGCGTCCACCAGCAATTCGCGACAGCTACCTTGAATAGCGTAATTTGTGGCTTTGTGCGGATATTCACGCGGAAGGTGAATCACCCGACCCGAATAACTACGGAATTGGGTGTAGCCCTGACGCACCCCACGGCGGAGGGCGTCCGACCAGGCGGCTAAACCGGGTGTGAGCGCCTTGAGGGAATCCACGATAGCGGCCATCTCGGTCTCAGGCACGCCCACTTGCCTGGCCAATGTGGTGATACCCCCGCCATACAGATACCCGAATACGGCTCTTTTGGCGGTATAGCGATCAGCTTTGCGCGGCACCGAGTATCCGACTTGCGCCGAGGCGTCCGGATCGGGCCCGAAAGCCGCCAACGCCACCTCGGCGTGCAAATCGCGGCCCTCGGCTAACAACCGCAGCATGACCGGGTCCTGGCTCAGCGCCGCCGCGCCGCGCAACTCGACCCCGGAGAAATCCGCCGAGATGAACACGTATCCGGGGTCAGCTACGTACATCGAGCGAATACCACCCTCTCGGGAAAGCTGCTGAGCGTTGGGACGCACACAGGTGGTGCGCCCGGTGTCGGCGCCGAGGGTGTACACCGTCGGCCGCGCGCGGCCGTCACCGAGCTCGCACAACTGCCGGTAAGGCTCCAAGAACAGATTCAGCACCGTGCTGGAATGCCGGTAGTCCAGCACCGCGCGGGCCAGCCGCCCGGGATCACCTTCAGATCGCGCGAGAAGGCTCAGCACATGCTCGGCGACACTCGGGTTGCCCTTGTCGCTGACGGGCAGCGCAGCGCCGAGCTGGGCCAGCGCGCGGGCCACCTGAGCGGTGGAACCGGGGTTCTCGATGCCGTGAGCGCACACCCGGCTGGCTGCCTCGGCGCGCGCGGTTTCATGTTCGCCAGTGAGTTCGCGCACCCGGCCAGGGTCGATGCGCCAGCCGTGGTGGGTGATCCGGGCGGTCATCTCCTGGGCGGTGCGCTCACGGTGCAGCACGGCTGGGTCGGGTAGGGGTAGCCGACGGGCGAGCGCGGCGGTGTCGAGCACATCACTGGCGGCGTAGCGCAGCATCGTGGCGCAACCGGTGTTGATCTGAGCCCAACCGCCGCGTTCCAACGGGGTGTCCAGCCCGACCGCCGTCAGCCACTTGGCCGCCTTGAACGCCGCTTCGCGGGCGCTGTCGGCGGCCGGGCTGACTGCGCCGTCCCCGAGCACAGCCGCCGACAAGCCCTTGAGCCCCGGATCACTGCCGGTGCAGCGGGGGTCGGCCAGTTTGGCCGGGATCACGGTGTCGTACATCCGCGCCCACCCGGTGTCGGGGTCGATCAGCCCGGCCATCGCCAGCGGCACCAGGTCCGCCGTGGCGGAGTGGGCGTGCAGCACGGCCGCTTCGGCCAGTAGCGTCCGGATGAGCTCGGCGTGCTCGCTGGGATGCCACACGACGGCGGCCACTTCGTCGCCGAGCTGCACCGAGCGCAGCGCGTACAGCTGATGTCCCGGCGGATAGCCCGTGGTCTCCACATCCACGGTCAGCGCGCCGCCGGTACGGCCCAGCGCGGCGCGCACCACGACGGCCGCCTGCTCGGGCGTCACCGGCAACAGGTGCCCGGCCCGATCGACCACCACCGGCAACGGGAGCACATCACCGCAGGCCTCGCGGATCGCGGCGTCGCGCGCCTCGACCTTCAGCCGAGCGGCGGCCTCAGCCTTAGTGATCTTGTCGGGCTTATCGGAATCAGCGTCCGGCGTGCCGTTGATGTTGGACGCGGACTCTTCGGTTACTGAGGGTGACGACTTCGGCGTGTCGCCCGGCGTGTCGCCATAACGATCCGCGTTAGGTTTTTTCGTGACCTTCTCGTGACCTTGGGCGGGTTTGGGTTTCGCAACCCGCCCACCCTTCAGCCCCAGGTCAGAGCCGGTTCCCTCCTCGGATTTCGGGGTGGGCGGGTTAGGCGCCCCCTTTCCCGCCGTCGTTTCATTATCAGTACCCCACTTGGGTGAATTTTGAAATGCTGTGGCGGAACTACGGGAAAAACCCGCCCAACCCGGCTCAAGATCAGACAGTTCCCAACCTGAACTGGGATTTTCGGGTTGGGCGGGTTTGAAACTTGAACCCGCCCAACCCGGCTCAAACCCGCCCAGACGGCCCGAATATTGAGTGAGGGCAGCCTCACTCGACTCGGCCTCACTTGATCTTGTTTCGCTAGGGGCAGGGCCGTCTGGGTGAATATCGCTGTGATCATCAGGTACGGAGGGTGACGCTTCTCCGTGTGGACGGCCGGAATATTGGTTATGTGCAGCCTTACCTAACCCGGCGTCGGCCGATCCCACGCCGCCGGACACTGGGCTGTTCGGGTGAATACCGCTGTATCCGCTGTATCCGCCGAGTACGGAGAGCGCCCTGTACCAGAGACGATCGTGGCCAGTGCCGTGCTTGGTCGGGGGGAACCCGAGCCGGGTCAGCGCGCGCCCGAACGCGGTCTCGCTGGGCACGCCGCCGCGTCGGTAGAGCGCGCACGCGTCGTGCCAGGCGGCGAAGTGGCGGTAGAGCTCGCGGCCGGGGGTGCCGGGCTGCGCGGGTACCGTGCACAACTCGACCCATTCGCGCACGGGGTCTTGGCGCGCGGCCATGTCCTCGACCGCCGCGCGGATCTCGACCGGCGCCGCCGGGTTGCCGGCTGAACCGCGGTCGGCGAGCCACGCCGCGCATTCGGTCATCAGCGCGGCCAACGCACCCGGGGCTTCCGCGTGCCACACGACGGGGCTTAAGGCTTCACGCGCGGCGCGGACAGCTTTCTCGTCGGCTTCGCACGGGATGATCCGCATCCGGGCCCGCAGCGCCGGGTCGGTGATCGGCGGTTCGTCGTTGGTGGTCATCACCAGTGTGTGCGTGGGGCTGAAGGTGATCGGGTTGGCGCGCATGGCGTTGCCGGTCAGCGGACCCCCGCCGGTGAGCTGTTTGAGCCGCTCCGTGGCGAGATGGCCTTTGCGGGGACCCTCGTCGATGAACGACAGCCGGCGCCCCTTCAGCGCGTGGATCACACTGGCGTGGGTGGTGTCGGCCGCGCCGAGCAACCGGGGGTCAGCGGCGTGCCCGTAGGAGCCCAGCAGGCTGACCAGCAGGGTGACCAGCGAGGTCTTACCGGTGCGTTGCGGTCCGTAGAGCACCGGCAGCGCCGCGTCCGGGTAGCCGGTCAGCGTGATGGACAGCACCCGCAGCGCCCAGGCACGCACGTCCGGGTCGGGCCACACCGTGGCTAGGAACGCGTCCCAATAGGGGGTGGGGACCGGTGCCGGGGCGCACCACGCGGTGCGCAGGTGCGGGGTCGCCGGGTCGAGACGCGCCACTACTGGCATCTCGCGGCTGGCCCGCAGATTCCACGGCAGCCCGCCGGCCCACAGCACCTCAGGGTCGGTGTCCAGCCGCGCCAGCTCAACCCCGAGCGGGTGGTCACACCGGACAATCGCGCGCAGCTTGCTGACTATCGCGCTCGCGCCCCGCGCGCTGATGAATTGCGCCCGGCGCACCGCCTGCCAGTGCCCCTCGGTGCGCTCGCCGGGGTCTTTGGGCACGGGGTGCTCGCCGAGCGGCATCAGCCGGGTCAGCTGCGCCACCGCCCAGGTGCTCAGGTCCTCGCGCTCATGCCATACGTGCGCGCCGCGTATCAGCCAGGTGCCGGAGTCCTCGCCGAACCGCAGCCCGGGGACCATCCGCGCGGCCACCGCCTCGGCCAGCTCCTGGTCACTGCTGATGCCGTAGGGGTCGAAGGGGTGCGTGCCGATCGCGCTGTAGATCGTCCACGGCGGTCGCGGCGGGTCCACGGGCCCCACCTCCTCGGTGCACTCGGGGTCCTCGCCCGTGGAACCACCCCAGACCAACTCATCCGCCGGGGTGTAGACAAAAAACGGTCGGAGTGCCCCGTCGGCCAGGCCCTGGTCGATCCAGCGCAGATCATCGGCATCAGGAGTGCCCCACACCGCCGAGACGGCCGCCTCCAATCGCTGGCGGGCCACGGCGTCCCCGAGATACCCCCCGCCGACGTAGCCGCCGAGGGTCAGCGCGGCGCGCATGAGGGTGGCGCGGAATCCGGCGCCGCCGTCGGGGGTCCACCGCTCGACCTCGGCGAGTTTGGCCGCCATCGCCCGCTCGGCGGCGGCCTGGGCCTGCGGCTCGCGATCACGCATAAATCGCTGCCACCACTCTGGGCCTCCGGTGGCGCCGTGCTGGCCACCGGTCCGAGCGCGGATCTCGGTAATACGGGTGGCCAGCGCGGCGCCGCTGGTGTCGGGCTGGCCGAGCGTGCTCAGCTGGGGCCAGTGAATCCAGCGATACGCCACAGGCTCGCCGGTGATTTTGGACGGTCGCACGGTCGGGGCGAGATAGGCGAACCCGCGTGAGGTGCCGTCGGGGAATCCGCCTTTGATGTCGATGCCCGGGTAGACGTTGTCGTGGCTGCCGGCGCCCACAGAACGGATGAACGAGTGCATCCCGCCGCTGGGGGTCAGCGCGGCGGCGTAGCTGCGCGGGATCGCGCCGTCCATCGCGGCCGGGTCACCGCCGTTGCGCGGGTCGATGTCGATCAGATCCAGACCGGCGCCCATGACCGCGCACAACGCCATCCCGGGTACCCAGCGGTCCACCACCGCCGGGTCCGGTTCGGTGCGCTGCCACTGCCGGGGCAGCGCGAAACCGCTCTTGCTGGCTGGGTCGGGAGGCGCGACAAAGATCGGTATTCCGGCGCGGGCCAGGGCCCTGGCCACGTCGAGCGCCTGACGTTGCTCGACGGTGAGGGCGTTGCGTTCACCGGTGGTCACGCGAATTACCTCTCGGAATGGCGGGATAGCGGGTCGGGGATGCCGAGGTCGTGGCACGCGGCGAACAGCGCGTGGCGGCAGCCATCACGGGCGTGTGCGCTGCCCCGGGTGGGTGCCAGCAGCCCAGCGGCGTCCAGGCGGGTATCGGTGGCCCAGGGTTTGACTTCAGCGGCGGAGCGCGTCCGTATGAGCACGCGGGTGGGCTCACCGAGGGCGATCAACGCGCCAGCGAGATCGCGGGTGATCTGGCCGGCCACCGCCGTAGCGGAATGGGCGGCGCGCGGGCCGACCACGAACCGCTCAATCGCCAACACGATCAGCCCCCGCTGAGCGGGGTCGAGCAGACCGAGCCCGGTCAGCAGGGGCAACGCCCAGTCGGCGCAGCACTGCGCGACCCGGACCTCCGCGAGCCGCCCGTCGGTGTAGCGCAGCGCGGCGATCCCGGTGGTCGGACCCGGGTCGACGCCGAGGACGAGGATCGAATCAGCGGTCATTGGATTAACCAGCTTTCCGCGCGGACAGACGGGTGACGGACGCGCCACCGAGTAATTGCGCCACAATTCTCGGGTCTTGCACGAGATTCGCGAGCTGTCCGGCTTTCTCGCGCAAAACAGATCTGATTCGAGTGTCGATTGTATTGTGCGCTTGAATATCTATGATCTCGATATGATCGTGTTGTTCCGAGCCTATTCTATGGCAGCGGTCCTCCATTTGTGAGGATTCGACTAATGACCACGGTCGCATCAGGAAAACGAGAGTGGACGCGGCGGTCAGCGTGATACCGACACCACCCGCGCCGGTGGTCACACAGATCAGGTCCAGCTCACCGGACTGGAACGCTCGAATGGCCTCGGTACGCTGGCGGGGACTCTGCTCGCCAATGACGAAGCCGACCCGGTAGCCGGCGTTTCTCGCGGCCTGTCCGGCCAGCGTCATGAGTTGGCGGCTGGGCGCGCACGTAACCACCGGTGAACCGCCCCGCTCGGCGAGGACCTCCAGCAGCGCGTCCACTTTCCAACTCGGTGCCTTCAGCGTGACGTGTTGGTGCTCTTTTTCCGTGGGTAGTCCGTTTATTTCGACGATCTCCGTGGTGACGGTGACGTCAGCGGCCGCGCACGCCATCTGGGACAGCCGGGTAAGCTGCGCGAGCACGCCCATCGCGGACAATTCCCCGCTATCAGGCAACTCCGCGAGCATCCGTGATTCCATGTCGTCGTAGGCCTTGCGGTATCCGGTCGGGATATCGACGGTCCGGACGCTGTAGACCTTGGGTGGCAGCTGGGTGAGCACGTCGGCTTTGGCGACCCGGCGGTGCGCGCCCAGCAGGCATTGCCGGAACTCCGGTTCGGTGTCCGGTAGCAGCCCGAGCACGGTCGGGCCGTAGTTACCGTTCGCGGTGCGTAGGTAGCGGCTGATCCAGCGTTCTTTGCTGGGCCACGCGCCCGGTGCTAGCGAGGTCAGCGCGGGCCAGAGATCCCCGGGGTGATGCGTGATCGGGGTTCCGGACAGCCCGACGAAGTGCTCGGCGATCTCAGCGAGTCGGCGCACCGCGCGGGACCGCGCGGACTGAGCGTTCTTGATCAAATGGCATTCGTCCGCTACTACTGACGCGGCGCCCAGCTCGATCAGAATGCGGGAGTGGCCGGCCTTGGGAGTGGTCGAGTGGGCGTCGTGGCGGGCGGTGTCGTAGCTGGCCACGTACACATCGGCGGTGCCGGCCAACGCGCGGCGCTGACTCGGGGTGCCGCGCCAGGCGATCGAGGACCACCGCGGCGCCCAGGCTCGCAGCGCCTCGAGCCAGGGGTCGATCACACTGGCCGGGCAGATCACCAGGGCCGGGAGCACGGTGGCGCCGGTGGCGGCGCGCTCGACCAACCCCAGGATGGTAGTGATCGTTTTGCCCGTTCCGGGCTCGTCGAAAATCAGCACCCGTCCGGTCGAGGCGATCAGATGCGCGCCCTCGATCTGGTACGGCCGAGGGGTCAGGCCGGCCGGGGGTGTCACCCGCAGCGCGTCGGGCGGGGCGGTGGTGCGGGCCCGGATCTGGCGGGCGATCCAGTCGACCAGCCGGGGCTGTGGCCGCCACGCCGGTCCGAAGGTGGCGGCCAGTTGGATCACCGCCGGCCAGGTAACGGGCAGCCGCAGCGCGCCGGGCGGGTTGGTCGAGCTGATTGTCGGGGTGAGCAACCGCAGTTCACGGGCGACGGCGGCCACGTCGTGGTCGGGACCGGCGCCGATGAGCACGATGGTGGATTCGTCGGCGGTGAGTTCCCCGACCACGGTGGCGGACATACGGATTTCCTCCGGGTGTCGCGAAATGATCAGCGGGATCACCATGCGTGATCCCGCTGATCGGGTGGGTTATCTCGGTGCGGCGTTGGTGAGCGAGGCCAACAGCTGTTGCTGGGTGGCGTCTAGCCCGTCTGTGGCGCCGGGAGGTGGAGCAGGCGGCGCGGGCGTTACCTGAGGTGGCACCTGAGCGGTGTGAACAGGTGGAGCGAGTGGCGGTGACACCTGAGCGGGAGGCGCCACCTGAGCGGGAGGCGCCACCTGAGCGGGAGGCGCTACCTGAGGTGGTACTTGAGGTGGTACTTGAGCGGGAGGCGCTACCTGAGGTGGTACTTGAGCGGGTGGAGCGGGTGGCGGAGGCGCTACCTGGGATGGCATCTGAGCCGGAGGCGCTATATGAGGCGGCGTTTGAACGGTTTGGGTGGCCGTTGTGTGAGGCGCTTTCTGAGTGACTTGAGATGGCGTTAAATCTGGGTTGTACTCGATGCCGTATTGCGCCGCGATCGCCCGAGCGTCAGCCGGCCGCCAGTAGCGGATGTCCCAGGTGTTGACTTTGAATCCCCGGCCAGCTGGGCGTTGACCCGTGCGACACACGTACACCGCCGCGCCCGGCTCGGGTGGTCCCGCCACCGCACCGGCCGCCGTCATGGCTCTGGCCAAGTCGTCGCGGGCAGCGCTGGCGCAGAACCACTGCGCGCGGCCGTCCGGATAACTCTGGCTGACCGGAACGAGCAGCGGTATTTTCATCACAAATTTGGGGCGGCCGTCGCGGTAGAACAACGGCACGGCGCGATTCTCCACGTCGGTCTGTTGCTCGATGTCGCTGTTGGTGATCGCTCGCGCGATGATACCGACGTACCAGGTGTTATCAACCGGGAATTTCAGTCCGGCGCCACCGCCACTGGACGGCTGATTGAAAAAGTCGTCAAGCGTGCCCTGAGCCAGCTGGACCGGAGGTGGTTGCGGGGGTTGGGGCGATTGTTGTCCTCCTTGGGATGGGTACATAGGCCAACCCGGTTGTTGCGGATATCCGGGCGGTGGACTGTAATGTTGTGGTTGTTGCGGATATCCAGGTGGCGGTCCGTAATACTGTTGTGGTGGTGGGTATCCGGGCGGCGCGGACGGAGCCGCCGCTTGGTGGGGCGCGGTCATTCTTAATCCTTTTCTCTGATTTCCTGGATTCACAGCGGCGGCAAGCGAGCCGCCGGTGTTTAGGGAGTCCCGGCGATTCGAGGGCCGGGACAACCGGCGCCGCCGTCATGAGCGGACTGCGGCCGGTAGAATGGACAAAAATAACATTCTTCGTCGCTTGCGACAGCCGGTACATCCATCAGCGACGCCGTGTTTGTCAATAGCGCGATCGCCCATTGACGACGATAATCGGTCCGCGCGAATACTTCGTCGAGCAGCTCGTCATCAGCTGGGGTGTGTTCGCGTTCCCACACGTACAGCTCGTCCAAACTCGATAATGTGCGCGGATAAGCGATCAACACCACGCGGCGCACCGGCAGGCCGAGCAATCGATACCCCCGGCCGTACAGTAACAATTGCACGACATATTTACGGGGCGGTCCGTTAACGGATCGGATTCCGGCCATGGATGATTGACCGAGTATTTTGTGGTCGCACACACTCTGAGTGGCCCCGTCATACAGGTCAGCGGTGCCCGGATGATTCGGGTGTGGTGTGACGCGCTGCTCAGCCACCCAGCGCGGCCGCCCGGAGCGTTCGTTATCACCGGTGAACGCCTCGGCCAGCCACGCGTGCACCGCTGTGCCGACCACCGACGGCCACGGGTCGGTGACGTGGTTGGTCACCGGCAGCCGGGCCATCTTGCCCGCGACCTGGCGATCACACTGCGTCCCGAGCTCGGACGGACCGAGGTGGGCCTGCAACGACCGGGGCGCCCGCGCGGCGTGTTCGTGCACCACCCGACGGATGTCGCGGGCGTACCGAGCCGCCCACTCAGTGTTGCCGGCCAGCATCGGCGCGCTGGCGGCCGCCATGAACTCAGCGGGGCTGATCCCAGCGGCCCTGGTCACCGGATTTGCTCCAGGTACCACGCGGTGGCTGGGTAGGCGTACCGCGCGTACACCTCGGGCCGCTCCGCTTTGAGTGACTTCATGTCGAGCCGCCAGCTCACCTGAGCACGCAGCCGCAGCGAGCGCGCCAGGTACCGGCTGCGCAGGATCACCCGCGAGGCTCCGGGCGCGGCGGCGCCGAGCTCCGCTTTGATCCCGTCGGTAATGGCCTTGAGCCGCTCGGCGGCATCGTCCGCGAGCTGTTTCGCCTGGTCGTACTGGGCGGTCAGCTGTTCAAGCCGACTGCCCATTGGCGCCGTGATCTCGGGTATCACCGGCGCTGAAACAGGTCGATCAGTGGTGGTCACAGCGAGACTCCCCGGAGTGAGGAGTGGATCGAGGCGGCGCGCGGGTCACCCGCCAGGCGGGCGCACCTAAAGCCCCAGTCGAGCGCGGGGCTGGTGGTCATGCCGCACCTCGGTAGCGCCGCGCGGCCTCATTCCACACGCGTACGGGCCAGGTATTGACGCGTCCGTGCACCGCGTGCGGAGCTGTGCCGGGAACCAGGCCGTGTGCCCGGCCGATCATCCCGGCGATCGTCCCGAGGCGCTGCAACGTCCCCCGGTCCGCTTGTCTCCAGCCGTGCAGGTTCGCCCACGCCTGGGCGCTCAGCCACTCGTGATTCCCCTCGATCGCGTCGAGCCGGGCGTTCGCCACCCGGGCATCCGCGCCGGCTTTCAGGGCCGTGTCGCTGGCCACCCGGGCGTCCTGGGACGCGTCAAGCGCTATCCGCTGAGCCGTGTCGGCGGCGCGCCGTGTCGCGATCATCTGGCGCGCGTTCGCGGCGATCATTTCCGCCATCGCCAGCACCCCCTCCGGGGTGGACAAGTCCGACTCGCGGCGTTGAGCGGGGACGTGTGGATCAGGCAAGAATGCGCCGGTACGGCGGATCTCGGCCAGGATTTCTTTGACGCGCTTCTTGAGTGCCTTCGCCTCCGGCTTGGTCGAGCGGAAGATCAGCTCCCAGATGCCGTCCTCGTAGATGACGGTCATCCGCTGCTCGCCACCAGGGGTGCGGATGATGGCCGTACCCTTTTCATCGTCGTCCAGCAGTCCCGCCGCGTCACTGGTGCGGCTGTAGTCCATGACTCGGGCGAAGTCGGCGGCTACCACGAACGGCGTGCCGTTCTCCGTGGTGCCGAACCTCAGATTCGACCCGAGCGCGTCGAACGCATTGACTGTGACGAGTTCAGACACGGTGACCACCGGCCGCCCCGGTCAAGCGACGGACGATGCCCGTGATCACTCTGACACGCCGCGACGGCTCCCGGTTTGCCTCGGCGTGGCCTGATACTTCCCGGAGCCGGGAAGCGTGCTGGCCGAAGACACTGTCCTCGATCACGTCCACCCGGATGTTGGCCACCCGGGCGTCCTGGGACGCGTCGAGCGCCGCTCGTTCAGCCCGCTCGGCGATCTCTCGCGTTGCCGCCAGCTCGCGCTCGATGCGCTGGAGCGCTGTCACAACGCCGGCAAGGACGTCAAGCTCGCTATAGGGCAGAGCGCCGGTCTCAGTGTCACGGGGAGAACCCGCGACATCGCCTCGTGCGTCGGCGATCTTCAGCGTGCGGGGACCGGTGTTCATAGGTAGGTTGTCCTCTCAGCGTTGTCGGATGTTGATCAGTTCAGGGTGGTAGCGCCGTCGCCGTCGGCGAAGCCGTCAAGGACGTGGGTCAGTGCCGCCGCCAGGTCGCGCAGGCCGCGCCGGGCGACATGCCGCCGACTAAGACGTCGGTGGTGGCCGGGTTGTCGTTCTCACCGAGCACCGCTGTCCAGAGCGCGGGCGAACGCTGACGCGAGCGCGGCCATCGCCTCGCGGTGGGCGGTGTTGGTGACATCGAACGCCAACTCAGCCCAACCGTTGATCGTCAGCAGCACCTCGTCGGTGCCGGTGAAGATCGAGCGCTCGACCTCGACGGTGAACCGGACACCGTCCATGTCAACCCCCTCGGCCAACCGAACAGACGCGGAAGGAGGGAAAGGAGTGGGGGGTACAGTTGTGGGCACAACACACCTCATCTGGGTTCTGTTGTCACCAATCCCCGGCGTGCCGCCAAGCTGACGGGGGTTGGTGCTGTGCCCCAAACGTATATCCGTTCGGGCATCCGCACAAGCCCTGTTTGTATATCCGTTTGGTTCTACGTCTGGTATTCTCCTCGGTGTGACGATCGTTGCCGACTTTGGACCTACACCGATAAGGTCAACAGTCGTGCCGCCACCTCCGATGAAGCACCGAGGTTTCCGCTTGGACGACGAGACCTGGTACGCCGCTTCACGTATTGCTGAACTGCAAGGGAGTCGCATTTCAGACGTGGCGCGAGATTTTTTCCGGGGATACGTTCGGCGCCACAAACGGCTACTCGATGACGATCCGGTGTGGCAGGAACAGCGGCGCCGAGCGGTCGAGACCGGTAAGTGGTCATCCAGCGGAGCTATCGAGCGAACCGAGGACGAGAAGTAACCCACGGCACCGTTGCTCATGCCCGCGCTCCGATCCATCGGCGCCGGTCGGGGAGTTGCTGTCCCGTCAGCTCAAACCAGACCTGATCGAACAGCGGCCGGTGAGCTTCGGTGTAGCCGGCCACATGCCGCAGCGCGCCGTCGATGAACCGTTCGACCTGCGGTGGGGGCTCGCCGTGACGGGCCAGGTAGAGCCGTTTGAGGGCTTTGCCGAACCCGGGGGACAGCGACCGTAGCGCGGTCCCCACTATGCCCTTGTCCTCCAGGTATTCCCCGACGGTCAACGGTCGGGTAGCGGGGTCGAGCTCGGGTTCCTCACCCAACGCGCGAGCGGCCACATGGCGCGCTTTCGCTTCCAGCCACGCCGGATCGACGATTCCCTCCAGCAGCCGCAGCACTTCCGCCTGGGCTTTAGCGCGTTGGGTGGCCATCAACTCGGCGCCCCGCTGAGTGGGGATCGCGTAGACACCGGTCTCCGCCTCCCGGGTCTTGACCGCGAAGTACGTCTGCGCCGCCGCGATCTCCGGCTTGCGCGGGTCCCCGTTCATCGCCACCAGGTAGGCCCCGTAGCGGGTAAGCCGGTAATCGTCGCGTGCGTAGCCGGTCGGTGAAGATCGTCCATCTTCCCGGCGCCGGGAAAGATGCTGGTCAGGGTCGTGGCCCGAGTTGTGACACGCAATGCGAGCTCGTTCGATCGCGTCGGTGAACCGTTCCCACTTCTCGTAGCCGAGCATGGGTTGCAGGTCACGGCCATGCCAATACTCGCCGCGCTCGTCACTGCGCCGGACCGTGTCAAACGGCGACTGGCCGGCGATGGCGTCGACCATGCCCATCTCGTTCATGCGATGCCTTCCGTGGAGAGGGGTTGCGGGGTCACCACGGCGTTGAACTCGGCGATCGCGTGGCGTGCGCTCGGCGAGTTCTTCTTCAGCCACCCCACACCGTTGGCCGGCTTCGGCAGGCCGCTCATGAGGTGACTCGGTGGCACCTCAAGATCGACCGGTTCGCCGCCCCGTTGCGCGGGGATCGCGTAGGCACCGGTCTTGCGGATCGCGGGCAATACCTCGTGCGTCACCCAGCGCTTGAACGCCTTCGCCTCTGGCTTGCGACTGCGCAGGATGAGCGAGTAGAGGCCGGCTTCACTGATGATGGTGACTTGTTGCTGGCCGCCAGGGGTGTCGACAGTAACGACCCCCTTCTCATCGTCGTCTAGACCGCTCAGTGCATCGCGGTGGTTGGAGATGCCCAGCACCGCGCACACGTCGGCGGTCACGAACCACGGCTGGGTGTTGATCACGACGGTGCGGACTTCTCGGTCTTGATAGTGGAATAGCTCGATCTCATTGGTGGCACTCATGTCGGGTCCTCCCAGAGTTGCGGGGTCCACGCCGGGGGCGTGCCCGGCCGGGCCGTTGCAGGTACAGATCGGGTCGTTCGCGGTCTAAATCGGGCAGCGGGCGTCGTGGCCGGCAGATAGGCCAGCCGGGTCACCGCCGGTGGTCACCGGGCGCTCTTCAGGGCGCGGGCGAACGCCGACGCGAGTGCCGCCATCGCCTCACGGTGGGCGGTGTTGGTGACGTCGAACGCCAGCTCAGCCCAACCGTTGATCGTTAGCAGCACCTCATTGGTGCCGGTGAAGATCGAGCGTTCGATCTCGACGGTGAACCGGACACCGTCCATGTCGACACCCTCGGCCAACCGAACAGACGCGGAAGGAGGGAAAGGAGTGGGGGGTAAAGTCGGGGGCACAACACACCTCATCTGGGTTCTGTTGTCGCTCACCCCCGTCCAGTCCGCCAAGATCGAGCGGGGGTGAGTGCTGTTAGACCCTTTGCACTGTATAGACAGTAGCGATACAGTACAACCATGACTTTCGGTGCCAACAGCACTACACTGGACATACAGGTCGTAGACTTCGTCGACGTGGCGGACGAGTCTCAGTGGAAGATCACAAAAGTGCGGAGTATCCGGCTGGAACAGGACCTCTGGGACGAGCTCGGCCCCGCCGCGAACACCGCCGGTTATGACAGATCGGGCGTCATCCGCCAGTTCGTTCGATGGTATTTGCGTAGGCCTGGTGCCCGCCTGCCGCAGCGTCCCGGTGAGTGAGTCGGTCTCATCGGCCGCCCTGGCGCCCTGCGACGGCTGGTACGTGACTGAGAACTGAGCGTGCGCGACGCGGCGGCCGTGCTCGGGATCTCCTTCGGACGGGTACGACAGCTCACCAAGGACTAAGCGATACAGCCAGGACACTGTCGTGCCGGCACGGCATCCTGTGTGCGTCGATCCACGAGAAGGTGTCGCATGGCCGGACAGGCCGGGTACGACGTGCGCGTCACGCGGATGAGCGACCACAACGCGCGGGAGGCCCGCCCCCTTCGGGTCTGCCAAGATGGGCACGTGACGAAGCCATTGCCCGCGCTGGCCACGATCGTCGCTCGTCTCGACGCTCTGGAGAATCGTGTCCGCGACATCGAAGGCGGCTACGGCGAAACGTTGTACCGCCAACACCGCAAGATCATCGGGCTTGAGTTGAACATGGGCCGGCTCATGGACCACTTCGGTTTGCCGCGCGCCACCGACATCGAGATCGACACCGTACTCGACGAACAGACCTGACGACCCTGGCCACATAGGGACGGCGCCGCCCTCCTCCGAGTGCCCTTCGGACGCGTACGACAGCTCACCAAGGACTGAGAGGATCTCGTCACCGTGGAAGGGCACGCGGATGATGGTGGTCACGGTCGATGCCGCCGCTCGTGGTTGGTTGTTGGTCATGCCCGCACGGCCTTCCACCGTCGGCGCTGGTCCGACCGGCGCTGGCCCATGCGCCGCTGCCTGGCGAATTTCTCGTTGGCCTTTTCGCAGTCGGCGCAGATCGGTTCCTGGCGTTCCAGGTGCTGGCGGTAGCCGCGCTGGGACCCACACCAGCGGTCCGCCGGTTGCCGCGCGACCCGCTCGTCAGGGGTCAGGCCCCCGCGCATCCCGCTGATGTGTTCCATGCTCAGGTAGCGTTCCTCGACCAATGCATCAGCCAGGCACGCTTGCCGCACTGGGCAGTGCCCGCAGACCCGGCGAGCGCGCGCATAGGTCTGCCCCTGGCGACTGTCTGGGAAAAACAGCTCCTGATCCAGGCCGAGACACAACGCCTTCGCGCGCCACTCGCTGTTGGGGGTGCTCAGGAGGGGGGTCACGCTGACCCCGATTCATCTGTGATCACCGCGCGCAGACCGGTCGCCAGCGAGCGCAGCGCGTCCAGCTCCGCCGCCGCGAACACCGCCGTCACCTCGCCGACGGTCAACCGCACCTCATGCCGACCGTCGCTGGGGTCGACCAGGGACACCACCCGCCATCCGGTGCCGTGCCGGTCGGTACCCGTGGCCCAGACCAGTTGTTCCCCGTCAGGCCGGGCATGCCCCGCTCGGGGCAGGTGCAGTGTGATGGCGGTGATATCGCGGTGCCGCGCGGCCAGCCGCAGCAACACCGACAACTCGGCCTTGGCGCACCCGGACCCACACACATCGACGGTGAAGTCGCGCCGGAGCATCCGGTAGGTGATCCGCCAGCGGCTCGGCCGCGCGTGCTCCGCCGCGTCGGAGGGCCCGTCGCCCCAGGCGCATACGTCGCACGCATCCAGCTCGACCCGCTCGGTGAGGTCACAGGCGAGCTCGACCCGGGGATCGGCCGCCAGTGCTGGTGGCTCATCCACCCATGCCGGGGATGGTTGGGTGGCGGTCATGAGCGGTCTCTCGTGCCGCTTCGGACGACGGCGCGGGCGCACTCGATCACCGCATCGGTGTGAACACACCGCCAGCCCCGCCGTAAATCGAGTAGCGCATCCTGGATCTCGTTGCGTAGCGACACCACGTATGGATGCGGATGGCGGGACAGGATCTCGAACGCGACCAGCAGTGTTAGCTCGTCCATGCCTTCTGGATCGATGGCATCGGTCAGACCAATCACGGGGGTGCTCACCGGACCACCACCGTGATCAATACGGCCAGCGTGGCCATCCACCGCGCCACCCCACCCCGGCGGACGCGCTGGCCAGATGGCGCCACCAACGGTGCGCCATGCGCCAAATGACCACGCTGATCACGCGCACGGTGATTCGCTGGCCCCGAACGAACAGACCCTGTAGAGTGATTCATAACGGCCTCACGATCCTTTCTTGATGCCGTGTCGTTATCTCGGTGGTTGAGGGGCTGTCTCTTCGCTGACGGGCTGTGGTGGCTGGGCAGCGGAGAAACGGTCCCTTTTCCTACGTCCGGTTTCCGCGCATCCAGGTGTCCAGGTCATCGACGTGGATGCGCCATTTGGTGTTCTTGCGCCGTTGCGAACCGGGAAGTTCGTGGCTGCGCAGTGCCTCGTAGAGTTCGGTGGAGCTCACGCCGGTGACGAACGCGGCTTCCTCGACGCTGAGCCACTTGCGTGCGAGCTCGGGCGCGGCGGCGGTGGTCATGCCGTTGCTCGCTGGCCGCCGTCGCGGGTTATGGCTTTCGAGGTCTTCCCGTTGGATACGCCAGCGGCCCCGCCGCCCGGTCGTTTGAAAGCCTGGAATGTCACCTTTCGCCACGTACTTGTAGGCGGTCTTGGGGTGAACCTTGAGGTAGTCCGCGAGTTGGCGGATCGTGAGCACGTCCGGCAACGTGGCGGGCGAGGGACTCGTCATGCGCGTGTGCTCCTCGTGTGGCGGCGTGACGCCGGTCGGGTGATCCGTCCGGCGGCTTGCGATGACTCCCTAACGGGGTTATGACGCAACTGTAGGCCCTGTATGGTAGTGATCGCAAGGAGCTCATGGACCGTTGTCGATAGCACGTGGAGTTTGAATGTCCCCTGGTAGGACGTTGTGCTCCGCCTGGGAGCCAGGCAGAGTGACTTTTCGTGGACATCGGGCAGGCCATCCGGCTGGCGCGGCAGCGGCAGCACATGACGCAGGCCGCTCTGGCGCGGCGCATCGGTGTCCACCCGAAGACGGTCGGCAAGTGGGAGAACGAAGGACAAGTGCCAGCGCAGCACTTTGGGGCTCTCGAAGAGGTGTTAGGCATTCAGCTGATCAACCGCGAGCCCCTGGCCACGTCGCCTACCGAGCTCTCCCAGATGACCTACAGCGAGCTGCTGAATCTCCTGATGCGCATCACGGCTGAGTTGGCGCGTCGGGGCGAGCCGGCCAGCGACGGCGGCGCGAGCTCCCCTGACTGGACCCGACGGCGCATCCCGTAACCACCTACCACACTCACCGACTCGCCGCGCGCACGGGGTGAAAGGGCGGTCGTCACCATGGCATGGGTCGAGGAACTACCCCCGGACCGCGACGGTGTCGTGCGTTACCGTGGGGTGTACCGGTTGGCCGACGGCCGCAAACGGCGCAAGACCTGGGATCACAAACGGGCCGCGCTGCGTTGGGCGACCGCCGAGGAACAGAAAGTCGTCGATGGCTCACGCCGGGATCCGTCGAACGGGCGCATGCGTTGGTCCGTGTGGTGCGAAACCTGGTGGCCGGCCCGGAAGCTGGAACCGGGTTCGTTGTGCTCCCAGGTGTCGTTGCGAGACAACCATGTGTTGCCGCGTTGGGGTACCGCACCATTGAATGAGATCGCACATTTGGACATTCAGCGTTGGATCAATGGTCTGACCCCGGCGCTGTCGGCATCCTCCGCTCGCCAGTGCTACTACCAGCTGTCCGCGTCGCTCAAAGCGGCGGTGCGCGCCGGGTTGCTGGACTACTCTCCTTGTACGGGAATTGTGCTGCCGACGCTGCCGCCGGCTCCCGAGCGCTACCTCACCGACGATGAGATCGACACGCTGTTCGCCCAGTTCGACGAGGTGTACCGGCTGCTGGTCGAGCTGCTGTTGGACACCGGGATGCGGATCGGTGAAGCGGTCGCGCTGCACACCCACCGAGTGGACCTCGCCGCCAAGACCATCGACATCGTCGAGGTGTGGGACCGGTACAACCGAGTGATCAAGTCCTATCCGAAAGGCAAGAAGCGTCGCACGGTACCGCTGACCCCGCGTTTGGAGCGGCTCCTGACGGCATGGATGAACAGCCATCCGCCGGATGATCCAAATTCATGCGGGTTCGACCATGTGAAGGGGTCTCGTTGCCGGTCCGCGCTCGTTCTGCTCGGCCCGCGCGGCGCGGTGATCGATCCGCACAACTTCACGCATGTGAAGTGGAAAGAGGCCTTGGGGTTCGCGGATATCGGACATGTCGTGCCGCACGACTTGCGGCACACCTATGCGTCACGGCTAGTGACGGCGGGTGTGTCGATGGCCCGAGTCCAGAAACTGCTCGGCCACGGCACGATCACCACCACGGAACGGTACGCGCATCTTGCTAGCGACGGGCACGACGAGGTCCGCGCGGCGCTGTCTCGGCGGCCCGAGGGGGCAGACCAGGGGGCAAACGGACTCACGGATCTCGATACAGCTCGGCAGCGCAAAGCCACCAGAAACACGGCGCGACCAGCTAAAACGAGCGGGCCAGGTGGATCTTGACGAGGCTGGTTTCAGGCTGAGATTTAACTACGGATCAAGAGGTTGCAGGTTCGAATCCTGTCGAGCGCGCCACTGAAAGCCCAGGTCAAAGCCTATTACCTTCCTTGTGAGACCAGCCGTGGCGGGCGCCAGAGGGCTTCAAATCTCACAAAATCTCACACGATTTAGTTGATCTTACAGGATCTCACGGCCGACAAGATCAGCCGAATAGCTCGGCGAACACCCCGGCGGGCAGTTCGAGATCCTTGGCGTTCATGCGGATGTAATGCTTCAACGCGGTGAGCCCATCATCGGCGTGACCGGCCCACTTCGCTATCACCGGCAGCGGCACCCCCTTTCTCGCCAAGTGAGTCAACGCGGCCGAACGGGCGTCATACAGCCGGACCGGCCGCAGACCCGCCTCGCCGGACAGCTTGCGAAACCTTCGCCGCAGCCAGTCTGTTCTCTGCGGTGCGCCCAGCTCATCGACCAACACGTACCCGGTCTGCTGGTACGCCTCAGGCCCGGCCGCCAGACGCTCGGCCGCGTGGTGAGCCTTGAGGGTCCGCAGAGCGGAGGTGAGCGGCTCGAACAGCGGCAGCTCGCGCCGACCTGCGGCCGTCTTGGTCGACTTCTCGACCACCGCGAGGCCGCGATCGGTGGCTACGAGCGTCCGGGCGTTGCAGACGTTGAGCGTCAGGTCAACGAGCTGTACGGTCTGCGGCAAATACCCAAGTTGCCGCACCATGCGGCGAAACGCCCGCGACGCCGCACCATTGCCGCACTCAATGCCGCACCACCGAAACCCTCCTGAGCTGCACAAACAAAGATCACGCGGCAATGCGGCAACAAACCCGACACAACTCCTACGGCAACCACACCCAACACCAAGAGAGGACACCATGCCACCCAGAACCACACGCGAGACCCGCGTTCCAGTCAAGCCGCTACAACCAACCGAGGACGACCCGGTAGCCGACACACTCGCCGCCGCGCG